>ENA-OOZN01000174-OOZN01000174.1-human-gut-metagenome-genome-assembly--contig:-NODE-174-length-75320-cov-22.649080_pt1 | contig 75320 bp, 66 predicted proteins | sample MGYA00241187_ERZ501397 | MGnify/ENA primary metagenome ERZ501397 (study PRJEB25962, sample SAMEA2042921) | human gut metagenome | biome: human gut; feature: human-associated habitat; material: faeces... | reverse complement strand
TAATCAATTAATCAATTAATCAATTAATCAATTAATCAATTAATCAATTAATCAATTAATCAATTAATAATACAACAAATATAGGAATATTTACAAACGGACAGCATATTTTCTTTGCAAAAAATATCCACAGTTTCAATATTCTCTTTTTCATCGGTAATTATTATCTTTACTGCAAATCCTGATTACCATCGGACTGGACATTGCAGACATCGGGAAAGGTACCGGAATGATGCTGGTTACCACCGTTTTTCTGGCTTACAGTACGACGCTGTCCTCTGGATTTTCCTCGTTTGATGTATTGAAGCGCTTTTAATTATTAAACTAACAGCATATCCATGAAAAATATTCTGAAGAAGTCCGGTTACCGGCCCGTTTTAAAACGATTCAGCCTCGTTTCCCTATATGCCCTTCCATTATTAATGGCAGGTGCATGCCAACAACCTAAATCACAGACTACCATCCAGGATAAAGATTCCTGTGTAGTACAGAATCCTGTCATCACCGTACGATACAGCGCAGACCCGTCTGCCCGTGTCTTCGGAGATACGCTCTACATCTATCCCAGCCACGACCGTGACCAGGCACAATGGTGGGATATGGAAGATTATTATGCTTACTCTACCACTGATTTATGCCATTATAAAGATGAGGGTCTGATCTTTGAACCATTCAAGCAAACTACATGGGCAAAGAAATACGCCTGGGCTCCCGACTGTATAGAGAAAAACGGCAAATATTACTTTTATTTCCCTACCGATCAGGATCATATAGGAGTTGCTGTCGGAAACACACCTGTCGGACCATTTAAAGACCCTTTAGGTAAACCTCTTGTATCAAGGAACAGTCCGGGAATAGCAGCTCCACGTGACTTTATCGATCCGGCAGTCTTCATTGACGATGATGGCACAGGATATCTGCTTGTCGGACAAAATGCGCTGAACATCATCAGGCTGAATGATGACATGATTTCCTATAGTTCTAAGCCCGTAGTTCTGGATAAAGTCAAAGACCTCCCCCATTTCTTTGAAGCAATCTGGATTCACAAAAAAGATAAAAAATATTATTTGTCTTATTCCGATGGGGTCGGTATCTCCTACTGCATGGCTGATTCCATCTATGGTCCTTATGAGTACAAAGGCAGAATTCTGGATGAAGTAAACAGTGGAACCAATCATTCCTCAATTGTTGAATATAAAGGCCAGTGGTATCTGTTTTACCATACGGCAGACCTGGCACTGGCTACAATCACGGCAGATTCTCCAGACCGGAAATATATACAATGGAGAAGATCCGTCTGTATGGCTCCTTTATTTTATAACGAGGATGGGACCATACAGCCCGTCAAGCAGTCTTCATCTATAACGATTCCTAAAATCAACTGACTCAAACTAATATGAAAAAGATCAAACTAGGACTTCTGCCGCAAATCCTGATTGCCATCGGACTGGGCATTGCTGCCGGAACTGTTTCACCGGCACTTCCTGTACGCATTTTCGTGACATTCAATGCCCTCTTCAGCCAGTTCCTGAACTTTATTATTCCACTGATCATTGTGGGACTGGTCACTCCGGCCATTGCAGACATCGGGAAAGGTGCCGGAAAGATGCTGGTCGCCACCGTTCTTCTGGCTTACAGTGCGACACTGTTCTCCGGATTTCTTTCGTTTGGTGTAGGAGAAACCTTCTTCCCCAGCCTCATCACACAAAATATTCCTTTATCGGAAATCAGTGAAGCCAAAGGTGTTGAACCGTTCTTTACCATATCGATTCCGGAGCCGCTCAATGTCATGACAGCACTTGTCATGGCCTTCACTGTCGGACTCGGGCTGGCTCATCTGGATACCGGTTTCCTGAAAAATGTCTGCAACGATTTCAAGGAAATCATTGTCAAAACCATACAGGCTGTCATCCTTCCTTTGCTCCCGATTTATATCTTTGGCATCTTCTTCAACATGACCCATTCCGGACAAGTGTTTCACGTCCTGGCGGTCTTTGTCAAGATCATCGGAATCATCTTCCTCATGCATATCTTTCTGCTGATATTCCAGTACTGCATCGCAGGGCTGCTGGTACGCAAGAATCCGTTCCGTCTGCTGGGAACTATGATGCCGGCTTATTTCACTGCTTTAGGTACACAGTCTTCAGCGGCCACCATTCCTGTCACACTGAAACAGACGATCCGGAACGGAGTACACGAAGGGATTGCGGGATTTGTCATTCCCCTGTGTGCCACCATTCATCTTTCAGGAAGCACCCTGAAGATCGTAGCCTGCGCACTGGCACTGATGATGATGCAAAACATTCCTTATGGCTTCCAGATGTTTGCCGGATTCATATTCATGCTGGGGGTAACCATGGTAGCAGCTCCGGGAGTTCCGGGTGGAGCCATTATGGCTTCTCTCGGTATCCTGTCGTCCATGTTGGGGTTTGACGAAAACGCACAGGCACTGATGATCGCGCTGTATATTGCCATGGACAGTTTCGGTACGGCATGTAATGTTACCGGCGACGGAGCCCTGGCTCTTATCATCGACAAATGGTTTGGAACGCCAAAGGCCTGAAACATTTCTTCCGCAATATGGCAACCTGCTTTTTATCTAACTTTGTCAGGCAGTTGAAAACAACCCATAACAGCTGTAAACAGTTTCATTTATTTACTTTTATCTTTAATCTCATGAAAAAAGAAATATGCCTGTCCTGCCTGACAGTTTGCACTATTTTGCTGGCCTGTTCTACACCGTCAGAAAAATCCGTCCGGTCTGCTGCCAGCGTCATACCAGTAGATCTGGAACATGCCGGAGCCTTACAAGCCTCCCAGTGGTTTGATACAATCATGTATGTCCCTCTGGAAACGAGTGACTCATTCCTGTTTTCCAATATCAGTCATCTGAAGGTCAGCCACGATCAGAATATCTATTTTATATCCGACAAGTCATTTTTCCTGTTTGACGGACATACCGGAAAAGGCAAACTGAAAATATCCAGATTAGGAACAGGCCCAGACGGATATGCTTCCCTGTTCGACTCTTACATAGATCCCGAAACGCAGGAAATTGAATTGCTTGACAACAACGGAAAGAAAATTGTGGTTTATGACAAAAAGGGTAATCACCTGCGTTCCTTTGCCATTCCGTTCATGTCATTCATGCTGGCCAAAACAGATCAGCATAATTATTGGTTCTACAACAACAATCTTCCTTCAGAAGCCTGCAACTATAAAGTGGCCCACTATAATCGTATAGCGGAAAAATCAGAAGAAGCATACGATTCAATTGATCCTCATCTGGCCGAATACTTCTTTATCGAAGACGAAAAGAACCTGGTTACACAGGGTAATAGCATGCTCTATCATGCTTCTCCAGCGGATACTGTTTACCGGATTCAGCCAGGGAAAGGTATGGAAGCAGCCTATATACTCGACATGGGAAAGAACAAGGCTCCCCAGACATTTTATTCCAATCACTTCAAGGATATCATGGAATTTGTGGAAACAGCCAACAAGCATGATTATGTCTTCGAGCTTCCTACCCTGGCAGCCAATGACAGTCTGATCGCCATAGGTTGCATGAAACAAGGACAACTCTACATTACCCTTCATGCTTCCCGAAGCGAAAAGACCGTCACATTCTCAGCCTTTCAGGATGATTTCCATTTCTCTGCACCTCTCCCTCTGGATAATCAAAATATCCCTTTCTGCCTGGACAATGAATTTCTATATCTGATCATAACCGCAGAACAGCTTACAGACTGGCAAAAAGAAGGCGACCGGAAGGAGCTGATGAATGAATGGATGAAACAACAGCATATCAATGAGTATTCAAATCCAATTCTCATGAAATGCAGACTAAAATAAAGAAGACTTATTCTTCTTTTGACGCTTCCGCCAGCTGGGACGCAAGCTCTTCCATGTTTTCAGGAGAAGCAGCCCATGCGAACTTTACCTTTCCATCCTTGCCGATAATCACACAGCGAGGAATGGAAAGTGCGCCACGTTCGTTGCCGAAGGTATCGTAGATTTCTTTTTTGAAAGCTTCCTGCGCACGCACATGCTCTCCCATCAGATCATAATGAGCTGCCATCTTGCGCCATTTGGCATCATCATCCGGACGGTCAATAGAAAGATACAGCAATACAATATCGTTCTTTTTGGCATACTCCTGCAAGGGCTTTACATGAGCGAATGATTCCCGGCAGGGGCCGCACCAGGTAGCCCATATATCCATAAAGATGACCTTTCCTTTATATAAGTCAGTAACCTCCTTCAACGTCTTGGCCTTGTCCACATTCGGGAAATGGATATAATCGGGAATTTCAGCCTGATTGAAAGCCTTGTTTTTGGCGATGGCCTTATCTATTAGCGGCTGCCATTTGCTTTGCGGATGCATTTGTCTGAATCGTTCCTCCAACGGAAGTATCTCCGGATCGTATTTCTCCTCGTTTGCATCCATCAGGAAGAGTAATGCCATGGCCGTTTCCTGCGCCTGACCTGTAAGGTTCTTTTCAATATAGTGGAAAATCAATTTATAGGGATTTTTCTTCAGATCTTCGTCTATCGGTTCTCCTTTGATATAGTAGGTAATACCGGCATTGTTATAGACTACTTCATGGAAAGCGGGCGAGAACGTGCTGGCCGGATGATTTACCTGACAGAATTCCATCATCTTTTCCCATTCCTTGAGCCAGCTTTGCCTGGTGGCTTCGGAATGACGGTTGGCAATACCGAACAGCTGGTTCTGAAAAGCCCACATCACCTGCATGCGCGCATTTTGCCGTGCTTTTTCATACAAGTCTTTGTCTACTCCCTGCATCTTTTCATCCAGGGCAAGAACCTGATCCTGCAGTTTCCTGCTTACAGAGCTGGCAACAGTATCCCGGGTAATATTCCATTTGTCTCCTTGTCTTGAAAGTACGTCAAACACATCCTTTCCCAGTTCGTCCATCAGTTCAGACACTTCCATATTTTTTTCATTCTTGCCTTCCAATATCGAAACAGACTTTGCTGCTGCGGCATCAATCTGCAAACGATACTTTCCTCCCTCTGCAATAAAAGAACCCAGATAACGCTTTCCCCACAAGAACAGGCGTATCTGTTCGTACCCGTTACCGGGAAGTGTAAGACTGAACGTGCTGTCCGCATTCAGCCACAAGGTGTCCTGTGCCTGCGAATTAAACATTCCGTCAATGGATTTCTGATACACAATGGTTCCACCGGCCAGATTCTTTACAGAACCAGTAATCTGAATTTCATTTGAATGACTGCATGAAGCCAGGACGCCCCCGAAAAGACTCAATGACAAAAATAAAACGTGTTTGGTTTTCATGAATATAGTGTTTAAGTTTTAGTACATATTTTATGCATTTCAAAGATAGAAAAATTTTACCTTTGTGAATATGGAAGGAGATTATTTTATGTGGAGAAGATGGATGACAGGATTCCTGATATGGATATCGGTTTCCCTGACAATAAAAGCACAGATTCCTGATAGTATCGCACAGACGCTGGAAGAATTTGCCCGACGTGCAGAACTATTCGGTAAAACCCTGCCTCAGGAAAAAGTAGCCTTACATTTCGACAACACCAGTTATTATCAGGGTGATGACATCTGGTTTCAGTGCTATGTAGTCACTTCTGACCTGCATACTCCTGCAGAGTGGAGCAAGACGTTGTATGTGGAGCTGTTGAATCCCGGAGGTGAAACAGTATCCAGACAGATTCTGCCAATAAGAAACGGGCGCTGCCATGGCCACTTCGCTTTGACACAACTTCCTTTCTATTCAGGATTTTACGAAGTGCGTGCTTACACCAAATACATGTTGAACTTTGATGAAGCCTCAGTCTTTTCACGCATCATTCCTGTCTTCGATAAGCCGGAAGAAGCAGGAAATTATGTGGAAAAGAAAATCAGACCGCGTGTAGGGAAATATCCACAGGAACGTAAATGGCCACGGAAAGAGAAAAAACTTAATCTCAGGTTCTATCCTGAAGGCGGATATCTTGTGAAAGACATACCGGTACGTGTCGCTTTCGAAGCCACGGATGCATACGGTAATCCGGTAGAAATATCTGGCCGGATAATCAACAGAAAAGGAGATGAACGCCTGACTTTTGCCACAGAGCATGAAGGAAAAGGAAGCTTTACTTATAGGGCAGGTACAGAAGAAGACCGTGTAGAAGTTATCTGGAACGAGAAGAAATTCCGCTTTGACCTGCCGGAAGCAAGAGAACAGGGCTTTGTCTGTTCCGTTGATAACCTCAGTTCACCAGACAGTCTGCTCGTGACGGTACAGAAGAACAGCCGGACGCCAGGGAATGTATTGGGAATGGGAGTGCTCAGTGGCGGAAAACTATATCATTTCTGTATGCTGACGGTCACCCGTAACCGTCCTGTCCGCTTCAAACTGGACAAACAGGCCTTACCCGCCGGAGTGGCACAAGCCGTCTGGTTCGATCACTCGGGAAGTATTATAGCCGACCGTCTGATGTTTATAGGCCAGCCCGACACTTTATCTGTCGCAGTTCAGTCAGATAAAAGTTCTTATCAGCCCTATGATTCGATCCGGCTGGATTTTGAAGTAAAGGATGCCAAAGGCCATCCCATACAAGCTCCCCTGTCAGTTTCCGTACGTGACGGATGGCAGGAAGTCGAGAACCGTCATTCTCTGCTGACCGATCTTCTGCTGATGTCAGATATCAAAGGATATGTCCATCAGCCCTCATGGTACTTCGAGTCTGACGATCTGAACCATCGGCGTGCACTGGATGATCTGCTTATGGTGCAAGGGTGGAGACGCTACGACTGGGAACGTATGGCCGGAAGAAGTCCTTTTGAACTGAAGTATATGCCGGAACAGGGTATTGAACTGCACGGAAAAGTCGTGTCAATGGTACGCAGCAAGCCACGCGCCAATGTGGAAGTTACGGCATTTCTGGCTTCTCCCGGAGATGATCCGGAAAGCAAGAATCAAAAATTCTTTGATCTTTTTACCACAGACAGTCTGGGACGTTTCTCGTTTGTTTCTCAGATAGAAGGAAAATGGAATCTGATTCTGGCCGCAACCGAGAAAGGAAAAAAGAAAGATTACCGCATTGTACTGGATCGTGTATTTGCTCCATCTCCCCGCATATATCCGCTGGCTGAAATGCAGGTTAGAGTTGCCGGAGAGGAAGAAGGATCCGGCTTATCTGTCAGTGAACCTGCTGACACGCTGGAAACCGAAGAGGACTACAAACTGCTGCTCAAGGCATACGAAGATTCATTAAAGCGGTCGGGTATCAATGAAAAAATACATCACCTTGATGAAGTAGTAATCAAAGCCCGCAAACGCGACAAGGCCCATGATGTATATCAGGCGCGCACCAAATCCATTGCTTACTATGATGTCGCTTCTGAAATGGATGACATCCAGGACCGGGACATATATATTGGTAATGATATCCATGACCTGATGATGAATATGAATCCAAGCTTCTATCCGGAATCTGCCCCTTCTGGAAGAGAGTACTTACTGTACAAAGGACGTCTGGCTCTTTTCGTCATCAACTATGAACGCACCTTCCATGAAGAAATGGATTTCAATAAATACCGGAATCTAAGTCTGGAATCCATCAAATCTGTTTATATCAGTGAGGATCTCGGAACCATGTGCCGCTATGCCGATCCGATGTTTACTCCTATGAACATTGACAAGATTTATGGCTGTGTCGTATTAATAGAAACATTGCCGGAAGAAGAAGTTTCGGTCAAAGGAGCCAAAGGAGTTCGCAAAACCTGGCTCGAAGGATATAGCAAGGTTAAGGAGTTTTATTTACCTGATTACCGGATATTGCCCCGCGAGGGAGATTACCGACGGACATTATACTGGAATCCGGAACTAATGCCTGACAAAGAAGGACGTGCTACCATCCAGTTCTACAACAACAGCCGCTGCCGCCGCCCACGTATTTCGGTAAATGTACTGGATGCCGACGGACGTATAGGAGTATTCGAACATTGATCATAAAAAGAGAGGCCATCCCCAATCATGCAGGGACGGCCTCTGATCTTTGTATTTACAATCCAAAATTACTTGTTTAATTTCCAGGTAAACCCATCCTTGGTGTCTTTTACTTCAAAGCCCAAGGCAGCCAGGTTGTCACGGATCTTGTCACTGGTTGCCCAGTCCTTATTGGCTTTTGCCTGCATACGCTGTTCCAGCAACATATCAACCACCTTGCCGTATGCTTCCTCACGGGCTGCGTTGTTCTCGGCTTCTGCCTTCAATCCCAGAAGATCGAATACAAACAGATGGAATACGCTCTTCAGTTCTTCCAGATCTTCAGCACTGATGGTTGCCTTCTTGTCGATCACTGTATTGATCATGCGGGTAGCATCAAACAGATGAGAAATAACAATCGGAGTATTCAAGTCATCATTCATGGCTTCGTAGCATTTCTCACGCAAGCCCTGTGGTTCGATACCTGATGTAGCCTTCGCCGGAGTAATGCGTTCCAGATTCTTCACACCTTCCAGCAAACGTTCCAATCCCTTCTCGGCAGCCTGCAATGCTTCATTGCTGAAGTCTACGGTGCTGCGGTAATGAGCCTGAAGGATAAAGAAACGGATAGTCATCGGTGAATAAGCCTGAGTCAGCAGCTTATTGGAACCGGTAAAGAACTCATCCAGCGTTATGAAATTACCCAATGATTTACCCATCTTCTGTCCGTTGATGGTAATCATGTTGTTATGCATCCAGTAGTGTACCATCTGATGCCCTTCTGATGCAACGGCCTGTGCAATTTCACATTCATGGTGCGGGAACACAAGATCCATACCTCCTCCGTGAATATCAAAAGTTTCACCCAGGTATTTCCGTCCCATTGCCGTACATTCACAGTGCCATCCGGGGAAACCGTTGCTCCACGGTGACGGCCAGCGCATGATATGTTCCGGCTGTGCACACTTCCACAAAGCGAAGTCTGCCGGATTATGTTTCTCTTCCTGTCCGTCAAGTTCACGGGTTGTATTCAGAACGTCGTCCAGATTGCGACCGGACAACACTCCATAATGATGATCCTTGTTATATTTAGCAACATCGAAATATACAGAACCTTTGCTCTCATAAGCATATCCGTTCTTCAGGATTTCCTCTACCAGCTGAATCTGTTCGATGATGTGTCCGGAGGCATGCGGTTCAATGCTGGGCGGCAGTACATTCAGCGCTTCCATAGCCTTGTGGTAACGGTTCAGATAATACTGCACCACTTCCATCGGCTCCAATTGTTCCAGACGAGCTTTCTTTGCAATCTTGTCTTCACCATCGTCTGCATCATGCTCCAGATGACCTACATCCGTAATATTACGTACATAACGCACCTTATATCCCAGATGAGTCAGGTAACGGTACAAAATATCGAAAGTAATGGCAGGACGTGCATGTCCCAGGTGGCCGTCACCGTATACGGTAGGACCACATACATACATGCCCACATGAGGAGCATGCAAAGGCACGAACAGTTCCTTCCTGCGGGTCAGTGTATTGTAAATAATCAGTTTATTTTCCATAATTTGAATGTGTTAGACTGCAAAGTTATAACTTTTTTCATATCCACCGGCAATGAGGCAATGAATTTACACCGGTAAAATCAATGAAGATATCTCCGAGGAAGGATGGGGAATGCTCTATATTATAAAAAATGTTATAAAGCAGAGATTTTTAAAGTAATTCCTTGCAGATTTCGGAAAAGTCCGTACCTTTGCAACGTGTTTTTCATAGTATTAGATTTAAGGTTAACAAAGGTTGGAGTACAGCGGTACTCCTTTTTTTTATCCTTATATGAACAGATATCAGACAAACGGTCCCATGGAAAAAAACAACAAGGTTTTATTAGGTATGAGCGGAGGCACGGACAGTTCCGTAGCGGCCATGCTGTTGCAGGATGCCGGCTATGAAGTAACCGGTATTACATTCCGTTTTTACGAAAAAGATTTCCAGACCGAATATCTGGAAGATGCCCGCCACTTATGCGAACAACTGGGTATCCGTCATCTGACCTATGATGCACGGGAAGTGTTCGAAGAACAAATCATTCATTATTTTATTCAGGAATACATGAACGGACGGACTCCCGTTCCCTGTACCTTATGCAACAACCAGTTGAAATGGCCATTGCTCAGAGAAGTTGCCGACCGGGAAGGTATTTATCATCTGGCTACCGGACATTATGTACGGAAACAGACTGTAAACGACCGCTGGTTCATCCGTTCCGGAGCTGATCCGGATAAAGACCAGTCGTTTTTCCTTTGGGGACTCCCGCAGGATTTACTGGAACGCGCTTTGTTTCCTATGGGAGAACTGACCAAAGTACGTGTCCGGGAAATAGCGGCCGAACGGGGACAACTGAAAGCTGCCCGCAAACGTGACAGCCTGGGCGTCTGTTTTTGTCCGATGGATTACCGCACCTTCCTGAAAAGTCATGTACCGGAAGGACAGATATCTCCGGGAGAGTTCCTGGATGAAGAAGGACGAAAGCTGGGACAACATGAAGGATATCCGTTCTATACCATCGGACAGCGAAGGGGACTGGGTATCTGGCTGAACAAGACACTGTTTGTCAAAGAGACCTTACCAGAACAAAACCGAGTTATTGTATGTGACAACCTTCGCGCTCTGGAAAAACAGGAAATGCTGCTCACAGACTGGAATCTGATCGATCCCGAAACTGCCCTGAATCATCCTGATGTTATCGTTAAGATCCGTTACCGGAAACAAGCCAACCGGTGTACGGTTACCTGCACAGGTGACGGTTGCCTGCATGTGAATATGCACGAACCGCTTGCCTCTGTTGCCCCGGGACAAGCCGCCGTATTTTATCGTGACGAACTCGTGCTGGGAGGAGGAATTATTGCAACTTCCCGATAACAACAACCAAAGTTTATCGCAGGTCCAGCTCATGGAACAGAAGTTTTATCAACTGTCCATTCCCTATTTTTCCACAAGATATAAACAAGACTAAATCATTGTTATACAAATATTTTCTTCCTGATATCAACCACACCGTTTTAAACTATCAACAGGGTGAGAACAAATTATTAACACGCGGTTAACACTCCACACATCTCTTTTGCAGATATTTTTCACTACATTTGCCGCCATCAGAAAAACGCTATGTACCAGTCTGCTTTCACATACCGTCCCCGTACTGTACGATTCTGTCAATGGAGTCGTAAGGCCTATGCTGCCTTTGCCAGCCTGAAGATTCAGGTAACGATGGGATGTGTCAGCAAAGGAATCACGGAGGTAGCGTTAAGCAAAAACGGATATACAGCCGAGAAACAGTCTTCCCTGCAGGGAAACACCGGCTTCATGCCACCGGAAGAAGCCTCACGGGCTTCAGGAACGGAAATGCCCCCGCTTCCTGCCGGCTTCTGCCTTCCGGAACGGGAAATTCATACTCCTGCGGCCGCTCCCTGTCCCGGATTTCCGGGATTTATTCCTCTCTTTTGTTTTGCTTTACTGTCCGTGATATTCATCCGTCACGGATAGACTTCCTTTTTATCCGGCGGAATACTAACCTTATCTCTTAACCAATTAACAAACCGAATGATCAAAATGGAAGAAATCAAGCAACGCATCATAGCAGGCGGAAGCCTGACAGCCGAAGAGGCTCTCTCCCTCCTGACGGAAGCCCCTTTCGAAGCCTTGTGCCAGGCGGCTCACGAAATCACTGAACAGTGCGCTCCCCAAGTATTCGATATGTGTTCCATCATCAATGCCAAATCAGGACGCTGCCCGGAAAACTGCAAATGGTGTGCCCAGTCGGCTCACCACAATACCCGCGCCGAAATATATGGCATCGTTCCGGTAGAGGAATGTCTCCGCCATGCCCGCCTCAACGAAAGCCAGGGAGTAAAACGTTTCTCTCTCGTTACCAGCGGTCGCCGGCCGACAGAAAAAGAGACAGAAGTCCTGTGTGAACACTTTGCAGAACTGCACCGGCAATGTGGTATCTCGCTTTGTGCTTCTCTGGGACTGGCAACCGCAGACCAGCTGAAACGGCTCAAGGAAGCAGGAGTGACACGCTACCACTGCAATCTGGAAACTGCACCTTCTTATTTCGGACACCTGTGTTCCACTCATACACAGGCACAGAAAATAGAAACCCTGAAAGCAGCCCGAGAAGCAGGAATGGATATCTGCAGCGGTGGAATTATCGGCATGGGTGAAACCCCGGCCCAGCGTGTGGAACTGGCCTTTGCCCTCAAGGAACTGGAAGTTCAGTCCATTCCGCTTAATTTGCTGCATCCCATTCCGGGAACTCCACTGGAACATGCTGTACCACTGACATCAGAAGAGATCATCCGCACTGTTGCCATGTTCCGTTTTGTTCATCCTCATGCATACCTGCGCTTTGCAGGAGGACGTTCACAAATGGACGAAAGAACTCTCGCGCTGGCACTTCATGTGGGAATCAATTCGGCCATCGTAGGCGATCTGCTTACGACGCTGGGATCGAATGTAAAAGAAGATATTGAACGTATTAAAAAAGCAGGCTATGAACTTTGAAGCTATGACAGACAGTTTCGACCGGGATCATCTCTGGCATCCGTATACTTCAGCCACCCGGCCGCTTCCGACTTATAAAGTCAAACGGGCTGAAGGATGTGTCATCACACTGGAAGACGGCACCGAACTCATCGAAGGCATGTCATCGTGGTGGTGTGCCGTTCACGGATATAATCATCCTGTACTGAATGCAGCCATCGAGAAGCAGTTGAAAAGCATGGCACACGTCATGTTCGGAGGACTGACTCACGAGCCGGCCATCGCGCTGGGTAAACGGCTCCTGCAACTGACTCCTCCTTCCATGAGCCGGATCTTTTACGCAGACAGCGGTTCGGTAGCAGTGGAAGTAGCTCTCAAAATGGCAGTACAGTATCAGTTTGCCAAAGGCTGCCCGCAACGGAACAACTTCGTAACCATCCGTTCCGGTTACCACGGAGATACATGGAATGCCATGTCAGTATGTGATCCCGTAACCGGCATGCACAGTCTGTTCGGAAATGCTCTGCCTGTCCGGCATTTTGTTCCGTCCCCGAAATCGCGTTTCGGGGGAGAATGGGATGAAACCGATATCCTTCCTTTGAAAGAAACCATAGAAGCTCACGAAAATGAACTGGCCGGTCTGATTCTGGAACCAATAGTCCAGGGAGCCGGAGGCATGCGTTTTTATCACCCCCAATACTTACGGGAAGCTGCACGCCTGTGCCGCGAACATGGAATGCTGCTTCTTTTTGATGAAATTGCAACCGGATTCGGACGGACCGGCAAACTGTTTGCCTGGGAACATGCGGGGGTCGAACCGGATATCATGTGCATCGGCAAAGCACTGACTGGAGGATACATGACCTTCTCGGCTGTGCTGACCACAGATGCGGTTGCCGAATGCATTTCCGACCATTATCCGCATGCTTTCATGCACGGTCCCACCTTCATGGGAAACCCGCTGGCATGTGCCGTGGCCTGCGCTTCCATTGATTTGCTGTTGTCTTCCGGCTGGCAGGAAAACGTGAAGCGGATCGAAACCCAGCTCAAGGAAGAACTGGCTCCGGCAGCTTCTCTTCCCGGAGTTGCCGACGTACGGGTACTGGGAGCCATCGGAGTCATTGAGACACGCCGGGAAGTCGACATGGCCCGGATGCAACGACGTTTCGTAGAAGAAGGTGTCTGGGTACGTCCATTCGGAAAATTGGTCTATATCATGCCGCCTTTCATCATACAACCTGAACAATTAAGCAAACTGACCGCCGCACTGGTGAAAATCGTAGGAGAAGAATCTTTATGAAACTATCAAAAACCTCAAGCAATACCCAGCACTTCTATCAGGAAGAACTGAAGAAACTGAAAGAAGCAGGCAACCTGCGCACACTCCCAGAAGTGATACATGACGGGAAATGGGTTCTATCCGGAGAACAACGGATGCTGAACCTTTCTTCCAACGACTATCTGGGACTGGCCACGGACACGGCGCTGCGTGATGAATTTCTGGGAAGTACAGATAACCGCGACCTGCTCTTTTCATCCTCTTCCTCACGCCTGCTGACCGGAAACTTCCATATTTACACACAACTGGAAAGGCTTCTGGCTGATCTGTTCGGCACGGAAAGTGCACTGACCTTCGGAAGCGGCTATCACATGAACTCAGGCATTCTGCCCGCCATCACGGACAGCCGGACACTCATTCTGGCCGACAAGCTCGTTCATGCCAGTATCATCGACGGTATCCTGTTATCCAGTGGATACAGCATCCGCTACCGTCATCACGATTACCGCATTCTGGAAACGCTGATCCAGAAATATCACAAAAATTACAGCCGGATCATCATTGTGACGGAAAGCGTCTTCAGCATGGACGGAGATGTAACTCCGCTCCAGACACTCGTGGAACTGAAAAACAAATATCCCAATGTTTATCTTTATGTAGACGAGGCACACGGTATCGGCGTCCGGGGAGCTCACGGACTGGGCGTTGCCGAAGAACAGGGATGTATCAAGGATATCGATTTCCTGTGCGGCACATTCGGCAAGGCACTGGGATCAATCGGTGCCTATGTGGTCTGCCGTGAAAGAATCCGGAATTACCTGGTCAATAAGGTACGTCCGTTTATTTTCACAACTGCCCTGCCTCCTGTCAACATTGCCTGGACCAAATTTCTGCTGGAACGACTCTCGCAATGGGACGACCGCCGGCAATGGCTGGCCGAGGCCTCCAGCCGGCTGCGTACCTGCATCCGGGAAATGGGATGCGAATGTACATCTGAAAGCCAGATTGTTCCGCTGACACTGGGAGCCAGCGAGAAGGCCATCGAGAAAGCTGCGGAAATGCAGCGGAAAGGATTCTATGTTCTTCCCGTACGTCCGCCTACGGTACCGGAAGGCACCTCGCGGCTGAGATTCTCCCTGACCGCCGCCATCACCCCGGAAGAAATCAGCCGACTGATTCAGATTCTGAAAGAAACTCAAAACAAATAAACCCATACACACATGGAACAACGATTCATTCTCCGAGAAGGGAATTCATCCCTGTTGCTTTTCTTTGCAGGATGGGGCAGTGACGAATGCCTGTTCACACGTCCGGCAGCGGAAGGGTATGACTACCTGTTGTGTTTTGACTACCGAAATCCAGATTTCAACTACAGCCAGCTGGAAGGCTATCAGTCCATCCGTCTGCTGGGTTGGTCTATGGGTGTATGGGCTGCCTCACAAACCTTTTCCGGGAAAGATCTTCCCTGGGAAATGAAACTGGCCGTCAACGGGACACTCACTCCCATTCACGATACGACAGGCATACCGGAAGCTGTATTCAACGGAACACTTGATACTTTTTCTCCGGCTACACTGGCCAAGTTCCGTCGCCGGATGTGCGGCGGTACGGAAGAAGTAAAGCACTTTCTTGACCGCCAGCCCCGCCGCAGCGTCGAAGAACTGCACGAAGAGTTGAAAACCCTCCGACAGGAAGTTCTCCGCCTACCGGTACCCGCTTTTCAGTGGGACAAAGCAATCATCGGCACGGAAGACCGGATCTTCCCCTCACAAAACCAGCTGGAAGCCTGGCAGGGAACTCCTGTTCTCTCCATGAATATAGCGCATTATGCAGACCTGTTTTTCACGGAATGCCTGAAAGGAAAGGAGCAGCTATGGACAAAGGACTGATCAGAAGACGATTCGCCAGGGCCGCCTCAACCTATCCGGAGCAAGCAAATATCCAACGGCAGATCGCCGAAAAGATGACCAGACTTATCCGGCGTTACCTTCCCGCATCAGCTCATCGCAGCGTATTGGAGGTGGGATGCGGAACAGGCCTCTTCACACGTTCCTACCTGCATGACGTCAAACCCGGACAACTCTGCCTGAACGACATCTGTCCCGAAGTGGCAGGTTGCTTCAAAGATTTGCTGGGCGACCGGATCCGTTTCTTTGCCGGAGACGCAGAACGCCTGAACTTTCCGGCCGGACAAAGCCTCATCACTTCCTGTTCGGCCTTACAATGGTTTGAATCGCCCCAGCGTTTCTTCCACCGGTGCAGTCATCTACTGACGAACGACGGCTATTTCACGTTCAGTACCTTCGGCAAGGAGAACCTGACAGAAGTCGCTTCACTCACCGGAGCTACCTTGCCTTATCTTTCACTTGAGGAACTGAAAGAAGCTTTACGTTCCGACTATGAGCTGCTCTACTGCCACGAAGAGAAGCTAAGCCTTTCCTTCCAGTCGCCCATGGACGTACTCAAACACTTGAAAGCTACGGGAGTGACCGGCATCCGTCAAAGCCAGTGGACCAAAGGAAGCCTCGCCACTTTCTGTAACCGATATCAGGAAATATACAGCCAGCCGGATCATACGGTACGGCTGACCTATCATCCGATTTACATCATTGCTAAAAAAATCGCATCATGAAAAAAGAAATTATTTTTGTCAGCGGCATTGATACCGCCATCGGAAAAAGTTATGCCACCGGATTTCTGGCCCGGGAATGGAACCGGGAAGGCATCAAGACCATTACCCAGAAGTTTATCCAGACCGGCAATACCGAAATCTCAGAAGATATTGAAGTCCACCGCCAGATCATGGGAACGGGACTGGTGGAAGCCGACCGCGAACGCCTGACCATGCCGGAAATCTTTACTTACCCCTGTTCGCCCCATCTGGCTGCGGAAATAGATCACCGGGACATTGATTTCGACAAGATCGAACAAGCCTCACAGGCCCTGCTGCAATCTTACGACCGCGTTCTGCTGGAAGGAGCCGGCGGTCTGATGGTCCCCCTGACCCGCGACCTGCTGACGATCGACTATGTAGCACAAAAGAATTATCCGCTGATCCTCGTCACCTCCGGACGTCTGGGAAGCATCAACCACACCCTGCTTAGCCTGGAAGCCATCGAAAAACGAGGTATCCGCCTTCACAGCGTACTGTATAACCTGTATCCTGAAAATGAAGACAAAATCATCCAGCATGATACGGAAGAATACATCCGTACCTGGCTGGAACGGCATTTCCCGGAAACGGAATTTATCCGTGTTCCCTGCCTCTAAAGACAACCTCAAAAAGCCCGCCAGCTTTTTTTAAAACGTCGAATCGTTTTCATGAAAAGACTTCGGCCTTTCAATGAAAACGATTCGACGTTTTTCTGACAGTTCTTTATCCCTGGAAATCAGACAAGAACGGTATTCCGGATTTTATTGCTTGTTCTTCAGTTCTTCTGCCGGTACAACCCGATACAACTTATCACTTGGACGTACACGATCAGGGACCTTAAACGAAACATGAACGCCTTTCTTCACCACGTCCACAGGTTTCAGATCCACACGTGCTTCCTCCAGAGTGACATACATGGCACCAGTTGTAGGACCGGTAATCAAGAGTTTGTCACCAACCTTGATCTCTGCAGCTTCAATCAGGAATTCAGCGACTCCCAAATTGGAGAAATATTTAATACCGCGTCCGGCATATACTTTACGTTCCGTAGCTTCCGATCCATAATTTCGGCTCCATTCACCCAAACGCTGGCCCAGATAATAGCCGTTCCAGAATCCCCGGTTGAAAACCGTCTTCAGGCGTTCATCCCAGGCAGCTTTCTTTTCTTCGGTAAATGTTCCGTCCAGATAGGACTGGATCGCTTCCTTATAACATTCCACAACGGTCTTCACATACTCAGGACCGCGGGCACGTCCTTCAATCTTGAACACCCGTACTCCGGCTTCAATCATCTCATCCATGAAATGAATAGTCTTCAGATCCTTGGGAGACATAATGTATTTGTTATCCACTTCCAGTTCTATATCACTCTCCTTGTCCCGCACCAGATAAGACCGGCGGCATACCTGCATGCAGGCACCACGATTAGCAGAAGCATTCAGCTCATGCAAGCTGAGATAACATTTTCCTGAAACAGCCATACAAAGCGCTCCATGGCAGAACATCTCAATACGCACAGGCTCACCCATCGGACCTTTAATGCCTTCCTGCTGGATTGCATCATAGATCTTGCGCACCTGTTTCAGGTTCAGTTCACGCGCCAGCACTACCACATCGGCAAATTGTGCATAAAACTTCAGGGCTTCAGCATTGCTGATATTCAACTGAGTAGACAAATGTACCTCTTGTCCCACCTTGTTACAGTAAGCCATCACAGCCACATCGGCAGCAATCACGGCACTGATACCGGCTTCCTTGGCTGCATCCACAATCTTGCGCATCAGTTCGATGTCCTCATCATAGATGATCGTATTGATGGTCAGGTAACTCTTTACCCCATGTTCATCACACACCTTTGCGATCTCACGCAAATCATCAATAGTAAACGTGCTGGCCGAACGGGCGCGCATATTCAGACTCTCAATGCCAAAATAGATGGAATCTGCTCCCGCATGAAGAGCTGCCGCCAGTGATTCACGAGAACCCACCGGGGCCATAATCTCAAAGTCTTTTATCGAGTAATTCATTATTTTACGGATTGATTCGATGTGCAAAGGTAATGCTTTTTTCATGAACTACCTTGAAAACAACACTCTTTCACTGACTATAAGACAAAACAAAGGGGTATACCTTGCGGCATACCCCATCCTGATGGTATCAGAAACCAAATTCATTATTTCAGCACTTCTCCATTTTCAGATAACAGAACAGTCTGTTCAGTATCGTCCTGTGCCGTCAACGTAACCTTGTACGTCTGGGTTCCATCTTCATTTGCTTCTACTGCGGCTTCCTTCACCATATAATCTGCATAATCTTTTGCCAAGGTATCTTTTACAGCCTGAGGAAGATCATCTACTTCAACAGGAACAAAATCATTCACTGCAACTGCTACAGATGCTGCTGTTGTCTGGTTGTCTGCTGCGAAAGCTACTGTTGTTCCTACTCCCATTACCAATGCTACTGCTACAAATAATTTCTTCATAATCGTAAAGTTTTAAGTTATTAAGTTTTAGTTTCGTGTCACTAAATTACAGACAAGCGTCATGCCAAAGAAATAATCGTTATATGCCAACATTGATTTTCAAACAGTTACGCATGCCAGTCAGAAACCAGAAACAAAAATTTGCGGAAGTTTTACCCAACAGTGCGGAACAGGGAATGTGAAAATCACAGAAAATCCACATAACGAATCTTAAAGCTACGCCCTGTGGTTTCCGTTTTTTCACAGGCAACGCTCCAGAAGCGATGTAAGTTTACTATCTTTGCACCATAAACAAGTAACATGAAAATAAGAAATATAGACCTGGGAGAAAAACCCGTCCTGCTCGCTCCGATGGAGGACGTTACAGATCCGGCTTTTCGTCTGATGTGCAAAAAGTTCGGAGCCGATATGGTATATACCGAGTTTGTTTCAGCGGATGCTTTGATACGTTCTGTAAGCAAGACCCTGCTTAAACTGAACATCAGTGATGAAGAACGTCCCGTAGCAATTCAGATCTATGGTAAGGATACCGAAACAATGGTGGAAGCAGCCCGTATTGTAGAACAGGCCAAACCGGATATTCTCGATCTGAATTTCGGCTGCCCCGTCAAGCGGGTTGCCGGAAAAGGAGCCGGTTCAGGCCTTCTTCAGAACATTCCGAAAATGCTTGAAATCACGCGTGCCGTAGTAAATGCCGTACGCATTCCTGTAACGGTGAAAACCCGTCTGGGTTGGGATGCCGAACACAAAATCATCGTTCCTCTGGCCGAACAGCTTCAGGACTGTGGAATCGAAGCACTCACCATTCATGGACGTACACGGGCACAGATGTACACCGGCGAAGCCGACTGGACACTGATCGGTGAAGTGAAGAACAATCCCCGCATGCGTATTCCCATCATCGGAAACGGAGATGTCACTACCCCTCAGCGTGCACAGGAATGCTTCGACCGCTATGGTGTAGACGCCATCATGGTGGGCCGTGCCAGCTTCGGACGTCCCTGGATTTTCAAGGAAATCAAACATTTCCTGCAGACCGGCGAGGAACTTCCTCCCCTGAGTTTCCAGTGGAGAATGGACGTTCTCCGACAGGAAGTAAAAGACAGTGTGGCCCTGCTTGACGAACGGCGAGGCATCCTCCACGTAAGACGACACCTGGCTGCCTCTCCTCTGTTCAAGGGAATTCCTAACTTCAGAGATACACGTTTCGCAATGTTGCGCGCAGAAACTCTTGAGGAACTGAACGCAATCCTGAATCATATTGAAGAGAATTTCGGAAACTAACCTTTATAACTATGAGTGATTCTGTATATCAAGCAACCAATAACCGGTATATCTGTGGAATGGATTACCGGCGTGCCGGAAAAAGCGGTATCCTGTTGCCCGCCATTTCACTGGGATTATGGCATAACTTCGGTGATGTAGACAGTCTGGCCCGAAGCAAAGACAAACTGCATTATGCCTTCGATCACGGCATTACGCATTTTGACCTGGCCAACAATTACGGCCCCTCAGCAGGAAGTGCAGAAGAAACTTTCGGCAAGATCATGAAAACATCATTTGCTCCTTACCGGGACGAACTGTTTGTTTCTACCAAGGCCGGTCACGACATGTGGCCCGGACCATACGGCACATGGGGATCACGGAAGCATCTGACAGCAAGCCTCAACCAAAGTCTGAAACGGATGAACCTGGATTATGTGGATATCTTTTATTCGCACCGCTATGATCCGGAAACACCGCTGGAAGAAACCCTGCAGACACTGGTAGACATCGTACGTCAGGGAAAGGCTCTTTACGTGGGTATTTCCAAATATCCTCCTGAAGCTGCCCGGAAAGCGTATGCTTACCTGAAAGATCACGACGTCATCTGCCTGCTTTATCAGGGACGCTACAACTTGTTGAACCGCGAACCGGAGGAACAGGGAATTCTGCAACAGGCAGCTGAAAATGGAAGCGGATTCGTTGCTTTCTCTCCGCTTGCACAGGGACTGCTCACCAACCGTTATCTGAAAGGAATCCCTGAAGACTCACGTATCGCACGTGGAGGATTCCTGAAAAAAGAAGCATTGACCGAAGATCTTCTGCAAAAGATCATCCGTCTGGACCGTCTGGCCTGTGAACGGGGACAGTCACTCGCAGAAATGTCTCTGGCCTGGCTGCTGGCTCATCCGCTCGTTACATCAGTAATCATAGGTGCCAGTTCTGTGGAACAGCTTGCAGATAATCTGAAAGCTTTGGAAAACATTTCCTTTTCTCAAGAAGAACAGCAGACCATCCAGGCCATCCTGCAATAAAAACAAAATTCCGGAAAAAACGTCTCTCCTTTTCAAAGGATTCCGCTTTTTCCGGAATTATCTAATTACCTCTTTCAATCTTACATCCGATAAACTCCTTTTTTGGAAGTTTCCACTTGGGACGGATTACCGGAATAACCGATATTTCCACTGCTGTAACAATAAGCAGAAACAGACTGGCTGGCATGACAGGTAATATCACCACTGGAATTACTTACTGCACTAACCTTGGCAGCTTTCAGACCGGAAGCATTAATATCACCACTTGAATTAGCTGAAAATGCAGCCTGCCGGCAACTTCCGCTTACAAAGATATCCCCCGAACTGTTAGCCGTTGCATCTACATTATTCTGGCAGACAAGTGTACTCACCTTGCAGTCACCACTGGAATTAGTTGAAAGGAAGGCCTTGTCACAATTTGCCTTTTCCAACGACACATCACCGCTGGAATTGGTACACATCACCAACTTGGAACATTCCACGTTACCGGCTTCAATGTCACCACTGCTGTTTGTTTGTATATTCAAAGTGGCACAACGAAGATCACGCGCATCGATGTCACCGCTGGAATTTGTCTGAAGAGAAATATCCTTCCGCGTATTCAGATCTCCATCAATCTTGATATCGCCTGAAGACAAAGTACAGAAACCCGTTACAGAAGGAGCATACACCCTTACTTCACAGGTATATTTTCCATTGATTGAATAGGAGTTGGTTCCGGGAACCTTGAATATGACCTTCAATTCACCTCCCTTTTCCTCCAGCTTCACATATTTCGCTATATTATCGGGCGCATAAACTTCCGCATACGCCGGACCGGAGGATGGTTTATAAATGATATCCACAAAGGAATAAGTAGTCAATGAAGACACATTGCCTAAATTCACGCGCTGAGTTACATAGTTCTTACTGGGAACGACTTTGTAAGTTTGTGCCTGACATCCTGTAAAAACCATAGCCAGCACCATCAGAAGAGTTAGAAATCCTGTTTTCATAATTTTTCGTTTTTTAAGTGTTTGCTTTATACACTTAGACGCTAAGTGTCCCGAAAAGTAACACTATTTTTTCAAAAAACTTCAAATAATCTTCATTTTCACCAAAACCTCCCCATTTTTTCCTTGAAGGACCGGTCGTTTCGTCGATAAAATCCGGCCGTTCATCGACAAGCCCTGCTTTTGCCTCCAGATCCATCGATAAAACCCCGTCACCAGTCTAATTTCCTGTTTAAATCCTTTCACATTCCCTACTTTTGCTTTACGAAATTTCGCTGAGAAAGCTTTTCAAGAATGGTACCAGCTTGAAAAATTAATCAATAATTCGTTAAAAATTCGCCACGCCTAAGCGGCTCTGGCAGTAAATAAAATGAGTTCTTTGAAAAGTTTGTCAATAACTTGCGGGTCTGGGCTAATCCCAAACACGCAAATAAATCGTTCAAGCATATAAGCATTGTGTATGAAAGACTTGCAGGAGGATATGGAATAGGTTATTCCGGGCCTCTTACATGCCGCTTTGGCCAAGTTGACAGCAGCAAGCGATGCATTGAAGTGAAAATCCAATTTCCTGAAGTCGGCAGACTGGCAGCTGATGATTCCTGCATGCTGCTTGCCATCTCTAAAGCAAAATTCCAACTGGAACCTGGTTCTGTAATAATCCAGCACCTCGCGTCCATCCATGGAATCGTCTGTAGAGAAATAAAGTTGCCACTTGTCTGTTCTTCCGTCCATCGGATACCAGATGGCTAAGGAAACATACCTTTTGAAAGCTTTAGCATAAACCCTCAATCCGTATAGCTTTCCTTTGTTCACCTCGTATTCCTTGCACCGGGTCAAATCCAGATTGGCAAAGTCAATCCTACCGTCAAACCACTTGGGATGACCACGTTTTCCTGTTTTCTTTTCCAATGTCGGATAGTACAGGACAACATCATTCCTAAAGCGGCTGATAACATGGAAACCGTTCTCACACATAGGCGTTACGAAAGTTTTCTTGGAAAAGAATGCGTCTGCAACCACCGTTTTGGATATGCTTTGCAGCTTGTCTTTTCTGCTGATAAGATAGCAGCTGTACCAGTCAACAAGGTTCTTGTCCATATTATCCAAGGTCTTACAATCCGGTGTCTGAATGGAACCTAAAGTCATGCATTCATGGTTGTCGATGTCAATGACACCGATGCCCATGATTTCCAATCCTCGCTTGTACTCTCCTGCACAACCAGACCAGAAGTAACCTATCCAAGGTGTCTTCTTGCCTGATTTGGGAATATAGGAAGGATCGATGGCGATGGCTTTTCTTTTGCCTGTGAGATGCTTGCTGATGATAGATCCGTTGAACGCAAACCAGTCGAAAGTTTCATGCTCAAAAAGGTTACGATAAGTCTGTTCTGAGAAACAGCCATATCTGCCCAATTGAAGGAAATTTATACGATCTGGGATGGCCATGAATAATTTCATGGTGTCCATGAATGCTTTTTCAAAAGGTTTGTGTATATTCGCTACTGATTTGAGAGCCGACAGGCACTCGGATTGGTATTGCATAAGGAGTGTTTCTTTAGTCATAATCAGAAGAGTTCAGAGACTTCTAATTTACTAAGAAATAACGAATTATGCAATACTTTTCATCTTTATTATCAGCGGGTTAGCATTTTTTAGCACATTTCTTCATGCTTAACCATTCGTTTTTGACAACATTTCAATGACCTCTTTAGTGTTTTCGGACTAGCTTCTGCCGGTTCTATTGTTTAACTTTTAATACTTCGGTAAAAATTTACCGAAGTATTGTAATTATTTCCGCCAAAAGTTTTATTTTTGCAATGTCTATCTTGCTAAAAGCCTAATGAATACAGCAAAGTAGACGCATATACATAAAAGGCGTAACTGTACGCTTTGGATTTGACTGTGTAGAATTCTCGCAAAGTTCAACGGTAAGTCAAGAACAAAGCAACGGGAACGCCTCATGAGGTGTACTATATACTCTCATTACTCCATGCCATACACAGCAGGGAGAAAGGGAAGGTTATATACATGCACTGACGTGGGGCTTTCAGCGTTGCTCGTTTCGACTTACCGGGCAATGCGAGAAGCCTTACACAGTGAAGCGAGTGACAGATTAGCTCCACGTTCTTTTATGCGTACGCAGAAAAGGTATAAATTTAAAATGTCACTGGAGCTATGACACATGACTGTTATGAAAAATCACATCTATTGCAAAAGAATTAAGGCCTACATTGCTGTTTTTTCTTTAAGCATTTTATGCTCCAGTTGTGGAACTCTTTTTTGCACAAAAGGAGAAGTTCCTGCATTGACTATCACTTCGTCCGTTCCTAATGCCGAAGTATATTTAAATGGAAGATATGTTGGGCAAACACCATATAGCCATTTTGGCGAAACAGTTAATGTCAAAAAAATCACAGTCAAAAAAGATGGATATAAATCTCAATCCCAAAAGCCAAGAAAATTGAAAGGATGGGCTTATGTTAACTTTGTGCCATGGCCTATGTGGAACTGGATTTGGGGATATTTTCTTGATAGAAGCAAATCTAAATGTTGGAAATACAAAAGTGATGTATTCCATTTTGAACTTGAAGAAAAATAAAAAGTTACTTATGAGATTTCTTGTATTTTCTTTAGTCACAGTACTATTCACCATTTCTATTTATAGTCAAACGACCAATTTTAATAGTGCTTGGTCTACAGGCTCTTCCGTACAATGTGGACGATTAAAATCTATAGAGATTAGGAATGACGGAGTTATAGCCACAATTGAGGTAAAAGCTCTTAAAGCTTTAAAGCGATTGGAAATTTTTAGTACATCCAATACATACATTCTATCAGGCAACACAAGATTGCTCCAATTATCTGGTCTTATTACAGACAGAGGAATTGTCAATTGTGGTTACGGTACTAATTGGGGGTGGAGTAATGTCCCATTAGGTGCCATTCAAAGCTATCAACTTTTTTTCAAAGGGACTCTGCCATCTGGTACATCAACTATCTCTATAGTTGATTATGGAGACTATAATGGAGCACATGGCTATTGTTTCAACAATTATCAAATCAACAATCCGAGAAGGAACTATCTACCCTATCAAAGCGAATTTACAGTCAAACAACATATTGACCAAAATAACGATGGAGTTTGCGGTATATATGAACCCATAGATGACACTGGAGCCAAATTGGCTTGCGTAAAAAAAGGGAATGAATATTGTTTAATCTACCTATCTTCACCAGCCAATTATCCCGGAAAAAGCCTTTGGCAAATAGGAGACATAAAAGCAACTTTACGAATGACAGCTTCAGGTTTGATGAAAGCAGACTGGTATAGGTCTGATAAGTCCGCGATAACATCTTATGTTGCATTTGACGGCGTTTCTATGACAGCGGTAGATAATACAGGAGAAACAAAATATCTGAAAACTTATCCTGTAAGTTCTCCTACAATTGGATCTAATGGAAGTCAAGAGGTCAGTGAGTGGTCAGGAACAGGATTTGCATTAAACAACGGATATATTGTGACTAATTTTCATGTTGTAGAAGACGCTTCTGAAATTACTATTCAAGGAGTTAATGGTAGTAGTTTCGAATACAAAGCATCAGTCATTGAAGTTGATAAAAAGAACGACTTAGCTCTAATAAAAATCACAGATTCACGTTTTAAAGGCTTTGGAAATATTCCTTATGCAGTAAAAGAAACTACATGTGATGTGGGAGCGGATATTTTTGTATTAGGCTATCCACTAACAAGCTATATGGGAGAGAAAATAAAGTTAACAAATGGGATTATTAGTTCTAAAAGCGGCTTTAAGGACGATATAACTACTTACCAAATTTCAGCACCAGTACAACCAGGGAATAGTGGTGGTCCCATGTTTGATAAAAATGGGAATGTTGTTGGTATAGTTAATGCCGGTATTCCTGATGCGGATAATGTTGGATATGCAATAAAAACAACTTACCTGTTTAATCTGATAAAAAGCTCTGTGTCAGCATCCGTAATTCCTAACAACAATATAGTTGCAGGAAAATCTCTACCAGAAAAAGTGAAGATTCTACAGAAATACGTATTCTACATTAAATGCAAATAACTCTGTGAACCCAAGAAAAGGTTCCCTTAATGGTAAAATTCACAGTTAAAGAAGTAAGCATTCTATTTTCCGCCTTGACACGCATGCTCCCTAAACCTACCTTTGCGCCATACCCCAATAACATCAATGATTATGGCGAAAGAAAAAGTAAACTATCAAGAGGTATATGACCTCTACCAGTTATGCAGCGAGACCAAGGATCTTCGCGAGTTCTGTGCGGATTATGGAGTAAACTACGACAAGTTCATGAACTGGCAACGTCATCAGCTGTGGAGCGAGAAGTTAGGCAAGACAGTTCAGGGTGATCAGCCCAAGGTTGCCAAAGTCCAGATAACCGGCAAGCCTTGCAACAGTCCAACCGTTAAGATGGAAGTGAAACAACCGGAAGGCGAACCTCCTATTAAGTGGGTGAAACTGCAATTGACATCAGGAGCGACACTGTTTCTGAGAAATACCACAGTTCTTGATTTGAGCTTGTTGCTTAATAAAATGATAGGATGATATGCTTGGACTGAGTGCTAACCTGAACTATTACCTGTTCAACGGTAATGTGGATTTACGGAAAGGCATCCCGTTTGTGTGAGAGTATAAGGGAAGAGATGTCACTTGACCCGAGCGATGCATCCAATGTATATATGTTCATGTCCCGGAACCGGAAGGTTGTGAAGATACTTCATTACGAACGCGGTTTTTATGTGCTTTACGAGAAACGTCCTGTTATGGGAAAGTTCAAGAAACCTGTGTTTGATGAAGTTTCCAAATGCTACCGGATACAGTGGTCTGACATGGCTTACCTGACGGAAAGCATCGTAGTGGACAGGATGTATGTAGTCGTCCCTTAAAAAGCCCATTTTTGAAGGTGTGTCGTAATACCCGATGCACCTTCTTTGGGCATAAAAAAGAAGGTGCGAATTTTGACACACCTTCTTCTGTTTTTTATTCCTTATCTGTTCATTATCCCATTAACCGGAACACTGGCGAAATAAACCAGCGTTTATACATCAGAGTTGCCAGCTGATAAACAAAGAAAGCACTCACTAACCCTACCAGTGAATCAACCAGATAATGTGCCTGGATATATACCGTAGCACAACAAAGCAAGACATAAAAAGGAGCAAGTACCGCCGCCAGCTTCCGGCTCACTCTCCAGGCCATGATCATAACAATGGTAGAGATCGCAACATGCGAACTTGGGAAAGCTGCCGTCGGACGTTCACCGACTTCCTGGGATGCTTCCACCAGCTGATAAAAGAATCCCTGATCGTAACCGGGCCCCGGAACCAGATAATCATTCCAGTTGAAATAATCTCCAATCGGAGGAAATATTCCGGCATTCACTTTATCCATACCAATAGCCGGAAAATAAAATTGCGGACCAGCCACCGGAACAAGGATGTAAAATAAATAATAAATGAAAAATGAGGTAACCAGTACAAAACAGATTTTTTCAAACCATTCAAAATGCGTCAGGAAATACCATACCGTCACCACTAGAATCATAGGATAATAAAAGAAATATCCCATATTGAACGGCTCACTGAACCAGATAGACGGACAATGTTTACTGAACTCTACGGATGGCTGACACCCGAACAGTCCCTGCTCGACTGTAGCAAAGATATAATCCAGGTTCGGGAATAAACGGTTAAACTCAAAAGTATCCGGATACCAGTAAGCTAAGAGTGACATTTGTACGGCCATCCGCACAAAAGCAGTCAGACGGCAAGGAAAAGTCTGATACAATGCAATCAAACCGAAAGTAAGTGCCACAATACCGGCACGTTCCAGCAACATTACTCCCGGATGGTCCATTCTCGGGAATAACAACAATATCAGCAAGGACGTCAGGGCATTATATATCAGACTTATACTTTCTACCGCAAACAGTCCTTTTCCGCTCTCTACACGTTCAAACAATTTCACAGCCATCCCTCCTTCTTATACCAGTCCATGGTTTCTTTTACTCCACGTTCCAAAGGATACTGCGGCTGATATCCCAGTTCTTCTTCCAGAGGACGGATGTTGCACTTCCAGTTACGCTGACGCATAATCTTATATTTATCTCCATTCAGTGTGACAGGCTTGCGTGTGAATTTGCTCACCAGCTCACAGACCCAGGAAATAGCACGAAGAATCACCAAAGGACAGGTCAGATGAATCATCCACGGATTTCCCAGTTCCTTCCGGATCAGTTCGGCAAAGGCACGCGAGTCATACACCTTTCCGTCGGTTACAAACCATTCACGACGTACGACTCCCTTTTCCAGCGCCAGAAAAACGGCCTGAACCAAATCCTTTACATACACGAAAGTCAGATCCTGACGCCGGAAACCGGCACCAAAGTCAACATGCCGTTTCACGGCCTGTGCCATCAACAAATAATCACGTTCACGAGGGCCATAAACTCCCGTAGGACGAAGAATGACATAAGGAAATTCAGGAAGAGAACGAAGGTACTCCTCTGTATGCAGTTTACTGAGTCCATATGCTGTATCCGGACATGGAGTATCAGACGGTTCAATAGGAGTCCGGTCATCTTCTCTCACCGGGCCGAACACACTAAGCGAACTGAGCATGACAAAACATTTGGGAACCATGTCCAGGCGTTGCAATGTCTCTATCAGATTACGGGTAGCCCAGAAGTTTCCAATCTCAAAATCAGCTTTGTCCAGACATTTGGTTACGCCCGCACAATGGATAATATAATCCCATCCTCCGTGCTTACGCTTATGAAGAGCCAGCTGAGCTTCCAGAGAATCAGAGTCAGTCAAATCCAGTTCCGCAAAATTCAGCCGACTGTCTGACAGATAACGACGGCTGCTTCTCCCGCGTACTCCGGCCCACACCTGCATCCCGCGTTCCAAAGCCTCATCCACCAGATGACTGCCAATGAACCCGCTGGCGCCGGTCACTAATATTCTTTCTTTCATTGGTTTCCTGTTTTGATGAATCCGCATGATCAGGAAAAGAGTTTTTCCACAGGCAAGCAACAGTTCAAACACTTCCGGACGGCCTTATGACATTCATGCTTCATCAATATTGATTTTTGATTAAATTTAGTGGCAAAGATAATAGTTTTTCAGTTCTTTCACTTAAAATATAGACAGTTATTCATCCACCTTTCCATTTATTTTGTTTACTTTGTAGTAAATCATCAAAAAGGAATTAACATGGCTAAGAAAAAGAAAGAAAAAAAAGGCGGAAAACGCATGAAAAAGAAAGAGCTGGTGGAACTGATCATCAGTTACTTCCGCATCAGGCCGACTGAATCAATCAATCTCAAGCAGTTGTTCCAAGGGTTGAAACTCACCACTCATCCATTGAAGATGCTTTGCGCAGAAATCATCGAAGAAATGGCAGAGGATAATTTCCTCATTGAAACAGAAAAAGGACGCTACAAGCTTAACGATAAAGGTCAGATTCTCACAGGAACCTTCCAACGGAAAAGTAACGGAAAAAACCTTTTCATTCCGGATGAAGGAGGAGAACCCATCTTTGTGGCAGAACGCAATTCTGCACATGCCATGAATAATGACAAAGTGAAAATCAGCCTTTGCGCCAAACGGAAACGTCATGAACTGGAAGGACAGGTTATAGAAATCCTTCAAAGAGCTGAAACCAACTTTGTCGGCACTTTGAAGGTCAGCAAGAATTATGCATTCCTGCTGACAGAAACCAACACGCTGGCAAACGATATTTTTATTCCCAAGGAAAAGCTGAAGGGTGGAAAAGATGGAGACAAAGCAGTTGTTAAAATCATAGAGTGGCCGGAAGAAGCCAAAAACCCGTTCGGAGAGGTTATTGATATCTTAGGAAAAGCCGGAGACAACACTACCGAAATGCACGCGATTCTGGCGGAATATGGCTTGCCTTACACTTATCCGCAGAATGTGGAAGCTGCAGCTGACAAACTTTCGGCTGAAATCACTCCTGAAGACTATGCCGAACGTGAAGACTTCCGCGACGTGGTAACATTTACCATTGACCCCAAAGACGCAAAAGACTTTGATGATGCGCTTTCCATCAGACAGCTGAAACCCGGATTATGGGAAGTCGGTGTGCACATTGCAGACGTATCACACTATGTCAAGGAAGGAAGTATTATTGATAAAGAAGCTGCCAAACGTGCCACTTCCGTATATCTGGTAGACCGCACCATTCCGATGCTTCCAGAACGTTTGTGTAACTTCATCTGCTCCCTCCGCCCTGACGAAGAGAAACTGGCCTATTCGGTGATCTTCGATATGAACGAAAAAGCAGAAGTAAAAAATTACCGCATCTGTCATACGGTAATCCGTTCCAACAGACGTTTCACTTACGAAGAAGCCCAGAATATCATTGAAACCGGTGAAGGAGACTATAAAGAAGAAGTTCTGGAACTGAACCGTCTCGCACAAATCCTGCGTGAGAAACGACTGGCTGCCGGAGCAATCAATTTCGACCGTTGCGAAGTGAAGTTTGAAATCGACGAAAAGGGAAAACCTGTCAGCGTCTACTTCAAAGTCTCCAAAGAAGCAAACAAACTGATCGAAGAGTTTATGTTGCTGGCCAACCGGACCGTAGCTGAACATATTGGTAAGGTACCTAAAAACCGGAAGCCTAAAGTATTCCCTTACCGTATCCACGACCTTCCGGACCCGGATAAACTGGATAATCTGAATCAGTTTATTGCACGCTTCGGCTACAAGATCCGTACCGGAGGAAGTAAAAACGAAGTATCCAAGTCCATTAACCGGCTGTTGGGGGACATTGAAGGCAAAAAAGAGCAGAATCTGATTGAAACCGTTTCCCTACGAGCCATGCAGAAGGCCCGCTATTCAATCTATAACATCGGGCATTACGGACTGGCATTTGACTTTTATACCCATTTCACCTCACCGATCCGCCGGTATCCGGATTTGATGGTTCACCGGTTGCTGACCCGCTATCTGGCAGGAGGAAGAACCGCTCAGGCAGACAAATATGAAACTCTTTGTGAACACAGTTCTGCCATGGAACAGACAGCCGCCAGTGCCGAACGTGCTTCCATTAAGTACAAGCAAGTGGAATTCATGAGTGAACGGATCGGACAAGTCTTTGAAGGAGTGATTTCCGGAGTAACCGAATGGGGACTGTATGTGGAAATCAACGAAAACAAATGCGAGGGCATGATACCGATGAGAGATCTGGGCAATGATTATTATGAGTTTGACGAGAAAAACTATTGTCTGATCGGCAGACGCTTTCATCGCAAATTCAGCTTAGGAGATCCCGTCAAGATCAAGGTAGCACGGGCCAATCTGGAAAAGAAACAACTGGACTTTACCCTGGCTGACGAATAAAAAACAAGAAACAATTATAACCACCATTGCCACGATATATCGAGCGATGGTGGTTTTTCTATATCCAGCCTTTTCCCTTCGGGCAACTTATTTTACCCTCCGGTTCAACTGATTATTTGCTTTCTCGGGACGAGATTTGCCCACACGTTTTCCACTGCTTTTCTTTTTTCCTGCCTGCTTAGCCTTAAAAGCAAACGGATTTTTCTTATTTACTACCATATCATAATATATTTACGCAAAAATACACTATTTTTGCCAAATAACAAACTTATCAACAAGCCTATGAGCCCATTTGATTACACTCCTATACTGACACAAGCCGTCGACGAGCTTTCTGACAGCCTGTCCTATCAAGGTCTTTTCCATCAATACAAAGATGGTGAACCCTTGCCCTCCGGAAAAACACTGTATCACATTGTGGAGCTGGCACGTGCCATTCTGTTTCCAGGATACTTCGGTAATCCTGCCATCAACAGCCGTACCATCAATTACCACATTGGAGTTAACATTGAAGAACTGTTTGGTCTGCTGACCGAGCAAATTCAGGCCGGCTTATGTTTCGGAGTGGAAAACAATGGACTGGACAATAATGAGAACGAACCTTGCAGAGAAAGTGCCACCCGCCTGGCCGCACAATTCATCAGCCGGCTGCCATCCATCCGACATACATTGGCCACAGATGTAGAAGCAGCCTATTATGGAGATCCGGCAGCTACCTGTTTCGGTGAAATCATCTGTTGCTACCCCATCATCCGGGCCATAACCAATTACCGGATTGCTCACGAACTGTATATGCTGAATGTTCCGTTAATTCCACGCATCATTACAGAAATGGCACATTCAGAAACCGGCATTGACATCCATCCGGGAGCACAAATCGGTCATCATTTTACCATTGACCATGGTACCGGTGTCGTGATCGGAGCAACCTGTATCATCGGAAATCATGTAAAGCTCTATCAGGGAGTAACCCTGGGAGCCAAAAGTTTCCCGCTGGATGAACAAGGCAATCCCATCAAGGGAATTCCACGCCATCCTATCCTGGAAGATGAAGTAATCGTTTATTCCAATGCCACTATCCTGGGACGCATTACCATCGGCCGCGGAGCAATTATAGGCGGAAACATCTGGGTCACCGAAAGTGTGGCTCCGGGAATGCGTATCGTTCAGCGAAAAGAATAACCCATCCGAACGCGCCTGGAAATATCATTATCCTGAAAATATTCAAAGAAAGCTTCTGAGTCCTGCTTCAGGGGGATTTCAGATCCTCCTGAAGCAGGATCAGGCTTAAAAGTTTGTCTTCTTGCCTGTTTCTCTTTTCAGTTCCTCAAAGCGCATCATCATCCGACGCAATACCTTAGGCTCCGATTCAGACAAATCATTCTTCTGTTCCGGATCTTTCCGGATATTATACAACTCGTATGCTCTGTTTTCCCCGGGATAAGGAGGAATCATTACCCAGTCCCCTTGCCGGTAAGCATAATCCAGCATACCTTCAATAACCAGCTCATTACGCCCTTTTCTGTTCTTTCCCAGGAAGGTCTGTAAAGTATTCTGGCTGTCGGTACGATCCGGATAACTCTGTCCCACCAGAGAAGCCAAAGAAGCCAGCAAATCCATCTGACAGACAAAAGCATCTGATACTCCCGGTTCAACAACTCCCGGCCAACGTACAATGAAAGGAATACAGGTACCACCGGCATACCTCATTGTTTTCCATCCCCGATAAGGCCCGGCAGGCTTGTGACTGCCTACCAGCTCTTCAGCCTGATCCTGATATCCGTCGTCCAGAACAGGACCATTATCGCTGGTCAGAATAACCAGGGTATTATCCGTAAGATTCAGCCGGTCCAGCTCCTTCAAGAATTCCTCAACGCACCAGTCGGCTTCAAGAATCACATCCCCGCGAGGTCCCATGCCACTTTTCCCGACAAACCGTTCATTAGGAACCCGGGGAACATGAGGCTGATGAAGCCCATAATAAAGAAAGAAAGGACGGTTCTGATTTTCCTGAAGGAAATGTTTGGCTTTCTCCAGGAAAAGCTCAGCCATGTCTTCATCGCGCCATTGCGCAGCCTTGCCTCCCTTCTGGAATCCGATACGCGGCACTCCGTTCACGATCGATCCTCCATGCCCCACACTCGGATGCATCCGTAACAGTTCCGGATTATCCTTGCCGGTCGGTTCTCCGGGAAAGTTCATACGATAATTTACGTACAACGGATCATCCGCAGACAAACCTACTCCTTTTCCATTTTCAATAAAAATACATGGAACCCGGTCATTAGTGGCAGCCTGTATGAACGAATAATCATAGCCGACTTCTTTGGCTCCCGGATAAATCGGCTGATTCCAATCCACAGCACCATCTCCAAGCCCAAGATGCCATTTTCCCACAGCGCCGGTTACATATCCGGCAGAACGCATCATCTTCGGCAAAGTGATCCGGTGAGTATCCATGATCAGAGCAGCATTTCCCGGAAGAATCTTTGCCTGAGGATTACTCCAAGGATACATTCCCGTCAACAGAGAATAGCGGCTGGGAGTAGATGTTGCCGCCGTACAATAAGCATCAGTAAAACGCAATCCCTCGTTGGCCAGACGATCCATTCCGGACGTCTGAATGGCAGTCGCACCATAACAGCTCAGATCTCCGAAGCCCAGATCATCCGCTTCAATAATCACAATATTAGGACTCTCCATTTTAGTCTGCCCATATATACCTGCAGGCACTAAAAGCAATCCTCCAATCAAACCTATTTTCATATATCAGATCTTTTCAATTACGACAATACACAGTTAAATTTCTCCATACTCTCCGCCAGCATCAAAAGGACGATTCATCGGCATAATACAGACAATTCTGTTGTATTATGCTGGTGAAACTTTTGTTTCGTCTTGAAGAAACTCCTGTTTTCTGCTGGTGAAACTTTTATTTTCTATCAGTGGAACTTTCTGTTTCAGCCAGTGAAACTAAAAGTTTCAGCTAGAAAAAACTTTTGTTTCATCCAGAGAAAACATCTGTTTACCCTAGAGTAAACAGATGTTATGACCAGACAGAAGACTACTGTTTATCACATTCTTCTGCCTCATCGTGGGAAAAAAGATCTTACGGGAACAGGATCTTTGCAATCTTCCGGGAATATGCTTCCGCATACTGAGACATACCCAGGTCAGTAGCATGCACTCCATCCACCTGACTGTCCATGCTCAATCCCAGTTCCTCAAAAGTCATATAATACAGTCCATCCACCTTCTGCTTGAGTTCCTGATAGCAGAGGCGAAGCTGTTCATTGGTTTTTTCAAACCTGCTTCTTGCCGCATCCGAAACCCGATATCCCATATATCCGTCATGTTCAACCAGCAGAATCGGTGCCTGACTTTTTTCACGCAAGATGCGTATTCCTTTCGCCATCCGATCCGCAATCAGTCCAACCCGGTCATCTTCTGTCATATTAGGCATACAGTCGATAACAAACAAAGACGCATCAGTCTCAGCCAGCAGTCTGAAAAACTCCTCCTCTAAGCGTCCGTTTCCGGAAAATCCCAGATTGACCACAGGAAAATCGAGCTTTCTTTGCAGAATATTGGTCCAGGCCATACCGGGACGCGAGGCGCATGCTCCCTGCGCAATGGATGTTCCATAAATCACTACAGGCTTCTTCTTTGACGGAGCAGCAAACTCAAAATGACTTCCGGCCGGTACACCTATTTCCATCAGGTTTACTCCATTGTAAAGAGGCAGGTAGAGACAGAATTCATTTCCTTTGTCCGACTGACGACGATAAGTAAGATTATCATATGTATAACGTACCGTATCTCCAAAAGAATATTTTCCGGCACACCATAAAGCCTGTCCGTCAGCATCCTTCATGTACAAATCGACTCCACTGACTCCCGTTGCCGGCATATGCGGCATAGAAAAGCCAGATGTAACCGTGTATTTCACCTGTATTTTCGATGCATTTGTCGTGAACTTAATATACAAGCCTGCACTCTGACAGGACAAATCCCACAAAGCTTTCCGTACCACCTTCTCTGCACGGTCCGGAAGACGATGATATTTTGCACCGATCTCTTCATTCCAGCAACGTCCCTGTACAGGGATTTCCCCTTTACCAAAAGGATTATACCAGTCAGTCTGTGCAAAAATCTGGACACTGCTCCATAAAAGAATAGCTAAAATTCCCAAAGAATGTTTCATATCAGTCACTTTTTAAAACTTCTCATTAAAGGCACTCTTGATAGGTCGGGCAATCCATACCTGCGGTTGTTCAACTCCCAGCATAAATGCCACAGTACCTGCAATATCATACACCATTGTACTTTCGGTAATCTGAGCACCCTGCTTGATACCTTTTCCATAAAAGACAATCGGTGTCTGCATCTCATTCATCGTCTTACCGCCATGACCGGTTCCTTTTCCTCCATGATCGGCAGAGAGTATAAATACGGTCTCGTCCATCATTCCGGCCTCTTTCACTGCAGATACGATCAGTGCCAGAGCCTGATCCAGATGAGTCAGCATCTTAAAATAATCTTCTGATTCCCAACCCTTGCTATGTCCGGCACCGTCCGGCTCACCGAAAATAACCGAACAAAACATCGGTTTCTTCTCCTTGAGATAAGACAATACATCCTTCAGTTCTTCTTTGGAGTTTTCAGCAGACAGATTCAAAGGCTGAACATGATTAATGGCCAAAGTATCAACCAGGTATTTCATGCCATTCCATTCATAGAAGAAACCAAGTTCTGCATCAGGATATTTGGCTCTGATACCACTGTAGATATCCGGGAATATACCATGTTCGTTGAGAACCCGAGAAGGCAGGTCAGGTGTAGAACTACCCCACTCAGTATATCCGTGAAGTTCCGGACCTGCTCCCATAAACATCGAAGCCCAGTTGACGGCACTTGAAGAAGGAAGAACCGAACGGTTCTCCAAAGTGTAACAACCATCCTGCATCATACTGCGGAACTGAGGCATTTCCGCACCATTATTCAGGCTGTATGAACTCAAGCCGTCGAAACCGACAAGAACAATATGCTTCGGAGGATTCGGCAGAGACTTTCCATTCTCACTTCCACTACAAGACAAAAGGACGCATGACAAGATGCTCCAAACGACTAAATACAATTTTTTCATAATATAAATTCTTTAAATGTTTATAACCCTTATTTCCCATCAGAATAAATGTTCCCTTCAGCGCAAGGCCTCCTCATTTACCGCTTTGCAAAGTTTTCACTTTAAAGGAACAAAAACAATATATGCATCATCTGCTTTTTTCACTGCCAAAGATAATACTTTGGGAGCATTATTTTCAAAAAAAACAAAGGGACGTTCCATCCGGTCAGGCAAAATACAACCTCCCCCATACAATGGAATCTCCTTTTTCATAATCTTGAAGTCCAAAGCTTTCTTCCAGTCCAGGCCATTGGAAGAAACCATCATTCCTATATAAGTATGTGCATGAAAGCAAGCATAATAAACAGAATTCTTCTGATCACACCATAAAGACATATCTTCCGTATCCCAGTCCTGAATAACCGGCTTATCCTGAAGAACAAATCCTCTGTCCGGATAACTGGAAACAGCAACAGCCTGATTACGTTCAAATTTGGTAGAACCAGGCTTGTCCCCTTTCACAATCAAATAATAGCGTTTATCAACTCCTTGTACGATTGCAGGATTTACAACTAATGTTTCAATCGGTCCGTCAGGTTCCAGCACAGGCTTTTCATTAATTGAAAATTCTCCATTCAGACTTTCGGAAGAAGCAACAAACGTACGCTGATTGACCCTCAAAGGCTGCCAGTTCTTATGAGAATAACCACCCCGGGCAGTCTCAATCAACTCTTCATTAGAGATATCTCTGCCTAAAGACGTACTGCAGAAATAAAGATAATATTTCCCTTCAAAATATTTAATCTTAGGATTATGAGCCGTTATCATATCTCCTTTCCGGTATACATCCTTTTCGAAATCAAGAACGGTATTCTGATAGTGATAAGGCCCAGCCGGATGATCTGCCACAGCATGTGCTATGGTCGAATGAGTCAACCAGGCATAAAAAGTGTATGTCCGTTTCCAACGGGAATAAAACAAATGATATTTTCCGTCTTCCCCCTTAATCACCGAACTGCACCAATGATAAAAAGTGGAATCACGAAAAATATTTTCTGCCTTTACCTTCATGATCTTATCAGAGAAGGTGAGTTCATTCTCTCTGGCAAGACTATCCTGACAAAATTCCAATCCGGTGTCCTCTTCATTTGTCAGAAAATCGTCTGCCGCCGGATTTTCTCTCCCGTCCTTTTTCACAAAAGAAGAGATGTCTCTCTGTCCTGAATTATCGGACAGAGAGAACACCTCTTGAGAGAAAAAACTTATAATCAATATATTAAGAAGAAACAGCAATAAAGATCTTTTCATGAAAGCTTAATCTTTGAAATCAACAAACACGTCTTTTATGAAAGATACCAAAGGAAAGCTGCCCAACTTCTCCGGCAAGCCGATTTCTGAAGGAGTCGGCGGCAAGAATTTTGCTTCCGTACCCTTCATGGAAAGTCCGTTATGATCAAGTGTCACAATGCCATACAAAGGTTTGTCAAAGGTCAATGAATATTTCAACAGAGAATATTTGTCATTGATTTCTGCCGGATATCTCTTCTCAGTCTGGGTCTCACAATCTGCCCAAACATACGATGCACTGTTGATCTGAACATAAGTAATCCCGTTAATCACATCCGTATAGTTGCTGTGATTGTGACCGCTAAAGGCAGCAACGACTTTTGTAAATCCGGCTCTCTTGTTTTCAGCTTCCAGAATATCGCGTACATCATATCCATTGTTCATTGCTCTGTCTATACTCTGGTGAGAAAAAAGAATGCAGCGTTTGGTTGTTGACGCCAGATCCTTTTTCAGCCATTCCATCTGTTCAGGATCCATAAAGGCCCGCTTACGGCTGTCTACATAATAATTGGCTTTATTATAAGGAATATATTTCCCCTCATCAAACAAATTATTTCCGTCAAGCACAATAAAATGGAAATCACCCTTGTCAAAAGAATAATAACGGCCCGGCATGCCGAATCCGGCAACAAACTCTTCTTTGGAATATTTATCCAGGTCGTGATTTCCCAGAACATGATACTTTTCTCCTTTATACTGATCCCATACTTTCTGCAAAGGCTGGCTGACACTGTCCAGACGAATAAAATCGCCCAACTGAATCAAAAAGTCTACATTCTCTGCATTAGCTGCATCCACTACAGCCTGCATACGTTCACGCCCATCAGGAAGATCGGGAGCATGAAGATCGGAAACAATAGCAAATTTAATGGGTTTCTCTGCTTGTTTGCAAGAGTACAATCCCCACATACTCAACACAATGAAAATGCCATAAAACAATTTAGTTTTCATAATATCAATTAATTTAGTATTCTATATCCTTCGCTTATCCAGGCAATCATTTGGTATAACGACATAATACTATTTCTGAAGCCAACGGGTCAAAGAAGTTGTTGGAGTCTTCACTACAAACTTATAAAACTTGGAAGACGGATACTTTTCTAAATCCACAACAAAACGTCCTGTACTGGCTTTTACCCGGCCTATTTCTGACCAGTTATCCTTACCTCCTTCTTTATAAGCATTGGTTGTAGCCATATAAACAACAGCCTCATCTTTGGCACCTTCCCCTTTCCAGCATAAAGTAACCTGATTGTCATAAGGATGAGTTGTCAGCTCATAAATATCCGTAGGACCATAGAAGGAGATACCATCTTTTTCAAAAGCTACATCTCTGGGCATCTGGAAATCCATAAAACGGCAGATTGTAGGAAGTATATCTACCAAAGCTAAAGTAGGACGGGTAAACTGTGCATTCAACGCACGGACATTGGTTGAAACCCATACACTACGTTCGCGGGCCAATTGTCCACCATGATGATGTCCGCTTTCTCCACGGCCATGGTCTGTTGTCACAATCACCATCCATTCTTCATCAAACTTCTTTTCACGATATTGAACTGCCTCCCAAATCATTCCAACCAGATCATCTGTCTTATTTACATAACGGTCCATAAAAGCTCCATCACCATAAATATGGAAACCGGAATCGGTATACCACAAATACACCCAACTCAAATCAGGAGCATTCTCACGGATACAAGCAGCGGCTTCTTTGCATACAACTGAGTCAATATCAAAAATATGAAGGTCATCTTTCTTCGCAGGGAAACGATTCTTATCCAATTCATACCCATCACAGACATAATCTATTTTCAGATGATCAGTCTCAGGCTTTCCTTCACCGATCAATACAGTCCGGTTATCAGTCCAGCTGGAGAACAAAGCCGTCTTAAAATCTTTATTTTGATTCTTGGCTATCCGGAAAAGTGACCAATAATTATAATTGGGATTCAGATTGGAATTCCCATTTACATTATGTTTATTCATCCAGGTTCCTGTCAGAATATTCATGTAACCAATCGCTGATATGGTAGGAGTCTGCGAATATGCACCAACTTCTCCTCCCGTATAAGCACGGGCATAACCTCCCTTGGAAGCTATATCAAATATATTCTTCGGATGTACCCGCTCAATATAATCAGCAGGAATACCATCCAACACAATGTAAAGAGCCTTACGTGTTTTGCCTTGAAGGGCTGTCACACAACAGACAACCCATAAAAAAATCAGTAACCGTTTCATCATAATACTATTATAAAGTTATGTTTAATAAACCCCAACTACCATACTGGTCAACATACTTTTCACACCCATCTTCTTGGGGCTGTTATAAAAAATTGCTGACCACATTTTAAACCCTTATTCCACATAGCAGAAATTGGTTACAAATTAACAGAAATAATGGGAGAAAATAAATAATCTATTCATTTTTTTTGTTACTTTGCCCTTGGTTTTTGTAAGACCTTAAATATACAATCATAAAAAACAGACATTTACACACAAAGGTATCAATAAAATTACTTATGAAAAAAAGACTTTTATCATGGAGCGTATTAGGCTTGCTGTTGCTGGGACAACCTGCCTTCTCGCAAAATCTGTTACTGCCGGTTCCTTCCGATAAACCCAGTAAAGCCCAACTCAAACAAATCGAACGGAAATATGGTATGTTCATTCATTTCGGAATTAATACTTTTCATGACGAAGAATGGACAGATGGCTCCAAACCAGCCGAATCATACGCTCCTTCACAAATTGATGCAGAACAATGGATACGGTCTGCCAAGGATGCCGGTATGAAATACGTTATCCTGATAACCAAACACCATGACGGATTCTGCCTTTGGGACAGCAAATACACAGAATATGATGTTGCATCTTCCGGAAATCATACAGATGTGGTAGAAGCTGTAGCCAAAGCATGCAAAAAATATGGGATAGGACTGGGACTGTATTATTCTTTATGGGACCGGAAAGTAAATCCGGATGTGGATGATCAAAGCAAAGACGCTGCCTACAATTCTTACATGATTGCACAATTAAAAGAGCTGGTTGACAAAGTAAAGCCATATACACCTATCGTCGAATTCTGGTTTGACGGAGGATGGACCAAACAGAATTACCGCTGGCCTGTTATGGATATCTACCAGACCATCAAGTCTCAGGAGCCAGATTGCCAGATCGGTATCAACTGGAGCATTGGTTCCCCCGAGAATGTAGATGCCCATCCGGTACTGCCGGAACAGCAAAAAGCAGGATTCCCTATTCGTTATTTCCCCAGTGATTTCCGCCTGGGTGACCCGTATCTGCCAACCGATAATGATCCTAAGACTTTCACTCACGATGGTAAAGATTACTACATGCCATGGGAATCCACAGTATGTATCAGTCAGCGATGGTTCTATAATACAACAGACAATCAGTTTAAGTCTGTAGAAGAGCTGGAAAAATTATATCGTCAATGTACCAAAAACGACAATATCCTGATTCTGAACTGCCCTCCGGGAAGAGACGGTAAATTAAGAAACAAAGATATTGAGATTTTAAAAGAACTCAGAAAACGTTTAGGAATCTAATATATACGGAAAAAGAGGGTGTCATAACATTCAAATCTTAAGTATCACTTTACCACATAATGACACCCTCTTTCCGATTAAAGATTATTCCAAAATCCCCGTCTCAGCGAAGATATTCCTTGAAAAATGTTTCGATCTTATCAAAAGGAATAATATCTGTCTGATCGTACAAGTCTACATGACTTGCCCCGGGAATAATCATCAGTTCCTTATTATCCCCTTTCAACCGCTTGAAAGTATCTTCACTGAAATAGCGTGAATGGGCTTTCTCTCCATGAATCAGCAAGACAGCACTCCGAATCTCATCACAATAAGAAAGGATAGGCATATTTATAAACGAAAGTGCAGATGTTTTATTCCATCCGTTATTAGAATTCAAAGAACGCTGATGATATCCCCGCTTCGTTTTATAATAAGCATAATAATCCTTCACAAATTGAGGAGCATCTTCCGGAAGCGGATCAATCACTCCTCCAGCAAGTGCATAACTGCCGTTTTTCATATCTTCCGTACGCTGAGCATTCAGCTGTTTCCGAAGTTCATAACGCTGGTCTGCATTCATGGCATCAAAATAGCCGTTGGCGGTTACCCGGCTCATATCATACATCGTCGAAGCGACCATTGCCTTGATGCGTGTATCAATGGCTGCTGCATTGATGGCAAATCCTCCCCAACCACAGATTCCCATAATTCCAGTGCGGTCAGCATCCACCAGATCACATACAGACAGAAAATCGACTGCTGCACAGAAATCTTCCGTATTTATATCGGGAGAAGCTACATAACGCGGTTCTCCACTGCTTTCCCCTGTAAAAGAAGGATCAAAAGCAATGGTCAGAAATCCCCGTTCTGCCATTGTCTGAGCATACAAACCTGAGACTTGTTCTTTAACGGCTCCAAATGGTCCGCTCACGGCGATTGCAGGAAGTTTGCCTTCTGTCCCTTTAGGAATATACATATCTGCAGCCAGTGTAATACCATATCGGTTAACAAAGGTTACCTTCCGATGCTCTACTTTATTACTCTGTGGAAATACTTTATCCCACACTTCTGTCAGTTTTAAATCTTTCATACCATTACTGTTTTTTAAACCATTCTTACTTTGTGCATTCAAAGCTTCTCCAGTAAAAAGAAAAGCCAATAGAAAGCCAATAACCAGTTTATTCATAAGACTTCATTTTTATATTGCAAATGTAATGCCTGCCTGATTATTATTAAGTACCCGAATTACAGATAATTGTATCTGGATTACATTTTCAGGTACCCTTTATGATTATTGAATGGTATCATGTCAGATTTTTATTCCTAAAGCTCTGTGGGTGTACGAAATGAACTGATTAATTCCAGTAATTCCTGATTAGCACGGCCATTTATTGCAGCCTCCCGTTTCTCCTCAAAAAGATCTAAAGTAGCAGAACATTCTCCACAAATATCAATACCGGCTATTTTTTCATGACGAAAGACAACTGCCAGCAACTGCTCCAGTTCCTGAAGACTGAGAGATCCTTGATCCCAATTGGTTACAGCCGATTCTGGATTAAGTACATCCTTATCTATGGAAATATAAACAGGTTCATTAACATGCTCTGATGCAAAACGCTTCCAGGTTTCTTCCTGTTTCAGCGCTTTTTCTCCATAAAAACGAACCCTATCTCTGTAAATATCCGGCACTGCACGGATTAACGCCTCCGAGGCTCCGGCTACAACCACTTTCTGTAAATAAGGGTTCGTATCCAGCATATCCTTTACCCAGCTTCCGCAAGAAATCATATCCTCAAACAAAGGAGGTTGCATATCCGGATGATGATCAAAAACTAATAGAGAAAACGGATAGTTCAGTTTGTCCGTCCAGAATTTTGTCAGGTAATGATAATTTCCTGAATCAATAAAATGAATTCCTTCTGCCGGATAATCTGCAATCAATCGTTTGAGAGAAGCAGCTCCTTCTTCATCACAATAGCATTCCGTCCCATACAAATGACGGCAATCCAGCCAAATACAGTTTTGATTACGGATAAATGGTTCATAGTTATACACTCCTGTAAAATCCATGATAATCAATTGTTTCTTCATATATCCTCCTTTTATGGAATCGTCGGACAAAGATAACAAACTTTTGATCACCGTTTTTTACGGATTGTGCTAAAATAAGTTTTCCACAACCCTGAGCCAGATGTTCAGAAGTTGTGGAAAACTTAACTGATTATTTCAGACGAACAGAGTAAATGGATGGCTTCCCGTTTGACTGAAGAATACGAATCTGCAAACGCTGGGCGGATATCGGCTCATCCAGTTTGCAGGAAATTGTTCCATATCCCATAAAGCTTTCTCCACGCTGTTTGGGAATCACGCCACTCTGGTAAACCGGAACCCACTTTCCATTATCTTCCTTATCAATGGATAACTGTGTGATGCTATTTTCACCGATAATCAGGAATATCTCCTGAAACTTACTCTCTTTCCGCAAATTCACAGTCATGGAGGCCAATGAATCAGCAGACATCCATGAAGTAGAGACATCATTATCCACTGCATAAGACGGACCATAATGCAATGTATCATTCTTATAGATACTTGTAGCCTCAGCAGTAGCATCCGTAATCAAGGACTGAGGTTTCTTCAGTTCTTTTGGGAAAGGTTTTCCGTTTTCAATACCCAGTTGCCGGGCCAACGTCAGAATATTTTCTATTGCTTTCGGATTCTGCTTTCCCTGTGTATCTGGAGGAATATTCAGCAACAGACAGTTGTCATTAATTGTTGCCGTATAGAAAATGTCTGCCAGTTCTTCGACATCACGCACTGTAGTGTCTTCCGGATGACTGAACCAGTTTCCAATTACAGAAATTGTCTGTGTACTTTCAAATGGCAGATAATATTGCTTACCGCTGTGTGTATAAATTTTAGGATCATCAGCCACAGGAAGGAAAGGATCCCATAAACGAAAATCAGAAGGGAAATAAATAATAGAATCACCTTCCTGCATATCTACAGGACGTTTACCTATTGTCCAGTTGGTTGAGATCTGACAGTCCGGCTGCATACTTTTTACAAAATCATATACCTCCTGCAGATGCCAGTCTTCCGTTTTCCGGTCCCAGGCTCCGTCAAACCAAAGTTCATGAACCGGCCCATAACCGGTCATCAACTCCTGAAGCTGATTCTTCATATACTGAATATACACTTTTTTATCTTCATCCTGATAACAAGGCTCATGCCGGTCCCATAAAGAATAATAAACAGAGAATGCTATCCCTTCTTTCTGGCAGGCATCCGATACAGCCTTTACAATATCCACCTTATGCTCAATAGCCGGATTGGCAATGTCATGATCGGTATACTTACTATCCCACAAACAAAATCCGTCGTGATGCTTTGTTGTAAGAACAATCGAACGCATGCCAGCCTTTTTTGCATTTCTCACCCAGCCTGCAGCTTGTTCTGCAATGTCAGCCGGTGGAGCATAAACTCCGGCAGCAGCAGTTCCGTCACTCCATTCTGCATTCAAATAAGTATTCATCCCGAAATGCAAAAACATACCATATTTCCGGTCAATCATAGCTTGCTGGCCCGGAGTAGGCCGAATAGTTGAATTAGAGTCCGTAGTTGAGCAACTTTGCATCATTCCCCCCAAGCAAAGCCCCAACATCAAAATGCCTGAATGTGTTAATCTTTTCATTTTCTTTTTATTTATTATCTAGGTTAATCGGCAACAAAGGTAACAAACTTTTTAAGAACAAAACTTCTTCCTGATGGAAACATGAAAGCTATTATGTAAAGATGACCACACAAATGCCTAAAAAATGTTATAAAACAGAGTTTTTTCAAATAACCACTTGCAGGTTTCAGAAAAGTCCGTACCTTTGCAACGTGTTTTTCATAGTATTAGATTTAAGGTTAACAAAGGTTGGAGTACAGCGGTACTCCTTTTTTTTTGCCTAATCTCAACATCTCCTCTATCAAACAACATAATCCCAAGGAAAAACCACTCAAACCATTGATTGACAAACCAAAAATTCGTATTTTTGCAGAATCAATTGAAATTACGTAATTTAAATAAAATGAATCAAGAATTTGAGCTGATAGCCAAAACCTTCCAGGGGCTGGAAGAAGTACTGGCACGAGAACTCACCGAGCTGGGAGCCAGCAACATTGAAATCGGACGCCGTATGGTATCATTCACCGGCGACAAGGCCCTGATGTACAAAGCAAACTTTTGTCTTCGCACAGCCATCCGCATCCTGAAACCAATCAAACATTTCACTGCCAAAACAGCCGACGAAGTGTACGATGCTGTGAAAGCGATCGCCTGGGAGGAGTATTTGGACAACATGAGCAGCTTTGCTGTGGATGCCGTAGTATTCTCAAACGAATTCCGCCACTCCAAATTCGTTGCTTACAAAGTAAAAGATGCCATCGTAGATTATTTCCGTGAAAAAACAGGCAATCGTCCGTCGGTCCGTATCAGTAATCCGGACCTGGCTATCAACATCCATATAGCCGAAGATCAGTGTACTTTGTCTTTGGACAGTTCTGGAGAGTCGCTTCATCGTCGAGGATACCGTCAGGAACAGGTAGAAGCTCCGCTCAATGAGGTACTTGCTGCCGGAATGATCCTGATGACCGGATGGCGTGGAGAATGTGATCTGATCGATCCGATGTGTGGATCCGGAACAATTCCCATCGAAGCGGCCCTGATTGCACGCAACATTGCACCGGGTATTTTCCGCAAGGAATTCGGCTTCGAAAAATGGAAAGATTTTGATCAGAATCTGTTAGACTCCATTTATAATGATGATTCACAGGAACGTGAATTTACACACAAGATTTATGGCTACGACAATAATCCGAGAGCAAACGAAATTGCTACTCATAATGTCAAGGCTGCAGGAGTAAGCAAAGACGTTATTCTGAAAATCCAGCCGTTCCAACAGTTCGAACAGCCAAAGGAAAAAAGTATTATTATCACCAATCCTCCGTATGGCGAACGTATCTCTTCCGGAGATTTGCTGGAACTGTATAAAATGATCGGTGAACGTCTGAAACACGCCTTCACCGGTAACGATGCATGGATCTTGAGTTATCGGGATGAATGTTTCGACCAGATCGGTCTGAAAGCTTCAGTCAAGATTCCTTTGTTCAATGGTGCACTGGAATGCCAGTTCCGTCAATATCAGCTTTTTGACGGTAAATACAAGGCTTTCCGTAGCGAAAACGCAGGAAAAGACTTTAAGCCCAGACGCAACACAGACTCTCCGCGTCCCAAAACACGTTCATTCTCGCGCGATGGAGAACAGAAGGGTTTCCGTAAAAAAGAAGACCGTCCGTCCGGTTCCCGTAAAAACGAAGGCTTCCGCAAAGAAGAAGGCTTCCGCGGACGCAAGGCTGGTGACGGAAAAGAATTCACGCGCGAACGCCGTAACGAGTTCCGGTTCAAAGACGAATCAAAGCCACGCACACCACGTCCTTCCACAGACGACGGACGCCCGAAACAGGCTCCCGGTCCACGCTACATGCATAGCCGCCGCAAACCGGAAATCGAGAGAGAAAACAATGAATCAATGGATAAACAATAATTACCGCTCAATCAAACAATGAAACGCGTATTCTTACTTGTATGCCTATTCTGTATGACAGCAACAGCTAGCTTCGCACAAGAAAAGAAATCCTATACCCTGGAAGATGTCATTCCGGGAGGAAACAATTACTTCAACCTGGCTCCGAAAAATATACCGGGACTGCAGTGGTGGGGAGACGTTTGTGTACGTACAGATGTAGAAAACATCGTAACCATCAATGTCCGCAATGGAAAAGAAACTGTACTGGTAACACTTGATGAAGTAAACGAAGCACTTCTCAATGGAGAAAAACCTTTTCAGCCTGCTCAGGAACTGAAACAGCTCCGTACACTGATGGGAGCTTCTCTGCCCTGGGGAGATCAGAAAGTAATTACATTCCGTCAGGGAAACTATATGATATGGTATGATTTCGGTCAGAAAAAGATCAGCAACCTGTTCCGCCTGAACGAAAAAGCTGCCAATCTGGACTTCTGCAAGGAGAATGGCTACGTAGCCTATACCGTGGGAAGCAATCTTTGCATCGCACATGAAGGAGAAAAGGATTTGCAGATCAATCCTGACGAAAAGAAAGCAGATCCGATGGATATCGTATACGGACAGGCTGTTCACCGCAACGAATTCGGAATCTATAAAGGTACATTCTGGAGCCCGAAAGGAAACTGTCTGGCTTTCTATCGCATGGATCAAAGCATGGTAACTGCTTATCCGCAGGTTAATACCACTACCCGCATTGCAACCCTTGAGCCGGACAAATATCCGATGGCAGGAATGACCAGCCATAAGGTAACCGTAGGAGTATATCATATTCAGAGCGGAAAAACAGTTTATCTGCAGGCCGGAGACCCGACAGACCGTTACTTTACCAATATCAGCTGGTCTCCTGATGAAAAGAGCATCTATGTTATCGAACTGAACCGTGACCAGAATCATTCACAACTGGTACGCTACAATGCAGAAACCGGTGCCAAGGAAGCTATGCTGTTTGAAGAAACTCATCCCAAATATGTAGAGCCACAACATCCCATCGTATTTCTTCCCTGGGATAGCAACCAGTTCATCTACTGGAGCCAGCGCGATGGTTTCCATCATCTGTACCTTTATAATAAGGAAGGACAGCTGATCAAACAGCTGACACAAGGAGACTGGCTGGTTCAGGACATTCTGGGATTTAACACAGCCCGCAAAGAAATGATCATTGCGAGTACGGAAATCTCACCTCTGCAGACCAATATCTTCAGTCTGAATGTAAAGACAGGCAAACGCACACTGCTTGGCCAGCAGGACGGAACACACTCAGCACGTCTCTCTGCCAGCGGAACTTACCTGATTGACAACTTTACATCATTCAATGTTCCCCGTGAAATCAGCATTCTGCCAACCAACGGAAAGACCGGAGTCAACCTGCTGACAGCTACTGATCCGATGAAAGAACAGTATAATCTCCCGGAAATCACACTGGGTACTATCAAGGCTGCCGACGGAAAGACAGATCTTTATTATCGTCTCATCAAGCCGGTCAACTTCGATCCTAACAAGAAATATCCCGCCATTATCTATGTATATGGAGGACCGCACGCTCAGCTGATCCACAACAACCGTTTCTATGATGCACGGGGATGGGATCTGTACATGGCTCAGAAGGGATATGTCATGCTGACCGTAGACAGCCGTGGAAGTGATAATCGTGGACTGGAATTTGAAAACTGCACATTCCGTCAGTTAGGTGTGGAAGAAATGAAAGATCAGGTGGAAGGAGCTAAGTTCCTCCAGTCACTGCCTTATGTAAATGCAGATAAGATCGGTGTACACGGATGGAGTTTCGGTGGATTCATGACTACTAACCTGATGCTCACTTACCCCGAAATCTTCAAGGTAGGTGTTGCCGGCGGACCGGTTATCGACTGGCAGTACTACGAAGTGATGTACGGTGAACGCTACATGGACACTCCGCAGACCAATCCGGAAGGCTACAAGAACTCAAACCTGAAGCTGAAAGCCGGTAACCTGAAAGGACGTCTGGAAGTGATCATCGGTGGAGCAGACCCCACCTGTGTGCCTCAGCACAGCTATACTTTCCTGCGTGCCTGCATTGATGCCGGAACGCATCCCGATTTCTTTGTCTATCCGGAAGACGGACACAACATGATGGGACGCGACCGTGTACATCTGCACGAGCACATTACCCGCTACTTTGAAGATCATCTGAAGTAAAGCAAAACAAGAAAAGTCAAACCCATAATAACAAAACGAATTATGAAACTCTTATTGTTAGGCTCCGGGGGCCGCGAACATGCACTGGCATGGAAGATTGCACAAAGCCCTAAAATAGAGAAACTATACATTGCACCGGGAAATGCCGGTACACGTGAAGTGGGCGAAAACGTAGCTATCAAGGCTGACGATTTCGATGCCATCAAGCAATTCACTCTCGACAACGATATCCAGATGGTGGTTGTAGGTCCGGAAGATCCGCTGGTAAAAGGAATCTACGACTATTTCCGCAACGATGAAGCGTTGAAAAACATTCCGGTCATCGGTCCTTCAAAAGCAGGTGCCGTACTGGAAGGAAGCAAGGAATTCGCCAAAGGATTCATGCAGCGTCATCACATCCCGACCGCAGGCTACAAGAGCATCACAGCCGACAACCTGGAAGAAGGACTGGCTTATCTGGAAACTCTTCAGGCACCCTACGTGCTGAAAGCCGACGGACTGTGTGCTGGAAAAGGCGTACTGATTCTCCCGACTCTGGAAGAAGCCAAGAAAGAACTGAAAGAAATGCTGGGCGGCATGTTCGGAAATGCTTCAGCAACAGTTGTGATTGAAGAATTCCTGAGCGGAATTGAATGCTCCGTATTCGTACTTACCGACGGTAAGAGCTATAAGATCCTGCCCGAAGCCAAAGACTACAAACGTATCGGTGAAGGCGACAAAGGACTGAACACCGGAGGTATGGGTTCTGTATCTCCCGTGCCGTTTGCCGACAAGGAATGGATGCAGAAAGTAGAAGACCGCATCATCCGTCCTACAGTTGAAGGACTGGCAGCTGAAGGCATTGACTACAAGGGATTCATCTTTTTCGGACTGATCAATGTGAAGGGTGATCCGATGGTCATCGAATACAATGTCCGTATGGGTGATCCCGAAACGGAAAGCGTCATGCTGCGTATCAAGAGTGATCTGGTAGATCTGTTCGAAGGCGTAGCTGCAGGCAATCTCCACGAAAAGGAACTGGAAATCGATCCCCGCTCAGCAGTATGCGTCATGCTCGTATCAGGCGGCTATCCGGAAGCTTACGGAAAAGGTTATCCCATCAGCGGTATTGAAGAAGCCAAAGCCGGAGGCAGCATCGTATTCCATGCAGGAACAGCTGTTAAAGACGGACAGATCGTGACATCCGGAGGACGTGTCATCGCAGTCAGCTCATATGGATCCGACAAGGCAGAAGCTCTGGCACAGTCATTCTGCAATGCCGGAAAGATCAGTTTCGAAAAGAAATATTTCCGTTCTGATATCGGATTCGACCTCTAATCATCCGACAATGGCAATAAGAAACAGATTTCAATATGAAGTGGCAACGGGAAGAATGACGCTTCCTGTTGCCATTCTCATTGCATTACTGGTTTGGGGGAGCACTTGCAGAGAATGGACCGAACTGGTTTCAATGGCTCTTTGTGCAGCAGGCACTTATCTTCTCATTGAGCTGAATACTACTTTTGCCCTTATCCATACACGCACCACCCTTCCCTCGGCCCTGTTTCTGACACTTTATGCCTTCTGTCCTTTTCTCCATGCCTACACACCGGCAGTCTGGCTTCCGGTTCTCTTTTTGGGCATTCTGTTTGCCCTGTTTCAGAGTTACGAAGCCTTCTATGCCTCTACTCCTGTGTACCATGCCTTTCTGTTGCTCGGACTAGGAAGTCTGGCCATTCCTCCCGTGCTTTATCTTATTCCTCTTATATATATTGCAATGGGAGATCTGCGCTCCTTCAGTGCACGCACTTTTTTTGCCGGACTGGTAGGAATTGCCACCCCTTACCTGTTTCTGCTCAGCTATCATCTGTATTTGGGAAATCTGGAATCTGCCTGTGATACCCTTCTCTCCTCATTCCGCCCCATGCCGATTGATTACAGTATACTCAGTCTGGAACAGGCCGTTTCAGGCGGCATTGTCCTGCTGATCATACTTATTTGCAGTGTTCGTAGCCTCATGGCAACCTATCAGGAAAAGGTACAGACCCGTATCATGCTCCGCACCTTGCTGATTCTGGAAGCAGGTATCCTGCTGCTTTTACTGCTTCAGCCTCATCTGTTCAATGCACTGTTCCCGCTACTGATTGCCTTGGGAGCTTTGCCTTGCGGACATCTCTTTGCTCAGACATATAATCGTTTCACCCGTATATTCTTCGGCACAGCACTGCTTCTGATTCTGATGCTGGGCTTGTTTAACTTATGGATGCATTTATTCAGTTTCTGACCGAGTGGGGCTATTGGGGAATGTTTCTCTCCGCTTTCCTCGCCGGTACCATTCTGCCTTTCAGTTCCGAAGCCGTCATGCTGGCCTGTGTCGGTCTGGGACTTGATCCGGTTCTGTCCACACTAGCCACCACTGCAGGAAACGCCCTCGGCGGACTGACCTGTTACTGGATCGGCCACCTGGGAAAAATGGAATGGATTGAAAAATATTTCCGGGTAGATCATAAACAGTTGGAGAAAGCCACACGCTTTATTCACGGACGCGGTTCCTGGATGGCCTTTTTCTCTTTTCTGCCCATCATCGGCGATGCTGTCCTGATTGCCCTCGGCCTGATGCGTGCCAATGTATGGATCGTCACTTTCTCAATGACCCTCGGAAAACTGGCCCGCTATGCCATTCTTGTTGCCACGACCACTGAACTGTTTCTCTAAAAACAACCAATAATGAAAGAAAGAACCCTCGAAAAGACAGCCGACGGAAGCTATACCCTCTTTGTTCCGGAAATGGACGAGCATTATCATTCCGTAAAAGGTGCACGGACTGAATCAGAACATATCTTTATCAACATGGGATTGAAACAAAGTTCTGCTGCTGCACCTCATGTACTTGAGATCGGTTTCGGAACAGGTCTCAACGCTTTTCTGACTCTACTGGAAGCTGAAACAAGCGGACGCGACATCCGTTTCACAACCCTGGAACGCTACCCATTGCCCGAAGATCTCATCCGCCAGATGAATTATCCCGAACAGATCGCTCCCCAGCGCAGTGAGGCATTCAACAGTCTTCATCGCGCTGCATGGAATGTTCCTGTACAGATAACCCCCCATTTCACCCTCTGTAAAATAGAAACTGACTTCACCACCTGGCAGACCGATGAACGATTTGATGTAATTTATTTCGATGCCTTCGCTCCCGAAAAACAACCCGAAATGTGGAGCCAGTCTCTGTTTGATCACCTGTATGCTTTACTCCGGCCTGCCGGTATCCTCACAACTTATTGTGCCAAAGGTGTCATTCGCCGGATGCTCCAGTCTTCCGGTTTCCACGTGGAACGTCTTCCGGGACCTCCGGGTGGGAAACGTGAGATTCTGCGTGCAAGTAAGGTTAAACCCCGTCCTTAAAAAAGCCTTCCAGGTTTTAAAAAAACGCTTCGGCGTACACGAGAAAAGGCTTCGATGTTTTGATGAAAAGACTTCGACGTTTTCCAGACGTACTTCCTATCAGTTTTTTCATATTCACCCTCCCTCCTTTTCGTGAGAAAACATTTAAAAGTCTTTTCTCTTTCTTCAGAAATGTTTCTAAAAATCTTTTTCGCTTTTGTCAAATCAACGCAAAACTATTGTAAAAGCATACATATTTTCACAATTTGTCGATTTTGTCGTTAAAATGTATTGATTGACAAACCGAATCAAGCTATTCATGTTTATGTTTGCTCTTGCCGAGGCGGAAGAGGTTAGACAAAATCCTCAAAACGACGCGGTGCTTGAAAACTTGAATAACTTTGAAAACGAAACTTGTTAACTTGAATTTTGAGGATATATCTGCAAATATAAGGAAAAGATTTTACTTATTAAAACTGGAATATTAACTTTTTAAAACTTGGATTTACTTATGAAAAAGAAATTCATTGCAGTGTCAGTACTGATTTGCGCATTGGCACTGGGTTCAACGACACTTACTTCTTGTGTTGACGACAACGAATCAGCATCAGTTACCGCTATCCGTGATGCAAAAGCAAAACAGTTAACTTCTTTGGCTAATTACCAGCAAGCTCAAGCTGATGCTGAAAAGATTATTGCTGAAGCAGAAGCTGCTATCAGAAATGCAGAAGCCCAAGCAAAACAAATTGAGAATGAAAGTGCTTCTGTAGATTTGGAAATAAAAAAAGCAACTCTTGCAACAGATATTGAAGCTGCAAAAGCAAAAGCAGAAGCCAATCTTATGATCCAGCAAGCAGCATTAGCTCAAGCTAAAGCTGAACTTCTGAAAGTTGAAGATGCTGTTGATTTGGCAACTAAAGCAAAAATCAACAATCTTATTGCAGCTGCTGATGCAATCATGAATGGTGGCACTTACACTCTTTACGGAACAGATATAAACTATGATCCTAATACTGGAGATCCTACTTGGGCATATGCCACAGAAAAAACTGTAACCATTAAGCCTGATGAATCATTAATCGGAACATCAGGTAGCCAACAAGTTGGTCTTAAGTATCAATTGATTAATAAAAAGGCTGACAAAGTAAATGCCGAATATGATTTGACAGATACTAAATTAAAAATTGCTGAATTCGTAAGAAAAGAAAAAATTAATTTAGCAGTAAATCAAGCTTTACTCGCAGAATATCAGAAATACAGTAATACAGATAAAGAAACTGCAGAAAAAGCTGCTAATGAAGCAAAAGCCAAACTTAATGGTTTACAAAACACATTGGATCAGGCAGAAGCTGTAGAAATTGCAGAAGCTGCAAAAATCAATGCGGCTTATACAGCTATTTTAGCAACAGAAGTCGAAAAATTCCTTAATGCAAATTCTGACTTCGATGAAGGTGGAACATATGCTGTTGTAACAAGAGAAGCCGTTGAAGCTGAAACTGTTACCGTTACACATGATGATGGTACAGTTGAGGATGCAACTCCAAATTATGCTTGGACTGGAACTTATAGAAATATTGGAACTGCTACTAATCCTGATTATATTAAGGATACGAGAGCTTCTGCAAAAGAACAAATAATCGTTGACGAAGAAGCACTTGCAGCAGAAGTTACAAAAGCTGCAAGAGATTTGGATGTAGCTCAAACCAATTACGATGCAGCTGTAAAAGTCCAAACTGAAGGTTTGAAAGATGCAGCTCTGGTAAAAGATGCTCCAGGTTATCAAGCATGGGATTTCAATAATGACTCAGGCTTAGATCTTACTACTGCTACTTATAAAGATTTGAAAGACGCTACAGCAGCTGCCCAGAAGGCTTATGACAAAGAAGCAACCCAAGCCAATAGAAATGCATTGGATCGCGCAGAAGCAGACGAAGCTACTTATGTTGCTTATTTTGATGTAGACGATACAGCATTGGAAAATGCTAAAGAAGCTAAAGCAGCAATTGATGCACTTAATACTCTCTTAACTGGTGATGCATTCAAGGCTTATACTGCTGCATACGAGGCTTATATTGCAGCTCACGATGCTAATGTTGCTTCTGCTACTGCCACTTTGAAAGCACAACATAACTATGATGTTCAAGATGATCTTGCTACAACATTGGCTAATGTAGCTGCTGGATATACTGATTGGGCAGAAGAAATCAATACAAAAGAAAAAGCAATCAATAATGCTGAGAAGAATATTGCTAATATGACTGATGACGGTACAACTACAGGTGGTTATACTGAGGCTTCTCGTCAGGCTTATATCGATGCTTTGGATGTTGAAATTGCTCGCCTTGAAAAGGAAATTTCTATCAAACAGGCTCAGTATGACAGCTACATGAGTCAGGTTGAAGCCCTTATCAACGGTGAAGAAACTCCAGAAGTTCCTGAAACTCCGGAAGAAGGTGGCGAAGAAACTCCTGCTGAATAAGCAAAGGTCTCTTGAAACAAGATGCTAATAGCAAAAAGTTTATAATCCGAAGGAAGGAGGAGCAATCCTCCTTTCCCGAAGGATAAACCCAACAACAAAACAGAAGAATATGAAAATCAATAAACTTTTAATATTAGCCGCACTCCCGATGATTGGACTTACAGCCAATGCCCAGGATAAAGGTCCGCAAAAGAACGACTTTACCGTGGCAGCAACCGTAAGTTATAACAATACAGTAATGCAGAATGCTGCCGTAGGCACTCTGCCCAGCTACAATGGTTTCCAGGCTCAGTCAACCAACTGGAATGACAAGTCTCTACAAGTGGGAATCGAAGGTGGCTGGTTCTTCCTCGACGAATGGAAACTGGTATTGGGAGGAGGCATGAGTATCACCAAGCATCCGGGTTATTCGGGCGTGCCGGGAACTGCCGACAGCGACGAATCATTCGAATGGGGTGATGTTCCAAGCTACGGCGCTGTAGCCGATCAGAACTTCGTGCAATTCAATGTTTACACAGGAGTTGATCGCTACTTCAAGACGAAAGTCGACGGTCTGTATCTCTATGCCGGAGCACGCGTGGGTTACGCCTACGGACGTAACATCTCATTCACCGACGATGAGTACAACATGGGTAAATCTGTTGGCGAAGCGTTCAACGTACGCGGAGCACTGACCGGAGGTGTAGAATATTACATCACAGACGGCCTGTTCGTAGGTGCACAGGTTGACCCGTTTGCTTACACCTACAACCGCAGCTTGATCAAGCCGCAAGAGGGACTGAGCAATCTCGATGCCAATAGTCATAACTATTCCATCCTGGCAGCCCCGACAATTAAAATTGGATTCAAGTTTTAATAGATACACGTAGAGTACTATTAAGGGGGAAGGCTCTGTCGGGAGACAGGGCCTTCATTCATTTTTCCTTCTTCCTAATCTGACGAAACTTCGGATTCTTGCTTTCAGACTTCGGAAAGATTTTGTAGCTTTGCGAAGAATACTCTATCTAATATCTGAATATATGTGTATAAAAAAATATCTTTTCCTGCTTCTGGCGGTGTTGTCACTTGCTTCATGTGCCGGAAACGGGAATAATGACAAGCGGCAGACTCTGACCGTAACCATCGAACCGCTCCGCTATTTCACGGAAGCTATTGCCGGGGATAAATTCAATATTGTCAGCATGGTACCCGAAGGAAGCAATCCTGAAACGTATGACCCTACCCCGCAACAGCTGGTGAAACTGGCCAAGAGTAAGGCATACCTGCAAATCGGACACATCGGATTCGAACAGGCATGGATCAAAAAGTTACAGGCAAATACACCGAACCTGCCGTTCTACGACATGTCGGAAGGCATTGATCTGATTCATGAAATCAACGGACATACGCACGGAAAGGAAGACAAGCACGCACATGGTGTGGAACCGCACATCTGGAACTCCACACAGAATGCGGCTATCCTGGCTGAGAATATCTATAAAGTTCTGTGTGAACTGGATCCGGCCAGCGAATCTTATTTTCATCAGAGACTGGACAGTCTGGAAAAAGAAATACAGACTACTGACAAGGAAGTACAGGAACTGATGGAGCATGCCGACCAGGCTTTCCTGATTTATCATCCGGCACTGAGTTATTTTGCCAAAGATTACGAAGTGAAACAGATCAGCATCGAAGAAGGAGGAAAAGAACCTTCACCGGCTCACCTGCAGGAACTGATCAGAACCTGCCGCGAAAATCAGGTACGGATCATCTTCGTACAGCAGGAGTTTGACGTGCGCAATGCGGAACTTATTGCCAAGGAACTGGGCGTGCAGGTTGTTTCCATCAATCCGCTCAGCTACCGCTGGAAAGAAGAAATGCTCAAGGTGGCACGGGCTTTGTCGAACCCTGACAAGAACAGCGGCGTATGAAAACACCGATCCTGCAAATGACCGGCATCTCTGCCGCCTACGACAACAAAACAGTTCTGGAGAACATCAACCTGACAGTGTTCGAACGGGATTTCCTCGGTGTCATCGGACCCAACGGAGGAGGAAAGACCACTCTCATCAAGGTGATGCTGGGCTTGCTGAATCCCACCGCCGGCAAGGTGACTTTTTATCAGGAAGGAAAAGAGGTGCCCGAAATCAGCATGGGCTACCTGCCTCAGTATAATTCCATCGACAAGAAATTCCCAATCTCGGTCTACGAGGTCGTGCTTTCGGGACTGAACCGGCAGAAATCACTTTTCCGGTCGTTCTCGCCTGCCCAGCATGAACAGGTGAAACAGGTCATTGCACGCATGGGACTGGAAGGACTGGAGAAAAGAGCAATCGGACAACTGAGCGGCGGACAGCTGCAACGGGCCTTACTGGGACGGGCACTCGTCTCCAATCCGCAGGTTCTGATTCTGGATGAACCCAATACCTATATCGACAAGCGTTTCGAAGCGAAGTTATATTCTCTGCTGGAAGAAATCAACCGCGAGCGGGCCATCGTACTGGTGAGCCACGACATCGGTACCGTCCTGCAAAATGTAAAGAGTATTGCCTGTGTCAACGGCACACTCGACTACCATCCCGACACGGAGGTGCCTGCGGAATGGCTGGAAGAACACTTCGGATGCCCCATCGAACTGCTCGGCCACGGGAATCTGCCCCACAGAGTCCTGAAATGCCATCACCACTGATTTCTTTGAAAACTTTAAGACGCGTGAACCTCGCTGGAAGTAAATTCTTTACTATCTTTGCCGCATTGAATGTTAATGAAATAACAAAATGAAGCAACAGTACAACAAGATTAACAATCTGGTGGGTTGGATCACGTTTGTCATTGCAGCTTTCACTTACTGCATGACCATCGAACCGACTGCCAGCTTCTGGGACTGCCCCGAGTTTATCACGACCGGGTACAAGCTGGAGGTGGGACATCCGCCCGGCGCACCTTTCTTCATGCTGACAGCTAACCTGTTCAGCCAGTTTGCCAGCGATCCTTCACAAGTAGCCATGATGGTAAATATCATGAGCGCACTGATGAGCGCGGCATGTATTCTCTTCCTTTTCTGGAGCATTACGCACCTGACACGGAAACTCATCTGCCCGGATCTGGACCAGCTGACCAAAGGAAAACTGATCTCAATCATGGGAGCAGGCGTTGTCGGAGCACTGGCCTACACATGGAGTGATACATTCTGGTTCAGTGCCGTCGAAGGAGAAGTATATGCTTACTCAAGCCTGTTCACGGCCATCGTGTTCTGGCTGATCCTGAAATGGGAAAACCGCGCCGACGAACCTCACAGCGACCGCTGGCTGATCCTGATCGCTTACCTGACAGGACTTTCCATCGGTGTTCACCTGCTGAACCTGCTGTGTATTCCCGCCATCGTACTGGTGTACTATTATAAAAAACACCCGCAGGCCAATCTCAAAGGAAGTCTGCTGGCACTTGTCGGCTCCATGATCCTGGTAGCAGCCGTACTTTACGGTATCGTTCCGGGCATCGTGAAAGTAGGCGGATGGTTTGAACTGCTCTTTGTCAACAGCTTCGGCATGCCGTTCAACACGGGAGTCATCGTCTACCTGGCTGTTCTGGTTGCCTCACTCGTATGGGGTGTCTATGAAAGCTACACGCAGAAGAGCCGCAAGCGCATGAACATTTCGTTCCTGCTCACCGTCGGTCTGCTGGGAATTCCGTTCTACGGCCACGGCACCGGCAGCGTAGTCATCGGTATCATCGTTCTGGCGATACTGGCCATCTATCTGTTTGCCAACCTCAGCGAGAAATACCGGGTCAGCGCACGCACGCTGAACACCAGCCTGCTGGCCATGATGATGATCGTGGTAGGATATTCTTCATACGCTGTCATCGTGATCCGTTCGTCAGCCAATACGCCGATGGATCAGAACTCTCCGGAAGACATCTTTACCCTGGGTGAATATCTGGGACGCGAACAGTACGGAACCCGTCCGCTGTTCTACGGACAGACATACGCTTCGAAACCGGCCCTGAAACAGGTGGACGGCGGATGCATGTACGACGTGACAGAAGGAGCTCCGGTGTACCAGCGCAAGGAAAAAGAACGTCCGGATGAAAAAGACAGCTACGAAATCGTACGCAACAAGACGGAATACAAATACGCACAGAACATGCTCTTCCCCCGCATGTGGAGCTCGGATCATGCCTCAGCCTACGAACAATGGCTGGGAGGTGTGGAAGGCAAACAAGTGCCTTACGACCAGTGTGGTGAAATGATCATGGTGAAGGTTCCTACCCAGTGGGACAACATCAAGTTCTTCTTCATCTACCAGTTGAACTACATGTACTGGCGCTACTTCATGTGGAACTTTGCCGGACGCCAGAACGACATACAGGGACAGGGAGAAATCGAACACGGCAACTGGATTACGGGCATTCCGTTCATCGACAACGCACTGGTGGGCGACCAGACTCTCCTGCCCGGCGAGCTGAAGAACAACAAGGGACACAACGTATTCTACTGTCTGCCGCTGCTGCTCGGACTGATCGGTATGTTCTGGCAGGCTTACCGCGGAAACAGAGGCATCCAGCAGTTCTGGGTGGTATTCTTCCTCTTCTTCATGACGGGACTTGCCATCGTGCTCTACCTGAACCAGACTCCGCTCCAGCCGCGTGAACGCGACTATGCATATGCCGGTTCGTTCTATGCCTTTACCATCTGGATCGGTATGGGTGTAGCCGCCATTGCCGAATGGCTGCAAAAGAAGAAAGTGAGTGAAACCGCAGCTGCCGGAATCGCTACCGTAGTCTGCCTGCTGGTTCCCATCCAGATGGTAAGCCAGACATGGGACGACCACGACCGCAGCGGCCGGTATACCTGCCGCGACTTCGGACAGAACTACCTGAGCACCGTGCCGGAAAAAGGAAACCCGATTCTTTTCACCAACGGTGACAACGATACATTCCCCCTGTGGTATAACCAGGAAACAGAAGGATTCCGCACCGATGTGCGCGTCTGCAACCTGAGCTATCTGCAGACAGACTGGTACATTGACCAGATGCGCCGTCCGGCCTACGACTCTCCTTCAGTACCGATCAACTGGGAACGTATAGACTACGTATCCGGCCACAACGAAGCTGTTTATGTACGTCCGGAAGCCATGAGCACCGTCATGAACTATTACAAACAGAATCCCGAAGAAGCCAAGCAGGAATTCGGAGACAATCCTTACGAACTGAAGAACATTCTGAAGCACTGGGTTCGTTCGCCGAAAGAAGGCCTGCAGATGATTCCTACCGACAGTATCGTACTGAAACTGGACAAGGAAGCCATCAAGCGTTCGGGTATGCTGGCACCGGATTCCATTCCGGAATACATGCACATTTCACTGAAAGGCAAGCACGTGCTCTACAAGAGTGAGCTGATGATGCTGGAAATGCTGGCCAATGCCAACTGGGAACGTCCCATCTACATGGCCATCACCGTAGGTTCGGAAAACCATCTGAACCTGACCAACAACTTCCTGCAGGAAGGTCTGGCCTACCGCATCACTCCGTTCGACAACGTGAAGCTCGGACGCCGCCTGGACAGCGAAAAGATGTACGACAACCTGATGAACAAGTTCAAGTTCGGAGGAATCGACAATCCGGACATCTATCTGGATGAAACCGTCCTGCGCATGTGCGACACTCACCGCCGCATGTTCGTACAGCTGGCCACCCAGCTGATCCGCGAAGGCAAGAAGGACAAAGCCCTGAAGGCTCTGGACTACTGCGAGAAGGTCATCCCGAGCACGACTGTCCGTCACGACTACGTGATGAGCAGCTCAAAGGAAATGGCTCATGACTACATCGAGCTGGGCGAACATGCCAAAGCCGACAACATCCTGAGACAGCTGGCTGACAATGCCGTGGAATACATTTCCTGGTACATGAGCCTGGACGATGTCCGCTTCACAGGTGCATACGAAGACTGCACACGCTATTTCTACATCCTGGACGATGTATGCAAGGAAATGGAGTTGCTGAAAGATCCGTCGACCGGCAAAGTCATGGATTCGGCTGCACACTATACACAGAAATTTGAACAGCTCTACAAGCTGCTGGAACAGCGTGTAGGCAAAAAGTAAAAAAACAGAAGGCACAGCGCGTTCTCCCTGCGGAGTAATGCGCTGTGCCCTAAATTTTAAATAAAGTGCTGATAGAACAACCCCCTCAAATCGTACGCTGGCTTTATCCCCGTGCCCTCTGGCGCATGGACAAGAAGGTAAAAGCCGTTTACCTGACCTTCGATGACGGCCCGATCCCGGAGATAACTCCCTGGGTACTGGACCTGCTGGACAAATATCACATCAAGGCAACCTTCTTCATGGTGGGAGACAATGTACGCAAGCATCCGGAGGAGTTCCGGATGGTAGTCGAAAGAGGGCACCGCATCGGCAACCACACCTTCAATCATATCCGCGGATTCGAATACCTGAGCCGGAACTATCTGGCCAATGCCGACAAAGCCGACGCCTATCTCCATACGGATCTGTTCAGACCGCCGCACGGACACATGCGATGGCTGCAATATATGGTCCTGAAACGGAAATACCGCATCGTGATGTGGGATCTTGTAACCCGCGACTACAGCAAACGGCTGAACGGCCGGCAAGTATTTGCCAAGGTGAAGAAATATGCACGCAACGGCTCCATCATCACGTTCCACGATTCCCTGAAATCGGAAAAGAACATGAAATATGCCCTGCCCCGCTCCATCGAATGGCTGCTGGAACAAGGCTATGAATTCAAGGTGTTCGACTGACACTGTCTGCCTGACAGACCGGGAAGACCATTCAGACCGGTCACAGCATAACCTATCATATACGGAAACACATGGACAATTATCCGGAAATAAGCAACATCAGAAAAAGCATCAAAAGCCATTATCCCGTTTCTGATGAATCCATCGACCTGCTCGGGAAGCATTTCAGGAAACACCTTTTCCCTGCAAAGCATCTGATTATCAGAGGATGTATTATTGACAGGAATGACTATTTCATTGAAAAAGGCCTGACCCGTTCCTACTGTCTTGCCGACGGAAACGAACATACGACCTGGTTCTCAAAGGAAGGAGACATTACTTTCGGCCTGCTCTGTCTGTATCACAATCGGGCCGGATTTGAATATGTAGAAACCATCGAACCCACTCTGGCATACTCCATTCCCATAAGCATCCTCAATGAATTATATGAAACCAACATCGAAATTGCCAATTGGGGAAGAGTCATCCACCAGGAATGCCTGCTGTCGCTGCAATGCATACGGATAGACAATCTGACAATGACCGCAAAAGAAAGATATGAAGCACTGCTCAGCACATTTCCGGATATCTGCCAAAGAGTCAATCTGGGCTACATCGCTTCTTTCCTCGGCATATCGATATCTACGTTAAGCAGAATCAGAGCCGGAAAATAATTTCCTGTACAGATTTTGACCTATGTCAAAAAAACACTTCCCGGCAGTGGCTATTTTTGTTGCAAAAAACAATGAAAGAACCATCCTATGCAAGCAGCGACAAGCGAATTATATGGCTTGATCTTGTGAAATTCATCGCTATCTTCATGATGATAGCTGTCCACTGTACCGACAATGTGACTCCGGCCGAACGTTCAGAACCCTGGTACAATCTCTGGGGAAGCTTTTACGGCTCCTTCATGCGTCCCGCCATTCCACTGTTCGTAATGGTTACCGGCGCCCTGCTCCTGCCCGTCAGAGAGAATCTCTCCACCTTTTACGGCAAGCGTCTTACCCGGATCGTCGTTCCATTTCTGATCTGGTCAGTCCTTTATAACCTTTTCCCCTGGATAACCGGATTGCTGGGGCTGTCACCAACCGTCATCAACGATTTCTTTGCCTGGGCCGAACCCGATCAGTCATTTTCCGGAGCCTTGCATCACATTCTGATGATTCCTTTCAACTTCTCTCTCCTGGCGGTTCAGATGTGGTATGTCTATCTTCTTATCGGTTTATATCTTTACATGCCTATATTCTCTGCCTGGGTCCGGCAAGCCTCTGTCCGGGAACAAAGATTCTTCCTGTTGCTGTGGTTTGTTTCTCTCTTCATTCCCTATCTGAGAGAATATCTCACAAAAGACCTGTGGGGAACCTGTTCATGGAATGAATTCGGGCTTCTTTATTACTTTGCGGGATTCAACGGTTACCTGCTATTGGGACATTATCTTATCAACAACCCTGTTAATATCAGCTGGAGCAGACTCATTGCTTTCGGCCTGCCCGTCTTTATCACAGGATATTGCATCACTTTTCTGGGCTTCAAATCGGTTACTGCAGTGCCCGGACAACCGGTGGAACTGGTAGAACTGTTTTTTACCTATTGCAGCCCGAACGTACTGATGATGACACTTCCCCTGTTTCTTGCCATGCAGAAAGTGAAAATACGATCAGAAAGAACCAGGCGTTTTGCCGTAAACATCTCGACATGCACGCTGGGGATCTGGATGTCACACTATCTGTTTCTGGGCCCCTGTTACATGCTGGTTGAATCACTTCCGATACATACCATGCTGAAAATGATAGTCTGCACAATCCTGCTGCTGTCCGTAACCTGGATATTTGTCTATGCAGTCAGAAAATCAGGCAACATAGGAAGGTGGATCATGGGATGACGAAGGGAAATGATTTCATTTTGACATTTTGCTTTTTACGGCCCGTGAGAATCAGGAATTCACGTCCTGAAGGACGGGCCGTTCTGATTTCGCGAACGATTTTTCGGATATCTCCCTGTACCATTGTTGATTAGATCAAAATTTAACACTTCCGGGAGACTCCTTCCAGCTCAAAATGACGAATCCGGAAAGGTCTGCCTTCCTTTTTTCATCCGTTTGCAGACCTTTCCGGAAATTCGTCTGCACGTTTCAGACGAAACGTCTAAACATTATCGGCAAAACGAATAGTCATCTTCATTGAATCGTCTGCAAGTTTCAGCAAAGGTATGCAGTCAGAACCGGGAAAATCCGCATATTTATCCCTTTTTTCGGGTACAGACCTGTATGTTTATCTGGTTTCCATTCATACCTCTTCCCCAATGAAGCAAAATGCCTCAACAGGGAGTCAGCCCAAAAGCGGAAAAAGAAACATTCTGTCAGGAAAATCCCCGATCAGAAAAATCAATGCAACAGACAGAAGAACAGCGTAATTTGATCTGCGACAAATTATTATTGACTGCGATTGCCTACCTTTGCGGAGAAAACCACAATCAACGTCAATATAATAATGATTCATAGGAATATAACAAACTATCAGTACGAACTGGATATATTAAGGGCCCTTGCATGTTTTCTGGTCATATGGCAACATGTAACGGAGTGCTATTATATACAGCCTGATTTCACGATCAATAACAGCCCTGACATTACCATGATCGGCTGGATAAACAGCCTTACCCCTATAGAGGTACCACTTTTTGTCATGATATCAGGGTATTTCCTTTTACCCATGAAAAGTGATCTTACGCAATTTTTCCGCAAAAGAGCCCTGCGTGTGGTTTACCCCTTCGTCATATGGTGTATTGTGTATGCCATATACTACTATTTCAAACGCAACGATACAATACAAGATGTTATCAACAACATTCTGCATATTCCCGTCAACTTCGGAACAGAAGTCGGACATTTATGGTTTATTTATATGATTCTGGGACTATATATATTGACTCCAGTCATATCACCCTGGCTGGAACAATGTTCCAAAAAACAATTGCAGGGATATCTTTGCTTGTGGGGATTCACCAATTGCATCCCCTACATTCATCTTGTTTTCCCCGCCATATTGGGAGAATGCTTTTGGAATCCCTCCCCAATGTTGTACTATTTTACAGGGTTTGCAGGCTATTACATACTGGGATTTTACATCAGACGCTATAACAGTTTATCCTCACGGACATCCCTCATTCTCATCGTTACAGGGTATCTGTTTACTGCCTTTTTCTACCAATACAGAATAAATGTGGCAACCAGTGTAAGCGAACTGGAACTAGGATGGCGCTTCTGTGCCATCAATATTTCACTCATGGCTTTTGGAGTATTCTCCCTGATCAAGAATATACACTGGAAACAGAATGGCCTGACTGCCGGATTTATAAAAGACCTCTCCCGGAAGAGCTATGCTGTCTATTTCATTCATCTGATAATTGTCCAGTATCTGCATCCGGCCATCAGTCAGACAGACTTACCTATATATATAAACATTCCTCTGATAACGACGATATGTTTCATTTGTTCCTATCTGATAATCAGCCTGCTGTATTTGATACCCGGCATCAATAAATATATAGGATAAGAATATATTCACAAGGCATTCATATACATTAACCTAAAATAAACATATATCCAAAATGAAAAATTTTACTGCATCATCGGCTTTCACAGATACAAAGCCGCACTATGAACTTCTTGACGGACTGAGAGGCGTAGCCGCCCTGCTGGTCGTATTCTATCACATCTTCGAAGGATTCTCCTTTGCCGGAGGAGGAACACTGATCACAACCATCAACCACGGATATCTGGCAGTAGACTTCTTCTTCATACTTTCCGGCTTCGTTATCGGTTATGCCTACGACGACAGATGGGGAAAGACGCTGACAATGAAAGATTTCTTCAAGCGACGTCTGATCCGCCTTCATCCCATGATCGTAATGGGCGCCGTGATCGGTGTCATTGCCTTCTTCGTACAGGGAGGTGTGAAATGGGACGGAACGCACGTTGCAACCTCCATGGTCATGCTGACCCTGCTGCTGTCTCTGTTCTTTATTCCCGCCTATCCGGGAGCAGGCTACGACATCCGGGGCAACGGAGAAATGTTTCCGCTTAACGGACCAAGCTGGTCGCTGTTCTTCGAATACATCGGCAACCTGCTTTATGCACTTTTCATCCGTCGTCTGGGCAACAAGGCACTGACCGTTCTGGTCGTTCTGCTCGGACTGGGACTGGCAGGATTTGCACTGTTCGATGTCGTAGGATACGGCATGCTGGGAGTGGGATGGACACTCGACGGACTGAACTTCCTGGGAGGCTTGCTCCGGATGCTGTTTCCTTTCACTCTGGGCATGCTGATATCAAGAAACTTCCGTCCGTTCCAGATAAGAGGCGCTTTCTGGATCTGCGCAATCGTCCTGCTCGTTCTTTTCTGTGTTCCCTACATTGAAGGAAAATCTCCCGTCTGCCTGAACGGTGTATTCGAAATGATCTGTATTGCAGTCATATTCCCCGTTCTGGTATGCATCGGTGCTTCCGGCAAGACAACCGACAAGCAGTCCACCCGCATCTGCAAATTCCTCGGAGATATCTCCTATCCGCTCTATGCCGTACACTACCCGATCATGTATGTATTCTATTCCTGGCTGATAGAGACCAGACAATATACCCTCGGAGAAACCTGGCCGGTTGCAGCAGCGGTATATTTCGGAAGCATCCTGACGGCCTGGCTCTGCCTGAAACTTTACGACGAACCTGTCAGAAAATGGTTAAACCGCAGATTTATGAAGAAACGTTCGCTGTAGGCTAAGGCATTATTCTTTCGATACTCCCCAATCATGCGCTCAAATAAAAGTATATTTACAGAAAGAGTATAGAAAATTTGGAATAATCGTTTAATTCTTATAACTTTACAAGACCTATAAAAGCAACCTTAAAAAATTAAAGTTATGAAAAAAATTATTTTACTATGCCTTTCAATGTTTTTGGTTACATTCTACGGATGTAATAAGAAAGATGTAGATCCAGTACATTACTTTTATAGTATTGCCTTAACATTTGAAAATCAGTCAGGTGATAACCTTGTTACTGGAATTCCATATTCGGAAAAGGAACAACGTATTCCATATAGCGAATATACCCGGACTGCATGGGCAGAAAATGGTATTGAACTGCTTACAGCAGAACTTAAAACCATAAAAGATGAAAATGGAGAAGATGCTATCTTACTTGATGGCATGACGTGGGAACATGTATCTCCCATAATTACTCAAAAACTGGTTTGCCCGTATATTTTTGGAGATAATAATGAGCATGTACTTGTTTCTTATTGGGAGGAACTTCCTGATAGCAAACATACATGTACAGGATTTACTCTCGATGGTAAGGAATATCCCATATCTAAAGATAATATAACTGGCATTTATGAGGTGAAGATTGTATTAGAATAAATTTGTGGTGAGTAATAAATCTATATCCTTAAAATCCTTGCATATACTGTTTCTTGTATATGCAAGGATTTTTTGTAGCTGCCAGCCAACCATAAAAGTTCAGAACGAAGTAAACTCTACCAACTAAAATCCTAACAACCATGAACACATTAAGCAAACTGACACTAATATCTGTCATGATTTCAGCTATGGCAGGTTGCTCCGTACGCAAAGACGGAAACAACTTATCCAATGTAACGACTGCCGATTCTCTTCTATTTACAGAGCCGCTTGACACTTTGCCGGACGGAGTGATCAGTTCGGTCAGCTGGCTTCCCTTGCAGAATAGCGACCAAAGAATTATCGACGAAATCTCAAAATTGTCTGTTGTTGACAGCTTTATAGTCATAGGAAGCCGCCGGCAAGCTGTTTTGCAGGTTTATTCCACCGAAGGTAAGTTCTTGTATGAGATTTCCGAAAAGGGACAGGGACCGGAAGAATATCTTGAAATCGCAACATTTACTGTCACTCCTACTTCCATATATATTCTTGATAACTTTTCTCATAAAATATCCCGCTATGCACTTGAAAAGGGAACTTTCATGGGAAAAACGGAAGTTCCTTTCGTAGCCTGGGATATGGAAGCATTTGATGACAATGACTTTCTTTTCACCTGTCTGAATAACAATCCTGACGTAAAGGTTTCACCGTCACCCGTAGACTTTGCCGTGTGGCGTACGGACAGTCACTGGCAAATTACAGACAAATATCTGCCAGTGGAAAAAGAATATACGGAACTTTATGGCAAGTCACGGTATTTTACCCGGTACAAACACGACATTGTTTTCCATTCCTTTCAATATGATGGCTTCTTTACTTTCTCCCGGAAAGAAGATCCCGTTTTTCATCCCATCCTGTTCTCCCGTCCGTTTCCCCGCGACAACGAGTCTCGTCTGAAAGAAGCCAATTCCGGCCAATGGCAGTTGCTGGCTGAAACCCCATTTGTGGTTGACGGCTATAATATCGTAGAAATAAGTATCGCCGGTCAGGGCCAGCAGATGTTTGCCGTCAACGCCAGCAACAAGATATTCGGCAATTCAGAAGTATGTCCGAAGAATATTCCGATCAACATCGTAGGTACGATGGGAAATCATTTTGTAGGCTACATAAATGACAATTATGAGCTTTACAGGAATCTCGTTGCATACGGATTCCAGAAAGGAAGTCCGGAAGCGGAAGATATCCTGAGCCGGGGAGGCTGTTGCCTGATCATTTATTCTGTCGGCAACCTTTAACGCGCCAGTATCTCACAGAACCGGTCCTGGAACGTACGGGCTTCACGGGATTTCAGTACATTCTGGTTGATGATTACAAAGGCCAGAAGATGGCCGTTCGAAGCATGAACGTAGCCTGCCAGTGAACTGACTCCCGTCACGGTACCGGTTTTAGCATGTACATTCCGAAAGGCTTTTCCTCCCCGCATGCGGTAGCTCAGCGTGCCATCTACTCCGGCCACCGGCAAAGCATCGTAGAACGGACGGAATACTTCCGGATGAGCGTAGGCATAACGCAGATAGGCCATCAACAGATCGGGAGATACATAATTGTATAAAGAAACACCGCTTCCGTCGGCAATCCGGAAGTCTTCGGGAGAAATTCCCACTGACTTTTCCATGAAAAGACGGATGGCCCGCTGTCCGTCGGCATTGCTGATGGAACGTTTATCCCGGGAAGCATTCAGTCCGACATGGTAGAAGAGGGCTTCGGCAGAAAGATTGTCACTCTTTTTCAGGGCCCGCTTCAGAACTGCATCAAGCGGACGTTCGTGGATATACAGCCGGGAAGCTTCGTCCGGACATACCCCATAGGCGATGCTGTCGGGACTGATCTCTACGGCTCTTGTCTGCAAGCGCTTCCAGAAACTCTGCATGAAGAAGGCAGATGAATCAAACAGGTTCAAAGTCCGTGTATAGGGACCGGTCACATTACCGGTCAGGATGATCCGGTTGCCGTTGGTCAGCCAGTTGCGGGTGATACGCAGTTTCCCCGCAGAAGGAGTACGGCTGAGCGTACGGTTGTCCAGTTCATAATAGTCAGACTGGGGAAGAACCGTTACCTTGGCTGGCTGTCCCTTAGCCGACGGAGAAACGGTAATATCCACACATCCGCGGTTCAGCATCAGGGGAGACAGATAAGGCTGAAAGGATTCCGGCGTGTCGTCCCACGACCATCCGGGCCCCCAGTAAACAGAATCCATCAGTGATATGTCGCCGACCAGACGGCCTTTGATGACGCGGATTCCGGCTTGTCCGGCTGCATCGGCCAGTCGGACAAGGTCGCTCTCCATAAATTCCGGATCGAAACCTCCGATCACATACAGATCACCCTTCAGGGTGTCCTGTTCAATGGTTCCGGTATAAGCCAGTTGCGTACGGAATGTATATCCGGTTCCCAGAACAGACAGGGCCGTTACCGAAGTAATGACTTTCTCAACGGAAGCCGGACGGTAAAGTTTGTCGGCCTGATGACGGTACACGGAAGTGCCCGCCGTCAGGTCATAAACGGCTATTCCTGCCTCGGAAGTCCGCATCAGAGGAGTGACGGACAATAACGAGTCCAGCTGTCCGGCCAGCGGACGGGCCACCAGCAGACAACAGGTACAGATCCACATCAGTAAAGTTATTTCTATCCGTCTCCTCATAATGCCTCCTTGCTTAAATCAGTTCACGGAATATTTCACCTACCGTCGGATGCGGAAAGACGTAACGTTTCCACTCAGACAGCTTACGCCGGTCTTCAATCATCATTCCGGCCATGACAATCAGTTCGGATGCCGGATTTCCAAGAAGATGTACTCCGAGCAAGGTATCATCGTCGGCCAGAAGCACCTTGCACACGCCGTTGACGCCTTCGTTTTCGGCAACAAAACGTCCGGAATAGGCCATCGGAAGCTTCACGGTCCGATATGAAACACCTGATGCCTGCAGGGCTTCTTCACTCATGCCCACAGAAGCAATCTCCGGATTGGTATAGACTACACCGGGAATGGCACGGTAGCTCATCGCATCGTTCCGTCCCAGAATATGATTGACAGCCACTTCTGCTTCACGGACAGCAGTATGTGCCAGCAGGGATACTCCGTTCAGGTCACCGCATACATATACGCCCGGAACAGAGGTCTGCAAATGCTCGTCAACCTTGACATTTCTGCGTTCCGTCAGTTCCAGATTCAGGTTTTCAAGTCCGAATCCGTTCAGCACCGGACGTCTTCCCACACTCATCAGCAGTTTTTCACCGCATACGGTTCCTTCCGTTCCGTCCTGTTCATAAGTCACGGTTATGCCTTCGGGGGTCTGGCTGACTCCGGTCACTTTCGTATGCAACAGGAATTTTATGCCGCGTTTGGTATATTCGGCCCGCAGCAGACCGGAAAGCTCCCGATCCATTCCGCCCAGAATTTCATCCATCATTTCAACGACGGTCACTTCTACACCAAGGGTCTGGAAGAAAGCGGCAAACTCCATGCCGATTACTCCTCCGCCTACAATGACCAGCGAACGGGGCACTTCCTTGTTGTCGAGTGCATCACGGTGAGTCCAGTAGTTTACTTCCTGAATGCCGGCAATGGGAGGTATGAATGTTTCACTTCCGGTACAGATCAGAAGATGATCGCAAGTATAAGTTTCTTCTCCGCAACGGACGGTATGCGGATCAACAATGCAGGCTTCTCCCTGAACCAGTGTCACCTGATGGGCTGTCAGTTTGGATTTGACGCCCAGAACCAGCTTGCGCACGACCTTTGACTTCCGGGCTATGATCTTGGCCAGATCAAAGGACGCTTCGGGAACATTGACTGCGTATTTGGAAGCATGCTTTGCATAATCATAGACTTTAGCTGAATACAGCAGGGTTTTGGTCGGTATGCATCCTTCATTCAGGCATACACCTCCCAGACTTTTTTTCTCGAACAAGACCACGCTAAGCCCGGCCTTTCCGGCTGCTTCGGCCGCCGTATATCCGGCTGGTCCTCCGCCAATAATTGCAACTTGGTATTTCATAAGGTTATGCATAAAGATTATTCTTCAAAATATTCTGCGTGAGGATTTCTTTCACGGGCACACTGGATGAAACCGTTCAGATCGGCCGGATCTACATTGATGAATCCTTTGGTGTAATAGATAAGCACCCTGCCGCGGCTCCAGGGTTTCTTGGTTTTCTGCTTGATGATACGCATTACTCCATACGCCTTGACACTGCCGCTCAAACCGCGACGGATCCAGATGTCTCCGTTGTCGCGTACCTGAATGCGGGTCATACGTTCATCGATAACAATCAGAATCGGAAGAATCAGGGGAAAAAGATTCCAGTAATCGTTAGTTTCCCAGACAGTCCATACGATGGCAATCATAATAACCAGCGCAAACAGCCAGTTCCAGATGGCGATCTTGCGCATCTTAAAATTCCGTACCATATCTTTATTTGTTTTGAGTTTTCTATCTGTTTATTCCACCCGAATGGCCTGATTGCGTTTCATCAGGCAGCGGATGAAATCATCTTCTCCTTTCGGGGAAACCAGTACAGAAGCTTTTCCTTTCTCCGTCTGATAACTGATCTTCAGGCGTACCGGAGATAAAGCGGGAGCTATTCCCCAGCTTTTTACATGCTGAATCAACATAATTTTTTCCAACGGTATCGTGGCTTTCCGTACAAAACGGCCGGTTTCGATCTGCAGATTTCCCTCTGCCGTTACCACATATTGCGTGTGGATCAGCATCTCAATCTCAAAAATCATCACAATGGCCAGCAACAAAGTCAGCAGCAGCTCGTGAAACCAAAAGAAGTCAAATAGCAAAAAGGCGGTAGCTGCCATCAGTAACCAGTACCCCGCTCCTACCCTTGAATGAAAAGTTCTGTTCATTATCTATGCAGATATTTAATAATTTCTCGTGAAGATAGTAATTTTTTTGTAGTTTTGTCGAAAATACGCATTAATCATGGTAAGAAAATTCGATTTTCTCGTTATCGGTTCAGGAATTGCCGGAATGAGCTTTGCGCTGAAAGTGGCGCATAAAGGTTCGGTTGCACTGATCTGCAAGGCCGGACTGGAAGAAGCCAACACCTACTATGCACAGGGTGGCATTGCTTCTGTAACAAATCTGAAGGTGGACAATTTTGAAAAACATATCCACGACACGATGGTAGCCGGAGACTGGATCAGTAATCCTGCTGCTGTTGAAAAAGTAGTTAAGAACGCTCCTTCCCAAATTGAAGAACTGATCAAATGGGGAGTCAATTTCGATAAAAAGGAAAACGGGGAATTTGATCTTCACAAAGAAGGCGGACACTCTGAATTCCGTATTCTGCATCACAAGGATAATACAGGGGCTGAAATCCAGACCAGCCTGATTGAAACAGTCAAGAAGCATCCTAACATTACGGTCTTCAGTAATTTCTATGCTGTTGAAATCATTACGCAGCATCATTTGGGCATCATTGTTACCCGACACACTCCGGGAATCAAATGCTTTGGTGCTTATGTTCTGAATGAAAAAACCGGTGAAGTGGATACATTCCTCTCCAAGATAACCGTAATGGCAACTGGAGGATGTGAAGCTGTCTATAACCACACAACCAATCCTCTGGTAGCAACAGGTGACGGTATTGCCATGGTATACCGTGCAAAGGGTGCTGTTAAAGACATGGAATTTATTCAGTTCCATCCCACAGCTCTCTATCATCCGGGCGACCGTCCCAGTTTCCTGATTACGGAAGCCATGCGCGGATATGGTGCCGTTCTGAAGAATCTGGATGGAGAAGAATTCATGCAGAAATATGATCCACGCCTGTCTCTGGCTCCACGTGATATCGTAGCCCGTGCCATTGACAGTGAAATGAAACAGCGCGGAGAAGATCATGTTTATCTGGATGTAACGCACAAAGATCCGGAAGAAACCAAAAAGCATTTCCCGAATATCTATAAAAAATGCCTGAGTCTGGGTATCGATATCACCAAGGATTATATTCCGGTTGCTCCCGCAGCACACTACCTTTGCGGAGGTATCAAAGTGGATCTGGACGGTCAGTCCAGCATCAAGCGCCTGTACGCCCTGGGCGAATGTTCCTGCACCGGACTGCACGGCGGTAACCGACTTGCATCCAATTCACTGATAGAAGCCATCGTATATGCGGATGCTGCTGCCAAGCATGCTATCAGTGTCATGGATCGCTATGATTTCAATGAAGATATTCCTGAATGGAATGAGGAAGGAACTATTTCCAACGAAGAGCGTATTTTGATCACTCAAAGCATGAAAGAAGTTAACCAGATCATGGAATCTTACGTAGGTATCGTACGAAGCAATCTCCGACTGGTTCGCGCCTGGAACAGACTTGACATCTTGTATGAAGAAACAGAACGCCTATTTAAGCGCGTAAAAGCTTCGCGTGAGATCTGCGAATTACGAAACATGATCAATGTAGGTTATCTGATAACCCGACAGGCCATGGAACGGAAAGAAAGCCGCGGATTACATTACACAATTGATTATCCGCATGCCGGAACAGAAAAAAAGGATTAAACAGAAAATCAATATAGAAACAAGGGCTGTCTCAAATTTGAGATGGCCTCTGTTTCTATATTTATCTAAAATATTTCCGGTAAACAACCATAATAGCTTTATAGATATTATTCCCTCAATCTCCGCCATGAAATAAGAAGCTACCAACATACTGACATTATTTCTATTTTTAATATGCTGAATAATCTACTATGAATAAAGCCGTCTGATTTGCCTTCATTTTTCCCTTAGAGACATTTTATTAAATAAAAACAAGGATTTATACATTCACGTTCCATTCTTTCCGGAAATCAAAAAAGACAGGCTCTTGTCACAACAGACCCTTACAAGGAAAATATATACCATCTTTAATGAAAAACAAATCTCAACTATGCATCAGCACGACCATAATTCATCCATACAGTTCCAGACATTACTATTTACGTTTCTGTCAGAGGATGAAAAAGGGAAAAATTATTTGAGAAACATCAGGCTTACCGGAGATAACAGGACATTCTCCCACGCCATAGCAGATATTTTATGGCTGATATCTTCCATTATGTAAACATAAGAGCTTACTCAACTGCCCCACAAATTCTCAGACGAACCGCGATACTGCCGTTCTGACCGTCCGAACCGGACAGAGCTCCCAAAAGCCTGCAGCTTCCACTAAGTGAGTTATCTGCCAATCTCGAAGATTCCTTGGATATCCCATCTTTCCGTGTAGCGGTCTATCTGTCAATCCCGCACATCCAAGAGCAGATATCAGTGTCACGGATAAATCCAGTGTCACCTTACATCAGCAGGTTATTCCCGGGAGATCTGACCGTGAAGGAACAACAAAAAAAATCCCCGGCATCCGAAAAGGAAACCGGGGATCGGAAAACGGCGACTACCTACTCTCCCACTTGCGCAGTACCATCGGCGTGACGAAGCTTAACTTCTCTGTTCGGAATGGGAAGAGGTGGAACCTTCGTGCCATAGTCACCTGAATATCTCATGTACAAGCAATATCTACGAAAACCTGAAGTATATATCAACCATCCTGTAAGGAAAGTGAACGGGCAATTAGTAATGCTCGGCTTTGGTGTCTCCACCTTTACACCTGCATCCTATCAACGTCATCGTCTTTGACGACCCTGAGAAATCTAATCTTGCGGCCGGCTTCGCACTTAGATGCTTTCAGCGCTTATCCGATCCCGACTTAGATACCCGGCGATGCACCTGGCGGCACAACCGGTAAACCAGAGGTCGGTCCAACACGGTCCTCTCGTACTAGTGTCAGAGCCACGCAAATTTCATACGCCCA
>ENA-OOZN01000168-OOZN01000168.1-human-gut-metagenome-genome-assembly--contig:-NODE-168-length-76472-cov-20.480063_pt1 | contig 76472 bp, 46 predicted proteins | sample MGYA00241187_ERZ501397 | MGnify/ENA primary metagenome ERZ501397 (study PRJEB25962, sample SAMEA2042921) | human gut metagenome | biome: human gut; feature: human-associated habitat; material: faeces... | reverse complement strand
GCTCGGCGGCATAACGGGATTTGCTGTCATAAAACCGCCATACAGGGATATTGAGTTCCTCCAGTCTTGACTTATAAGTCATTTTGTGCTCTTTGCAGTAGTTCATTATCTCTACCACTTCTTCTCGTGTCATCATAACTTGGCTTTTTGGACGTAAAGTTAATGATGGAAGTTGGAGACGAAAATACGTGGTTTACCGAATGCTTACGAACGACTTAAAACGACCGAAAATAGCCGAGAACGACCGTAAGAACGACTTAAAACGACCGAAAATAGCCGAAAACGACCGTGAGGACGACTTAAAACGACCGAAAATAGCCGAACAAATTTATGCTCCAAGTTCAGATTCGCCCTTTTCGGTGATATTCCATTTTTTCCCCTTATCGGTTTTGCAAATCAAATTTTCTTTAGCCATGGTGCCCAAAAGGCGACCAATCTTTCTCAATTTCTCGTCACGTGTTAGACTTGATGGGAAAACATGTTGGAGTCCTTCAAAAACATCGTGTCGTTTAAATCCCATACTACCTGCATTATGCGCTAATTGAAGCAGCAGCTTTTGAATGCTGTTTTCAGCAAGTCCTTTCTCCTTGGTATAATGACCTATTTGGTTTGTCAACTTGGCAACTTTTAGAGATATGGTGTAATGTGGCGCACGGCCTTCTATCAATCCTTTTTCATAAAGATGCTTTGCTGCTTCCTTGGTAATGGGGTGGTGTTTCTGTACCGCATCTAACCAAAGGCACTCTTTCAGTGACAAAGAGCTATTTGTTTTCAAAAGATTGGTATATTTCTCGTCAATCATCTTGCCATAGATAGTGACTCCTACAGTACGATGCTCATTGTCAATATCGTAATCAGGCATGGGGAAGAAACGATTGCGTTGTTCAGTATAAATCTTCTTGATGCCACGTCCTACGGTATCAATCATGTTGAAGTTGACCATGCCTCGGCATAAGCATTCGTTGCGATAGTGTAACTGAGGACCTTTATGCTCCAAAGCATTCTCTATGGTGCCGGGAATAAAGCTACCGCCATTGCCATAGTATAAGGTGCTTGGACCTTCTACGAAAACTATGCGCTGTTGCAAGGTGTAATCTTGATGGGCGATGGCATTATGTAGAGCCTCACGTATGGTATATTCATCATACTGCTTCATCGTATCAGGAAAGAGGGTTCCGCCTGGCAGTTCGCGCATGGTTTTGTTGCGTATCTTGCCCAACACCTTATCTACAGTCAAGATGAAAGGAATGGAGAAGTGTTCATAATCTTGCACAATACCTTCTTCATCTTCCCAAGTCCAAGTGATTTGTGCAACGGCAGGATGAATCTTTTGGATAGAAAGCGGCTTGCCTAATAACAGTATTGCAGCACGAGTGATTTGGCCGTCTCGCATCATCATGCTATTAGCTAAGAACTCTTCTGTTGTCCACGCATCTATTTCTTCGGCAGGAATACTTGAAGAGTGTACTTTCTTGTACATGACTTTAGCTGTGGCTACAGCCAACTCATCCAAATCATTGATGGTCGCATTGGGTACGAGTTGGGCTGTCCAATCTGGTATTGGTGGTTGTTGGCGGATGGCATCTTGTTTGGCTTGGTTCAATGGTTTCAGACTTTCGCCATCACGACCATAAGCCACACCTTTCCAGTGCATCACGATATTGCGTGGCGATGCAGGAACTTGGAACAACAAAACACGTTTGCCTTCAACCTCAATAGGTACAATATCCCTAAAAATAAGGTTGTCTGTAGTGTGTTGAGACATGTCTTGCTTTAGGCGGTTCAAGGCTACTTCACCATCTTTGAAACTGGTACCAATAATCTGGTGCTTCTTGTCCCAAACGCCAAAGACTATCCACGCAAACTCATGGTCTCGTAAGTTTGCTTCATTGCTGAGGGCGGAGAAGTACTTTCCCAACTCGTCAATATCAAAGTTGGTCTCTGCCTTCTTGAACTCTACGACCTCATTTTCTGAGTGCTCCCAGAGTTGGTTGAATATGTCTATATATTTTTCCATAAAGTTTTTTGTTTCTAACCAAACACTATTGTTTCGTATTCTTTTGAATGTCCTCTAGTTCTATTGTATAATACTTGTGTATGAACAATTCAATACGTTCCATAAGGACTTTAGTTATATATACTAATGTTCCCATATTCTGCTTGTCTGAAGCAATTGTGATGTTACTCATACTTAGCCCATGTACATAATCAGACAGGAAAGAAGAAAAGAATTTTTCAGGAAGTTTTATCTCTGAATACATACTTTTCCAATTATAAGTATTTTTTTCTGTGTTGATTTGGGCAGGTGTAATATTAAGCGTTTTGAACTTCCAGTTATACTGCTCTTCTCCTTTTTTATTTTTCATCAACATATCAATACCTAATTTGTTGGTATTGTATATCTTTAATGAAGTTATACATTCGATGATGTATTTCTTGCAGCCATTTAGCATACTTTTAAAGTCTTCTTGCTGCTTTACTAATTTTTGATATTCCTCTTCTGTTATATCATCGTTTTTTATGGGTATAATTAAGTTCGCCAATCTTGAACGAATGCCATCAAGCAAAAATAAATAGTGTCTAAGAATTCTAATTTCTCCTTCGTCTTTATTGTAAATGAGGAAAAGTAAGGCAACATTGTCTGCTATAGACCTAATAACGACATTTGCTACATAGAAATCTTTGTCTATATTTATTACTTTCCAAAGTGTTGTGAGCATGGTTGTTAGCTTATCAATTATCTTTAGTGGATAGCTTTTAATATCTATATCTGTGGTCTGCCCTATACAAAGCCTCAATAAGCCCACCTCTTTTGTAAGATGGGCTATTATAAGAGGACAGAGTTTCCAACTTTCTTTTAAGTCTTGTTCTATTTTAGTCATTCTTAATATTATATGAGAAATCAACAATTATATCCAAAGTTATCCCAGGCTTCGAGGACGAGACGCTTGGTGCGGTATTCTCCGTACTGGCGCAGCTCGTTGTCTTTGAGTACACGGAAGGTTTCGTTGATGCAGCCTTTGCCGCAGATTTCTTCAGGGTCTAAGATGTAAACGAGATCTTCTGTGTCGAGGCCATAGAGGTGGGCGAAGATGGCATCAAGTTCGGCTTGAAGGATGGCTCTGCGCTCCGGATTGTAAACCCAAGGCTGCTGTGCTCCCAACTGTGGCAGTTCAGCACGTTGCTCCTCGCTCATTTCTTCCCATAACTCTTCAGCCCAACCGTCCATGTCGTGATTGAAATAGCATAGCTCGGCTACGCGCTTTACAATCTGCCATTGCATGGTTGAGGGGATTTGGTCGGGGGTGAGGACGGGGAACTGCTTGACAAAGAATGTGCTCATATTGATGCCGCCGACTTTTTGCCTTACAGCATAATCGAAAGTTAATGATGACATCATTGCGCAAAGCGAAGCCACGGGCATAGTGCGACGCTCCGCGTAGAGGAGCGTCGCACTATTCCCGACTCCGCAGGAGTCGGGAATAGGCGCAATTATAAATGTCCTCACTGTCATGGCATTTGTAACACCTCTAAAGGCGAATAACCATTTATGCTTCCACTCCCACACAACATTTCCGTCCTTGTCATATTTCACCAGTCTGTCCTTCACTGCCGCCAACGGCACCCAATACCATGGCACTATGCAGCTGTAGGGATTTGCAAGTTCGTCTTCTGCCGGCGTATTGATAGAGTTAGGGCGTTCGCCTTCTGTTGGCCATGAACCAAAATGATGGTTGTAGTGCCAGATCATCTTGCCCTCGTAGAGCGGAACGTATGTCTCGCCGTCTACAGTGGTGAACGTGTTGCCATTGAGCGTTGCACCTTGTGCGGTCAGTTGGGCATAGGTACGGAAGAGGTAAGAGTCGTTAGACATGTGAATCATACTTCCGAACTTAACATTCCACGGATTGTTGCCCGTTATCTCATTATACAAGATGGTGGAGTTGCGATAGATCTTAGCCGTAAGTTTGGCGTCACGGCTTGTGCGGAATACGGGGCATGTCTTGGTATTGGGGTTAAGACGTGCAAAGTCGCTCGTCTGCAAAGTATATATGCGACGAGGGTCAAGCAAATGGTCTACTCTTCTTAGATAGAAGCCTCCGGAGACTGGATGGGGTGTGTTTTTCTGACTACAACATGTTAACAAGCAAAACTTAAAACTATGATGTATTTCAAATAGTTTCTCTTCATTTTCAAAACTATATATTGATACCAATCTGTTCTCATCAATCAACTTCGAGAAGAAAGCCTTGTTACTGTCATTTACAGCAATACCTGTAGGTATCACAAGTCCCCATGCCTCTTTTGAGAATGAAAGACATAGCTCTGCAAACATCGGATAGAGGTCGATGTCTCCAGTTGCAGTCAAATCAAATCTACCAGCCAAGCGGACGAAGCGGCTGAGGGCTTCAGCGTCAGCGAGGGCTTTGGTGTATTCCTTATATAATATAGGGTCTGTGCTTGGCAAGTCGGCAATGGCTTTCTTGCGCTGGCTTGCTGTGCCGGCATTCACAATGTCGGCACGACCATGACTCTCAAACCATTTCTTGTCTTCCACCTTGATCTTATCCCATGGCGGATTTCCGCACATCACGTCAAATCCCTTGTTGGCAGCGAATACCTCTGGGAACTCCACGCACCAATGGAAGAAGCGCTGCTCTTCGGCAATGCGTCTTACTTCGGTCTTGAAGTCGGCAGAGAGCTGACGATAGTATGTAGGTAGTGGTTTGCCTTTTTCAAGACACTCCATAGCCTCAATCTCTTGCAGCGCACGCATCACAGTCTTTGTGTATGGCACCTCAGCCTCCAAGTAGAGTTCCTTGTCGGTGCCGCCCTCGTCTTTGTACAGTTCATCCGCTTTTACGGTATGATAGAAAGCATAGGCATAGATGTCACAGGCACGGCGCAGACAGTCTACTCGTGCCGATGCCATCAGTTCTTGCCAACGCAGTTGCTTGACGATTTCCTGCTCCAATGTGTCTTCCGGCAAGTGGTTGATGAAGCGAATCTTATCCGCCAAACCAATCTGTGCAATCGACATCTCCTCAATGCCAAAAGGATTCTCGAAGCCAAAAGTAGGCTCGTTGCCCGTGTTTCCATTCACAGCTTTTACGGCTTCTTGGTTCAATTTCTTCAATGCCTTCAGCGTGTCCTTATCCTCAGCGGTCAACGCCTTGTCGGGCACACCGTCGATAAGCATTTGCAGGTCGGAAACGCCCAAAACCGAGTTGCCGCAGCGTATGTGATGGTCGAGGAAAGAAAGCGGCTTGCCAGCGCAATAGCCTTCAATCCACAACACCACCTTACACAGCTCCACTGCGTCAGGATTGTAGTCAACAGCATATACGCAACGCGAGATAACCTCGCGAAGCGCCTGACGATAATCCAAGGATGCCGGATTGTCCTCGCCAGTACGGAGCGTGCATACATACCAGGCAATGGTGCGAGCCATAGCCAGGACAATATGTCCAGAGCCGCTTGCCGCATCACAAACCTTCATGTTGAGCAGAGCCTTCACCTTCTCTTCGGTGGTGGCGCAGTCGGCCATCTTCTCCTTTATGACAGGCTCGAGGGTGGTCTTGATAAGGTTTTGCACCAAGTCAGGGCGAGTGTAATAAGAAGAAGTGCTCTGACGATCCAATCCACCAACGAAGCCAAATAGCCAGTCGGAAGCTGCAACACCCGGCTGTACGAACGGGCGCATCTCGAGAATGCCCTCATATACAGAACCAAACTCCTCTACGTCGAGCGAGGAATAGTTTATCTTCACCCGCTGCTGGCGCTCGTCAGTAAACTCGTTGAGAGCCGCGAATGCAGCCAGCAAATCACGGTTGCTTACCTGGCATTGCTTCAGCCAATGCAGGGTCTCCGTGCCAAAGAGCACGCCGCCCAAAGGCTTTATGCCCAACTTCTCACCAAACGTGTCAGGCTCGAAGAGATGGAAAGTGTCCATCAGTCCCTGCCACAGGTCGGAATACTGGCGTTGCTTCAGGTATGACAATTCAGATAGACGGCGCAGACGGCTTGCCGCATAATACTTCTTGTAGATGTCCTGCCACTGGCACTGTTGCTTGTAGTCGGGCGCATCAACAGAGTCTGGAATCTGATAAACCAGTCCTCTCTCCTCAATGATGAAGAGGAAGAGCAGGCGATAGATGAAGTGGATAAGCTCCTTGTTGAGTTTGGCGGCATCCATAGTGCCATCAGCGAAAGCACAGCGCAAAGCGTCGTTGCCCTCACCCTTAGATGTAAGCACAGCATTGCCGATGGTCTCCATCGTGGTCTGCACGGCACGCGACAAGCCGTTGCGGATGCGGTTGCCCGACTCGATGCTCATGTTGAACCAACGCTCCATGACGCACGGTTCGTCACCGCTGGTGCGGAAACGTGAAGCATGAAGCAGACGGAACATCAGGCAGAACTCGGTGTATTTGTCCTCCTCCAGCATCCGGCGTAGGTCAAACTCTATATAGGTGAGCTTCACCAACTGTCCGGAGTTGCGTATGATACGCAGGATTTGTCCGTTACTGATGATGCCATACACATTCTCCGTAGCGTTGAGATATTCGAGTATGGTAGCATGAGCCGACTTCTTGCACATATTGCCTTTTGCACGATAGTCGAGCGAACACTTGTCCAGAGTGTTAATGCTTCCGTCTGTAGTGATATTCTCACCAATAATGACAAAAGGCATATTGCCTAAGTTAGTACAGGTGTAGCTGATGTCATAACCAGTGCCAGCCACCTCAATGTTGGCCACTTGGCGGTCAAGCTTATAGCCTAAGCTTTGCAGCAGACGCTCCATCAAGTCGCGGGCACGGCGAGTGCCGTATGGGTCTTTGTTTACCAGACGTTCATTGCCGGCACGCTCCTTATAGAAGTTCCAGTCGTTGCGTAGGCTGCTCCATACGTAGTCGATGGCCGAAGACACGGAAATGTCCATTCCGAAATCCTGGTCGCGGTTGCCAATGAGCGTGTTGTCACGCTCTATGTTGTGCAGGATGTCATCAGAGAGAAGATGACCATATATATGAATACTTGTATAGTCCATAATGGATTAAATGTTTATTGGTGGAACAAACAGATAGGCTGCTATCACGTCCATTGGCAATACAGGTTCTACCACCTGATATTCAGATGCCTTTAGATAGGTGCGGTATTTAGCGAAGGCATCCACCAGATGTGAAGCCCTTTCGAGGGCAATATTGTCAGTATGTTGGCGTAGTTCTGTCTCGCTGTTTATCCATCGTATTGAATTGGAGAGAAGAGTCTTTTGGGTGGTCATATCCATATCACCAGATGCCATTGAGTTAAGGAACAGATGTTTGGCTTCATCCTGTGTGAGGAAATCGTGGTTGTCAATCTTTCCACGATAACCAACGAATATCATCTCCTCACCAACCAACTCACGATTCTCTATCTTCTTGTCTCTAATGACACTGCGCACACGCATAAGCAGAATCGTGGTGCGTTTCGGTACCTCGGCGGTAGCCATTACCAATGCACGACAAGCGCCAAGTTCGCCACCGTTGACAGAGTCGTTGACTACGGCGCGGCTCAAATCCTCTACGAACGTATGGTTGCGACCTATGTACATATAGTGCTTGGGAGTGGGAGAGGCGAATGAGATGCGCACAATGCCTTTACTTGTTGCTTTGTGGGCGAAGTAATGGTGCAAGTTGGCAGGCAACTCCAAGAGTTGGAAGCTGTAGCAAAGAGGTGCCTCGTCCGTATGCACGCTGACACCAACATGCATAAGCTGCTCAATCACGAAGTCGCGAGTGTCTTCCACACCACCTATGACAGACTTCGCTTCTTCCAACGAGGCGGTAAGTCGGGTTGGATCCATCTGTTTGTTGTTGTGTGCAAAGTAAGTGTGCGAGATTTTCTCGTTCTCCTCCATTTTCTTGAGCTGTATTTCCAAGTCTTCATCCTGCTGACGCTTCCATTCGGGGTCGTCGTCGAATAAGGACAACTGCATATAGTCGGTCTTTGTCGGTACCTTTGCGTCGAAGATGCGCTGCATAATAGTCTCCATGAGCGAAGCATCGTTATCGGCAATAGGAAGATATACGCCCAACTTCTTGCGAATTTCCTCTTGTTTCTTATATAGCACATTGAGCACAATGTCATCAACAGGATTGTTCTTGGCATGAAGCGTGGATATTAGGACAGCATCGGCAGTTTGTCCGAAGCGGTCGATACGGCCATTTCGCTGCTCCATACGGTTAGGATTCCAAGGAAGATCGTAATGGATAACAGCCTCAAATCCCTGCTGTAGGTTGACTCCTTCAGAAAGGCAGTCGGTACATACTAACACATGACGTTCCTCCTGTGACAAGACATCAATCTTCATCTTGCGTTCTTCATCTGCCAAACGACTGGTGACAATGCCGACTACCACTTTTTTGAACTTCTTGGAGTTTGACAGTTGCTTTGTGATATATTGTCCTACATATTCTGCTGTTTGTATGTATTGGCAGAACACGATAGGGTTCATGCCACTGTCAAGAGAGAACTTTACAATGTCGAGAGCCTGCTTGACCTTTTCGTCCGCATCGGTCTGTTTGATATGTTCCAATTGGCTGATAAAACTGTTGAACTCTTTCTTGTCGGCAGATGTTGTGGTTTCCAATGCTTCCGGCACGACATCGTCCGCATTCAACAAATCCTTCAGAGGTTCGTTGAATACATATACCTGCTCCGAGTCATCATCGGTGTTCTGTGCCGACGTGTCTTCGCGCTTGTCAATCTTGTTTCGCAACATGCTGATGCCTGCATCGGGACTTGACATCACTCCACGCATCAGAGCCAACAAGTCCCAGTAGATGTAGCGCTGCTTGCGCTTGTCGGCTCCAGACACTTTTTTTATACCATTCTTAACGTATTCAATCAAGTGGCTAAGCAAGTCGCGATAATTGGTGGTGAAAGAATATTCGTCCTTGTCAATCCGTACGCGCTCAGGGAAGACCACCTCATTGCCTAAATACTGCTTGATGTCAGCGCGACGACGCTGCACAAAATAATGAGAGAGCTCTTCACGCTCTGCGGCAGTCTGTAGCTGGTAGTTTTCAAACTTTGGGTTCAGCAGACCAATGAGCGACTGAAACTCCTCGCTTTGTCCACTATGTGGAGTCGCAGTAAGCAGCACCAACTGTTTTTCGGGTTTGTCGGACAAATCCTTCAGCAAGCGATAGCGTTGCTGTTGATACTTGTTGGCACCGGTAGGCTTGGCGCAAGTATGTGCTTCGTCGACGATAACGAAGTCAGGGCAATGATCTAGGAAGATGTTGCGCTTGTTGTCCTGCTTCACATAGTCGATGGAGATAACTTGGAACGGAATGTCACGGAAAACATTCTGGTCAGGACGCAGTTTCTTCTCCAAACGACTGATAGTAGAAGAACGGATAATCTCTGCTTCCAATCCAAACTTATCCTTGATTTCATTCTGCCATTGCTCACAAAGATGTGGCAAGCATACTACCGCAAAACGGTTAATCTCGTGGCGATCGAGCAGTTCCTTGGCTATCAGCAGCGACTCCAATGTCTTGCCGATACCAACGTCGTCAGAGATGAGCAGTCGGATTCGTTCTTGCTTGAGTGCAAGAATCAGTGGAACCATCTGATATGGACGTGGCTCAAAAGAAAGTTTGCCTAAGCATTGGAAAGGTCCGGCTATGTCGCGGAAAGATAAACGGCAAGCATTATAAAGCACCTTTGCAGATGCCTTATAACTGTTCTTGCCGATGTCGTCGGCAGAAGGACGACGGAAGTTGTAAGAATGAATCTGTAGTTCATCCCCATAGAGTGGAAGATAGAGGCCTATAGTCTCGGCATCCGTTCCTCCCAATGGTTTTATTATCATAAGATTGTCCTCTGCTGATTGCTGAACAACCCAAGGACGATTTCTGAATTCTATCAATGTACCAGTCTTATAGTCCATATCGTTTATTTTACTGGAGTGAATATATCTGAATATTGGTTGATGAAGTCAGCCAATGGCGTTGCGTAGTGCCAAGCCAAGACTATGAACCCTGCGTCTTCAAGCACCTCACGCTTTTGCATGTCGTCTTGCTGAACCTCTGGACGGTCGTGTGGAGTGCCGTCACAGAATATGACAATACGGTCGCCGTACATAAAGTCAGGTTGTACGTAATACTCTTCAGGGAACATCGGCTGTGCCTTATCCGGCAGACGCAGTTGATGGTCATGAAGATACTTTAAAAACTCATATTCTGTAGAGCTGTTATGGTCGCGTGCAGCTTCCAGTGCGGCATACTGCTCGTCATAGCTGAGTGTCTGTCCTGCACGATGTAGTTCAACTCTTGCCTCTTGCATCAACTTCAGCGTGCGGTATATCATACGAATGTCGATTTGCTGATGGTAAGGCTGATTGTAGTAGTTGAGCAAATTGGAGTAGTCGGCAGGAGACAATTCGTTTATCTCGTCCTGTGTCAGTTCCGGCTTGTTAAAGCAAATGTCGTATGCCCTTTGCACAACATCACGATAAGCCTCTGGCTCATGCACAAGCCTACTAAGCACTCCCAAAGAACCTTCCGCATTCTCATAAATAAGAATGTTTGGCGTTGCTCCTTCTCCCATAATCTCAGCACCCATCTCGCTTCCTTCTATTTGGAACACATCCTCTATGGCTTGCTTGAAGGCACAAAGGAAGGTACGAACAGCCTCTTGTTTTCTTAACAGCAAGGCTGTCAATGGTTGTATGTATATGGCATTGGCTGTGGTTTCGGCAAAAAGTTTCACGAACTTCGTTCTGTCAGCTTCCTCCGGATTGTTGGCGGCTTCTTCCTGAATGCGTGACAGGCGTTCGTTGCTGATCCAATCACCAGTCTTGGTGTCGAAAGCAAAACCATTGGCATTGTTGTCGTTGCGCGACTCCAATATGTAAGTGAGGCGACAGGACGGAATGTATCGAATGTTTGCCAAATGCTCACCATGCGGTGACAGCAATTCACACTCGCTTATACTTCTCGGATCGTCGCTTGCAAAGTAAGTCTTTGTCTGGTAGTATTTACGTGAGCGTTCTTCCTCCTGACAAGTGATCTTTTCTGTCTCAGTGGCAACCATATCCTGTGCCTCGATGCACATGCCGGGGATGAGTTTCGCCACGCCATCAAGTGACTCGCCTGTTATGATGTCCGTATGATGCGTAGTGTTCTCTTCGTCTTTGTATACGACACCTGTCTTTGGATTGTAGAAGAACTTATGAGGTATAACTTCAGACAATATCTGCATTCGGGTGATACGGAATTTTCCACCATTATTATATATAATGTTCTGTGGACCGAACTCGCTCAGAGCAAGACGCTTTGGACGACTAAGGTATTCCACCTTATCAGACTTGTATTGTAGCAATGCTCGTTGTGGCAACTTGGTAAAGTTATAACCAGGTAAGAAACCCTCACTTGCGAGATAGCGGTAAGGATAGAATTCGTTTTCTTCTTTATTCTTGCCTTGGTTTACACCAAGCAACATGTCACGAAGGCTTTCACCACGTAACTGTTTCATATGTGCATCACGCTTCTCTTTAGAGTTCTCACCATAGATACGATTCTTGATGACAAGATTTGCTTCCTCAATCTGAGTTTGCGCTTGTTTGTAGAGAGAACGCCAACGATCAAGAGCTTTGTCGAAGTCGTGTTCATAATTAGTGAGAATATTGTCCAACCAGTGCTCAGTAAACCAAATAGGCTGTTCATCTTTCATGCGCCCTTTCAAGAACGTATCGTTCATGATTTGTTTGAAAACCTGCTTGATTTGCTCCTTTCGCTCTGGTGTGAGTTGTAGGGCTATGCGAACCTCATCTTTTAATGTGATATTGTTGATATCGTCGTAATCCACCAAGTCCTTAATACCATCAGACAGCTCTTTGATAGGGCACAAAGACAGAATGGTGGAGTGGAGATGAGTTCGGAATAGTTCTTCGTTGACCAATTCCATCCTTGGAGCCTTCACTTCACCTTTTACCATTTTTTCGGGATGGCTCAGATAGTAATTCTCATGTGAGTTGCGTGGGCGGCAATAAGTATATACCAAAGCTGCTTGTCCACTTCGTCCTGCACGACCAGCACGTTGGGTGTAGTTGGCTGGAGTAGGTGGCACATTACGCATACCGACAATAGACAAGTCCTTAATGTCAATACCTAACTCCATGGTAGGAGAGCAGTAGAGTACAGGGAACTTTCCTTCACGAAATTCCTGTTCACGTTGTTCTCGATCTTCTTTTGAAACCTGCCCAGTATGATCTTTAGCCTCCAAGCACACATCTTTCAGCGGTATGTTTTGGTAAAACTGCTGAAAGTAATGGTTAGGTTCTTTTTCAAGCCATTCTCCTCCATCCAAAGTGCGAAAACGAACCAAGTCACGACGTATATGCTGCTTATCGCCAGCTTGCCATAAGATGCAACCATAGTCGAGTTGGTAGGTGCCATTGTCAGATATGATGAAGTTGGACAAGGCTTCAAAAAGTCCTGTCATATATTCAGTGTATGCTTCTTCAGAAGCAATGGCATGTCCTGTATTCTTTTCTATATAGTCACGGACGAATATACCCAATTTACTTCTGTAGCCACCACTTTCCAAATTGTATGAATTTCGTCTGCGAGGGTTAATGAGAAACAACTCCTTAGCTTCCTCTATCTTGTCACTTTCGTCAAGCGTCCAAGGTGCTTTTAGGTATTCTCTTACTGCCTTTGTTGTGTCTTTGACTGCTTGTAAGGTTTTCTCGCTGCTATAAATGCAAAGTTTATGGCGCAAGTAGTCAAGAATTTGAGTGATGAATTCTTCTTTTTGCTCATCATCCAATCCTTCTAACTCAGGTATGTCATAGAGACGTTCAGAATCGTTCTCGCCAGTGATTTCATCATGGAGATATTTATAACCAATGTTTAGCAATGCACAATCTTCCAAGTTTGGCATGATGACTGTCCAGTTTCCTGAGAGGTCATCGTATATGATTGTCGACAGGTAACGCTCCATTATGTTCTTTACATCATTGGCACGTCCTCCACGGAGTCCTTGGCGAACAGAATAGTCATTTATGTCAAGGTGAAGGTTGTCCAATACCATACGGGCAATTTTCGTGTTGTCTATTGGCTCTGCCGCATCTTTAATGGCATTCCAAATGGCTGAACGAATTTTTCCAATGCGTATGAAGTCATTGAAATGACCAGCTTGCAATGCGGCATCTTGGCGAGCATCGACAAAGGTCAGAACCTTTCTGTCGTTTTGCTCAATGCCCATCTTCTGCATAAGGACAATATCCTCGTATGACAATACTGTAGTGGCTGTACTTCTACCTTCACCGCCGATTCTTGACAGTTTGGAATATTCAGATTGCTTACCTTTGTAAACAACACGAGCTGTTGGATCGTACATCAATGGTGATGGCACAAAAATGGCTTCCATATATCCCATGCCGTCAATAGGTTCTGTAGGGCTATAACCACCAGATTGTGTTACATAGATTTTTTGAGGAATACGTGATTCGTATGTCTTCTTCAGCTTTCGTACACCTTTTTTATTTGTAGTGTACCAATCGGAAGGTATATCATCAGAATTAACATCCAAGATGTAATTGTTGATGTCTTCTCCTGTATAAGGCAAAATAATATATCCATCATTGATATCGCTATCACCATCACCTGTGGCATAACCATCAAAGTTTCTTGGCAAAATTTGACTGCCATTTATCTTGATGACATAAAACTCGTGACCACTTAGACGGCTAAAAACGACAGGGTAATACATAATCTTAGTATCACCGTGTGATAATTCGTCACAATAGAGTTTTTCTTTTACTGTGATTTGGCGATTGGCTTGCTCACCTATAGTAAGATATACATTGCCAGTTTGTGGGATGAACTGATGCACTTTGTATGGAAGAACTGATACTCCCTTTTGTTGGTTTAGAATATTGCACCAATTTAGTACACCGATAATGTGTTTCTGACATTTGGCAATATCTTCCCCCGTTTTAATGCTCAGTTGCATAGTCATGTATTCAATGGACATAGGTTTCCCTCTGAAATATTTACCCTCTTTCTTCTTGTATTCGAGTGCTATATTTTGTTCCAACCAAATGGCAGTTGGGTATCTCTTGGCATCATCAATATTCGTAGAATCAGGTATAGGATTATTGATGCAATTACGCAATTCTCCATCAGAAGGTTCTTCGTCAGACAAACCTATTGCAAGAGTTTCGTCAATGACTTGTTCTTTTGAGTAGGAACTGCCAAAGATACAAGACGCAACTTCTGCAACTTTTTCTCGTTGCTGACTATAACTTATGCTATCATCAGCAACCATAGTTGCAGAAGTGCCAAAACAAAGTACATGGCCCGCAGCCAATGATTTGATTCTTCGAATAAGGAAAGAAACATCGCTTCCTTGCATTCCACGATAAGTGTGTAGCTCATCGAATACAAGAAAGTGTAAGTTTCCCAAGAAACATTTGCGCAGGTCTTCTTCTTTGCCAGCACGAGTCATGAGCAACTCCAACATCATATAGTTTGTCAATATGATGTTAGGAGGAGTTTGTTGCATCTTTGCACGTGCTTCATCATTCTCTTGTCCTGTGTATTTGCCAAAAGTAAAAGGGCATATACGACCTGTCCTTTTCTCAAATTCAGCCTTGTAGCGACTAAGTTCCTCTGCTTGTGAATTGATTAACGCATTCATAGGATAAACGATAATCGATATAGTCTTATCCTTGCAGGATTCTTCGTGAAGTAGAACATAATTGAATATAGTTGCCATAAAGGTACGTGACTTGCCTGAACCTGTTCCAGATGTCACGATGAATTCTTTGTCTTGACAACCTAACTCTATAGCTTCTTGTTGGTGCTTGTAGAAAGGCTTGTCGAAGAAATACTCCAAATCTTTGTGGATAGGAAGTCCATTGGCAATAAGTTCTTTTACACCTATTCCCTTCTCAAAGTTTGGATTGAATTGAATTAAAGCTTTAGGCCATAACTCCTCGTTCTTTATGGACTCACTGACCTTTTCCTTGATTCGTTCATCCTTTATGGCTACAAAACTTTCAAGGTAACTTTTGTAGCTGCCCTTCAAGTTTTCGTATAATTCAATGATGTTCATTTTTCTTTTCTTTATTGTTCTACTCTGATATAAATAGGCCCCCTTTCAGCCTTTGAAGACTGTAGAAGTTCACGAATATCCACATCCAGTTTCTCTGCAATGATAGATAAGGTTTCAATACTTGGCTGTGCAGTATTAGTACACCACTTTGATACAGTAGCAGGATCTTTCCCTATCTCTGCAGCCAGCCATTTTGCTGTCCTCTTTTGCTCTACTAAAACGAGTTTAAGCCGATTCAAATCTTTGTTTGCCATTATTATATGATTTAGCTTATGCAAAAATAGCATTTTTCTTTGAATAAAGGCAATAAAAAGCAAGAATAAGTTTATACATTTGCGATTTAGTTCAATTTCTACAATTAATCAATAAACATATATAGTAAAAATTTACTATCATCACCAAATAGAACTGCAAGCTAAAAAAACGTGTGAAAGAATGTGAAAACGACTCGGCTTTTAGTGACCACAACAAATTAGCATCAAAATACGTTGCCAAAATGTTGCCAAAAATACAAACTAAAAAATCCTAACTACTCATATTCAAGCAGTTAGGATTTCTCTGGGTGCGCCTGATAGGACTCGAACCTACACGTCAGAGACACCAGATCCTAAGTCTGGCGCGGCTACCAATTACGCCACAGGCGCTTTAAAGTATAATTAAGCTTTGAAAGCGATGCAAATGTAGTATATATTTTTGATATACTCAAATTTTATAGTGAATTTTTTAACAAATAGCAAGCTGTTTCAATAATGGTATCTTTTCCTCGTTGAATATCTTCACTACTCATATCTACTTTAAGATCCGGATCAATGCCGAATTCAAGTTGGTTCATTTGAGGGTCAAACATCGGGCTGGCAGAAAAGCGAATAGACCATCCATTCGGGATTTCAGAACTGAATGGAAGCCCGGATCCTCCTCCTGTCTTGTCTCCGATGATAGTAACTAAAGGAAGTTGCTTCATACAATTTACAAAATCATTGGTAGCACTGAAAGAACGCCGATTAGTTAGTACTATGACATTTTTTTGCCAGCGTATGCCATTGGATGGTTCTAAGTATATAGCTTCTGGAGTTGAAAAATCGTTGTGCCCAGGACCCGTTTTGTGTGACATATAGCCTACAAGTATTTTTTCATTAGTAAATCGTGCTGCAAGTTTCTGTGCAGTAGTTAAATTTCCCCCTCCATTATTGCGGACGTCAATGATCAGTCCGTCACATACAGCCAGTTGATTGAGGGTTTGATCCAGATTTCCGTCTCCGATACCATTAGAGAAGCTGGAGCAATAGATGTAGCCTATGTTGTTTTCCAGAATCTGATATGTTAATCCGGAAGAGTTAGTATAATCTTTTCCCAAATAGTTACTTTGTATACTGTCACTAAAGTTTCTAGGGTATGCGTCAAACCATTCTCTGTATTGAGAAGTTGCGAGCGAACTGCTTAAATTAACATGGCCATCCCGAAGTTCATTAACCATTTCTGAAAGTACTTCAAATAGTGCTTCTGATCCCATCTCTGGAGTAATTCGTTGAGCATATCGGTTGTGAATCTCGTTCCAGTCCAGTCCATATTCCTCTTGTTTATATGTAAGGAAACAATATTGTTCATCTATTATTTTCCATAAGGATTCGAAATTGTCTTTAGGACTATTTCCGGATACTTCTTCGCGTATACAGGAAGTACACGTCCACACTAGAAGCAGGATTAAGAGACTGGTGAATAAATGCGGAAGTTTCATATTTAATAGGGGGTGAAAGCGTTAGGCATACTGATTTTGTTTTTTCCTTTTAAGAGATAGAGGTTTTTTACAAATCCAATCATAAAGTCATGAGAGTAGATATGACTTTTGAGATTGTTGACATGAGCCTGCTGGATCTCACAGAGATAGCCAACCCGTAGTATGGTATTTCTGATGGGAAAATCCAATGTAATCATTTGTTTCAATGATGGATTGTTATGCAAGGAAGTAAACAAAATATTTTTTCCTCCGTGTTTCAGAGAGAAAATTTCATAATATGATTGTCCATATTCTGGTGAGAACATTATTCCCATTAAAGGCAGTGCAACTTGATAGCGTGCTGTTAGAGGATAATTCCCAATGTGGAATTTCCCAATAGCCATGCCTGAGGCACCGATATTTCCATAGGCTTTGGCCTGAGCAGGATTGTTGGAATTGCGTGGATTGTAGACAAAGCCTGCATTTAAGTCAAGTACCGGTCCGAACAGTATCTTCAGTCGTTCATTGATTTGGAATTGGTAATGCAGAGCATAACTCCAATTCAGCATTCCCGTATAAAAATAGGATGTACCGGAGGTATTCTTCGTATATGAGGTATATGCTTGTAGAATGTTCTGAGAAGAGACATTTCCGTCCATCAAGCGAGTCATGCGCATGCTTTCCCTAAGAATTCTGATTTCACAGCCTTTATATTCCAGGGGTGACAGGTATGTATCCAGTACATTGGTATATCCGGCACCGAACAGCATGGAACGCATAACATATCGGTTAGCCCGTAAACTGTCCTTTTGTGCCTGAACGAGCATGGCAGAGAACAGTACGAGCAAAAAGACTATCGTTTTTTTCATGTTCTTAGAAAAGTTTCATTTGTCCGTTCTCTTCTTCTTCCGGAACATTGGTATCGACAGAATCATTATCTTCTTCCAGTATTTCTGGTTCGGGCATGCGGGTTGGTTCGAGTTCCTTAATACGGTCGACTGAATAGGTTGTCAGGCGTTTTCCTTTTGCCTTAAAACTCTTGACTCCAACAAAGTCACTGGCCTCGATAATCTGTGCTTCTCGGAAACTGTCATGTCCGCCAAATATGACTTGTATGCGAGGATAAACCTGCTGAGAGAGAAGAATCTGTTGATTGTGTTTATTCTCTCCTAAATAATTCTGACGTTTGGATGAAGCTTCAAAGGTAAACCGTTTCAGATAGGGATAGTTCTGTTGATCCGCATCATAAAGTACAGCTGTCCATACTTTTTCTGCTTCGAATTTCTCAATGTATTGTATATCCGGATTGTAATGGTTGTTCAGATCGAAATCTGTTGTATAGAAGTCTCCGTTTTTATGAATTACCAGGATACAGTCACTGCTTTGGAATTCACCTAAATATTGTCCGCGTCCATCATAATTCAGACGTAACACATCGTGATCGAACCAAACCTTTCTTCCTCCCAGAGTTGATCCTCCACGTTGTTTCAGAGTAATCTTGTGTACTTCAAATTTAGTCAGCAGATTACCCATTGACTGGCGTCCTTTGATATTGATCTCACTGAAGTCTCTTTCAAAGATCAGTTTTTTTATTCTGGGATTAGGACGGAGCGTTACTTTGATGATTTCGGCTTCTCCGTTCGGATTTGCACTGAAATAGACGATCTTTGAACCCGGATTACCTTGAGTAACGTCATATTCACGGTCACGGATCATTGATGTAACGTTGAAACGCTTGATGTAGTGGTAGCCTTCTTTGCCGTCACGATAGATGACATTGTAGATAGTTCTCTTATCATTTTTCTTGAAGATGTTGACATACAAAATGTTCTTTCCGACAAACAACTTGTCTGAAATGCGTACGATTTTATACTTCCCGTCTTTATAGAAAATAATGACATCGTCAATGTCTGAGCAGTTACAGATGAACTCATCTTTTTTCAGGCCGGTACCGATAAAGCCTTCTTCCCGGTTGATATATAGTTTTTCGTTAGCTTCTACTACTTTGGTTGCTACAATCGTATCGAAGTTTCTGATTTCAGTACGGCGTGGGAAATCTTTTCCGTATTTGTTTTTCAGATGACGGTACCATTCGATGGTATATTCTGTCAGATGGGCAAGATGGTTGTCTATTTCCTCAATTTCTGCTTTCAGACGGGCAATCAGTTCGTCTGCTTTATCCTTATTGAATTTCAGGATACGTGCCATTTTGATTTCCATCAGGCGAAGAATATCTTCCTTAGTCACTTCACGCACAAATTGCGGATAGAAAGGAGTCAGGCGTTCGTCAATGTGTTCGCAGGCAATGTCCATGTTTTCAGCTTGCTCAAACTGTTTGTCCTTATAGATACGCTCTTCGATGAATATCTTTTCCAGCGAAGCGAAATGCAGGGTTTCCAGTGTTTCGTTCTTCTGGATTTCCAGTTCTTTCCGGAGCAAGTCACGTGTATTATTGACGGATTTCCTCAGTACGTCACTGACTGTCAGGAAGTGAGGTTTCTTGTTGTCGATCACACAACAGTTGGGCGAAATATTCACTTCGCAGTCTGTAAAGGCATACAATGCGTCCAGGGTCTTGTCAGACGATACTCCCGGAGCAAGATGAATCAGAATTTCTACCTTGCGGGCCGTATTGTCGTCTACTTTGCGGATTTTGATTTTGCCTTTTTCAATGGCTTTCAGTATAGAGTCAATCAGTGAAGAGGTCGTTTTTCCATAAGGAATTTCACTGATGCATAAAGTCTTGTTGTCTAACTTGGAGATTTTAGCCCGGACACGTACTACACCACCTCTCTCCCCGTCATTGTAGCGGGAAACATCAATAGAGCCACCTGTCTGAAAGTCGGGATAAAGCTTAAATTCCTCTCCATGTAAGTATGCAATGGCTGCATCACACAATTCATTAAAATTATGTGGCAGGATTTTGGAGGAGAGACCTACGGCGATACCTTCTACTCCCTGAGCCAGGAGTAATGGAAATTTAACCGGAAGCGTTACCGGTTCTCGGTTTCTTCCGTCGTATGAGGCTTGCCATTCTGTTGTTTTAGGATTGAAGACGACATCAAGTGCGAATTTCGACAAGCGTGCTTCGATGTAACGTGGAGCAGCTGCGCTGTCACCTGTTAAGATATTTCCCCAGTTCCCCTGACAGTCTATGAGCAGTTCTTTCTGGCCCAACTGAACGAGTGCGTCACCGATGGAAGCGTCGCCATGAGGATGGAATTGCATGGTATGCCCAACAATATTGGCTACTTTATTATATCTTCCGTCGTCCAGACGCTTCATGGAGTGAAGAATGCGTCGTTGTACAGGCTTCAGACCATCATTGATGTGAGGGACGGCACGTTCCAGTATAACATAGGAAGCATAATCCAGAAACCAGTTCTGATACATGCCGCTAAGCTGGTGTTTGACTGCTTCGTCAGTTTGATCAACAGGCTTGTAGTCTGAGTGTCCCTCTTTTTCCGGGAGTTTGTCAGTATCTTTGTCAAATGTATCTTCGCTCATAAATCAAAATTAAACTATGGAGACAAAAATACAATTTTTTTCGGACATGCAGGACGAAAAATCTTTTCATTTCCTTTATCTGGCAGATGAAACGTCCTGCCGAAACGATTTTAGTACAGGCACAGTCAACGGAATAGCCAGCAGGAAAGAACATAAGTCGGATACAGCCTGACACATTTCAACTCCTTGTAACCCCAGAAAATAGGGAAGGAGGAGGATAAATGGAATAAAGAATAATCCCTGACGGGCAGAAGACAACAGGACGGCGCGTACCGGCTTGCGGATCGTTTGCAGCAGCATGTTACAAAGAATAACCCAGGCTCCAAGCGGAAGAGTTATTAATTGCCAGCGTAAGGCACGTGCTCCGATTTCGATGACCAATGGATCTTCTTTTCGGAACCACGCTACGACTTCGGGAGCATAGATATAGCCTGCAATGGTACAAAAGGTCAGAAAAATGACTCCTGTCTTGACGGCAAACCAGAATCCTTCCCGAACCCGTCTGTATAGTCCTGCACCATAATTGAAACCGCATACTGGTTGAAAACCTTGTCCAAATCCGATGACAAAAGAATTGATGAACATGCAGATTCTTGTAACAATGGACATTCCGGCAATGGCTGCATCGCCATAGACCCCGGCTGCAACATTCAGCATAATCGTGGAAATACTGGCCAGGCCCTGACGGCAAAGTGACGGACTTCCGCCGTAAATAATTTCTTTGAAAAAGGTAAGGCGTGGAGTGAAATTGCGGAAATGAATGCGGATATTTTCTCCTTTGCTGTCCATATAGAGCAGGATGAGAAAACTGGAGATTTGGCTGGTGAATGTGGCCCATGCTGCTCCGGCAATTCCCATATCGAAAACAAAAATCAGTAATGGGTCGAGTCCGATATTCAGGACGGCTCCGACAATGATTCCCACCATGGCATATACAGCATTTCCCTGAAATCGCATTTGATTGTTAAGTACCAGCGAAGAAGCCATGAAAGGAGCTCCCAGCAGGATTATGCCCAGATATTGTTCAGCATAGGGGAGAATAGTGGGGGTTGAACCCAATGCCAGACAAATCGGACGTAGAAAAATCAGTCCCAATACCATGATTAATGTACCGGCAAAAAAAGCATAGAAAAAACCGGTTGATGCCATTTTCTCAGCGCTCTTGTAGTCTTGTGCTCCCAGTTTACGGGAAATATAATTTCCTGAACCGTGTCCGAAGAAAAAACCGAAAGCCTGGATAATGGCCATGATGGAAAATGAAATACCTACGGCAGCAGTAGATTGAGTATTGATTTTTCCAACAAAATAGGTATCTGCCATGACATAAAAAGAAGTGATCAGCATACTGACTATGGTCGGGATGGCCAGCTTTCCGATCAGGCTGGGGATGGGGGCCGTAGTCATTTGGGTATATTTGTTCTGTGTGGCTTGTTTCATAAATTTTACTTTTAGGGGAATTCCTTCTGAAAGGCCAAAGTGTCACAATGAACATTTTTCTTGCCGTAAAGGCTTTCCTGATAGGGCCTATCCTGAAATGAACGGACAAAATTACAAAAAAATCTACTCTTCATGGTAAGAACGACCGCTAATCATCCTTAAATTCATAAGATAAATTAATATACCTATCGTGCTTTTTACTTATAAAATCCGTATCTTTGCGCCGTCTGAGTGAAGAAAATATATAAGAAAAATCAAATAAATTAGAGAAATGGCACAAGAAGACGTTTTTAAGAAACTGGTTTCACATTGTAAAGAGTATGGTTTTGTTTTCCCGTCAAGTGAAATTTATGACGGACTGGGAGCCGTATATGATTATGGACAAATGGGTGTGGAACTGAAAAACAATATCAAACAATATTGGTGGCAGAGCATGGTGCTGTTGCACGAAAATATCGTGGGCATTGATTCTGCTATATTTATGCACCCTACAATCTGGAAAGCTTCCGGACACGTGGATGCGTTTAATGATCCTTTGATTGACAACCGCGATTCTAAAAAACGTTATCGTGCTGATGTCTTGATTGAAGACCAGATTGCAAAATATGATGAAAAAATCAATAAGGAAGTAGCCAAGGCTGCTAAAAAGTATGGTGAAGCATTCAATGAAGTTGAATTCCGTAGCACCAATGCCCGTGTATTGGAACATCAGGCTAAACGTGATGCTTTGCATGAACGCTATGCACAGGCTATGAATGCCGGACCGGATTTGAATGAACTCCGTCAGATCATTCTGGATGAAGAAATTGTTTGTCCGATCTCCGGTACAAAGAACTGGACTGAAGTTCGTCAGTTCAACCTGATGTTTACTACAGAAATGGGATCTACTGCTGATGGCGCAATGAAAGTTTATCTTCGTCCGGAAACAGCCCAGGGTATTTTTGTAAACTATCTGAATGTACAGAAGACCGGCCGTATGAAGATTCCGTTCGGTATTGCACAGATCGGTAAGGCTTTCCGTAATGAAATTGTAGCCCGTCAGTTTATTTTCCGTATGCGTGAGTTTGAACAGATGGAAATGCAGTTCTTCGTAAAACCGGGTACTGAACTGGAGTGGTTCAAGAAATGGAAAGAAACTCGTCTGAAATGGCATAAGGCACTGGGCTTCGGTGATGATCACTATCGTTATCATGATCATGAAAAACTGGCTCACTATGCGAACGCTGCTACCGATATCGAATTCCTGATGCCGTTTGGATTCAAGGAAGTTGAAGGTATTCACAGCCGTACCAATTTTGACTTGAGCCAGCATGAAAAGTTCTCAGGCAAGAGCATTAAATATTTTGATCCGGAAATCAACGAATCATACACTCCGTATGTAATTGAAACTTCAATCGGTGTTGACCGTATGTTCCTTAGCATCATGAGCGCAGCTTATTGCGAAGAAACTCTGGAAAACGGTGAAACTCGTGTTGTCTTGAAATTGCCTGCAGCTTTGGCTCCGGTGAAACTGGCCGTTATGCCGCTGGTAAAGAAAGATGGTCTGCCTGAAAAGGCTCGTGAGATTATGAATGATCTGAAGTTCCACTTCCATTGCCAGTATGATGAAAAGGATTCAATCGGTAAGCGTTATCGTCGTCAGGATGCTATCGGTACTCCTTACTGTATTACGATTGACCATCAGACACTGGAAGATAATTGTGTTACTCTGCGTAACCGTGACACAATGAAACAGGAACGTGTGGCAATTTCTGAATTGAATAATATTATTGCAGACAAGGTAAGCATTACCAGCTTGCTGAAAACTTTGCAATAATAATCCAAGTTTGTGATTATGAATAAATTTGTAACTTGGTTAAATGCCTTGCTGCTCTTCTTTTCTTTGGGATTTGTATCTTGTGCCAAAGACACGGTTGTTGCAGATCCTTATGCGGATTGGCAGGTTCGTAACGAGCATTATATAGATTCAATTGCGGATGTGGCTCATGCCAATGTTACCGGTGATTGGGAAATCTATAAGAATTATAAACTGGATTTTGTAGAACCGGGAGTCGGTATTGTTAGTCCGGAACTGGGTGTCGCTGATTATGTCTATGTACAGTACATAGAGAAAGGATCAGGAACTGTTCCTCTTTACACTGATTCTGTTTCGGTTAATTATGAAGGAATGTTGATCGACGGTACAGTATTTGATACTTGTCTGGATGATAAGATTTATGATCCTATAACGTTTGCCTTGAATGATACTGGCTTGCGTGAAGGCTGGAAAGTTGCTTTCCAGCATATTCCTGCCGGTTCTCATTTCAAACTTTATATTCATCCGGATCTGGGATATGGAAATGCTGATTATGGAGACATTCCGGCATCATCCGTTTTGATCTTTGAAATAAAATTTCAGGAAGTAATTCATCCTGTGGGACCGGATGGGCGTGCTCTTCCGCTCCTGGAAGATGAAGAATCCTGATATATGTAGGCAGATGGTCTTTATCTGACCGTTTGTCGTCTGGCGGATCGCATGGTTGAACAGTTTTCTCCATGCGGTCCGCTTTTTGTGTAAAGAGGTAGTTTTTTACTTCATCCTCTCTTTTTTTTCGTTCACCTCCCGATTTGTCTGCTTCGCCGGATTCTTCTTTAGCTTCAGCAGGGTCCGGATTAATTTTGTAAGGTGTATAATTGATTTTATTAACTAACAGACAAATAAAATGTTTAGGGAGATTGTAAGCTTTTCTATCAGGAAGAAGATGTTTGTGGTGTTGACAACACTTCTTTTATTGGCGGGAGGTATTTATTCCATGTTGACCTTACCGATTGATGCTGTGCCGGACATTACGAATAATCAGGTACAGATTGTTACCGTATCGCCGACATTGGCTCCTCAGGAAGTGGAGCAGTTAATCACGTTCCCCATTGAGATTGCCATGAGCAATATTATGAATGTGGAGGAAATCCGTTCGGTTTCCCGTTTCGGACTTTCACTGGTAACCGTTGTTTTCAAGGAAGATGTCCCGGTGTTGGATGCCAGGCAGTTGATTAATGAGCAGATACAAACCGTATCAGGAGAGATTCCTGCAGAACTGGGGACTCCGGAGCTGATGCCTATTACGACCGGCTTGGGCGAGATTTATCAGTATGTGCTGAAAGTAGCTCCGGGTTATGAAAAGAAATACGATGCGATGGAGCTGCGTACAATTCAGGACTGGATTGTGAAGCGACAGCTTTCCGGTATACCCGGTATTGTCGAGATCAACAGTTTCGGAGGTTATCTGAAGCAGTATGAAGTAGCAGTTGATCCTGACGCTTTGTACTCCTTGAATATTACCATCGGAGATGTATTCTCAGCCTTGAGCCGGAACAATCAGAATACGGGAGGAAGTTATATTGAAAAGACTTCCAAGGCTTATTATATCCGTTCAGAAGGTATGATCGGTGATCAGAAAGACATTGAACGGATTGTGGTGACTAACCGGGGAGGAATTCCTGTGCATATCAGTGATATCGGTACGGTTCGTCTGGGAGCCCCGAAACGTTTCGGAGCGATGACCAAAGACGGCGAAGGAGAATGTGTCGGCGGCATTGCCATGATGTTGAAAGGAGCCAATGCCAATGTGGTTACTCAGGAATTGGAAAAACGGGTGGCTCAGGTTCAGAAGATGTTGCCGGAAGGTATCAGTGTTGAACCTTATTTGAATCGTTCAGAATTGGTTAACCGGAATATCTCGACAGTTATCCGGAACCTGATAGAGGGAGCAGTTATTGTCTTTCTGGTTTTGATTGTCTTCCTGGGAGATGTCCGTGCGGGAATGATTGTAGCTTCTGTCATTCCGCTGGCCATGCTGTTTGCCTTCATTATGATGCGGATCTTTGGAGTTTCAGCCAACTTGATGAGTTTGGGTGCCATAGATTTCGGTATTGTGGTCGATGGCTCCATCGTCATTCTGGAAGGAATTCTGGCCCATATTTATGGACGACAGATGGCAGGCAGAAAGTTGACCCGGAAGGAAATGGATCAGGAAGTGGCGAAAGGAGCCGGAAATGTAGTCCGTAGTGCAACCTTTGCAGTATTGATTATCCTGATTGTCTTTTTCCCGATTCTGACTTTGAGCGGTATTGAAGGCAAGTATTTTACCCCGATGGCCAAGACGCTGGTATTTTGTATCATCGGTGCACTTTTACTTTCGCTTACTTATGTACCCATGATGGCTTCTGTATTTCTGAAGCGGACTGTTTCCGTAAAGAGAACACTGGCCGACCGTTTCTTCGACTGGCTGAACAGAGGATACCGGCGGACTTTGGATTTCTGTCTGAAGCATATTTGGGGAACAATTGTTTCTGCATTTGCCTTGTTGATCTTTTCTTTGTTCCTGTTTACCCGGTTGGGAGCGGAGTTTATTCCGACATTGGATGAAGGTGATTTTGCCATGCAGATGACTCTTCCGGCCGGAAGTTCCTTGAGCAAGAGTATTGAAATATCCTTGCAGGCTGAGAAACGCCTGAAAGAAGATTTCCCGGAAATCAAGCATGTTGTAGCCAAGATCGGTACGGCTGAGGTTCCGACTGACCCGATGGCCGTTGAAGATGCCGATGTAATGATTGTCATGAAACCGTTCAGTGAGTGGACTTCAGCTTCAAGCCGTGCTGAGATGGTCGAAAAAATGAAGAAATCACTTGAGTCCGTCAAAGGAGCAGAGTTTAATTTCAGTCAGCCTATCCAGCTGCGTTTCAATGAACTGATGACCGGAGCCAAGGCCGATATTGCCATTAAACTTTACGGAGAAGATATGGACGAATTGTATAGTAAGGCCAAAGAGGCTGCTGAATATGTAGAACAGATTCCCGGTGCATCCGATGTATTGGTTGAACAGGCTATGGGATTACCTCAGTTGCTGATTCATTATGACCGGAGCAAAATTGCGCGGTATGGAATTGATATTGAGGAACTGAATACCATTATCCGTACAGCCTATGCAGGAGAGACTGCCGGAGTCGTTTTTGAAAATGAGCGGCGTTTTGATCTGGTAGTTCGCCTGGATCAGGAAAAAGTGCGTGATCTGAATCTGGATAAACTGTTTGTCCGTACCGTAGAAGGTATTCAGATTCCGGTGAGTGAGGTGGCAAGTATAGATCTGGTGAATGGCCCGTTGCAGATTAATCGTGATGCCACGAAGCGCCGTATTGTAATTGGAGTGAACGTGCGTGATGCCGATATCCAGCAAGTGGTTTCTGCCATTCGTGAGTCTTTGGACAAGAATATCAAACTGAAGCCGGGATACTATTTTGAGTATGGTGGCCAGTTTGAGAATCTCCAGAATGCCATTCGTACACTGACACTGGTCATCCCGATTGCTTTGGTATTGATTTTGTTGCTTCTTTTCTTTGCATTCAGAAGCGTAATCTATTCCCTTGTGGTCTTCTCTACGGTTCCGCTGTCTCTGATCGGAGGTATTCTGGCCTTGTGGGTACGCGGGTTGCCGTTCAGCATCTCGGCAGGTGTCGGATTCATCGCCTTGTTTGGTGTTGCGGTTCTGAATGGTATATTGATGATTAACCATTTTAATGATTTGCGGAAGGAGAAAGAATACACTATGTGTACAAATCGGATTATTCGGAAAGGGTGTCATCACCTGTTGCGTCCGGTCTTTTTGACAGGACTGGTTGCTTCTTTAGGTTTTGTTCCGATGGCTGTTGCCACATCAGCCGGAGCAGAAGTACAGCGGCCGCTGGCTACGGTGGTTATTGGAGGTCTGATTGTCTCTACCATCCTGACATTGATTGTGATTCCCGTATTCTATCGGCTGGTCAATGAAATTTCCCGTTTGTGGATGCGGAAACATCGTCTTCCGGTTCGTAAAAGCGGACTGATGCTGGTTCTGTTGCTGGGTTGTTCCTTATCATCCTTTGCGGCAGACGGAGGCAAACCTGTTTCACTGGATGAGGCCATTCACATTGCGCTGGAGAACCATCCGCGTTTGAAGATGGCCACGGCAGAAATCAGTCGGGCACGGGCAACACGAGGAGAAATCTGGGACGGAGGAAGTACTTCGTTCAGTTATTCCTGGGGACAGTTGAACGGAGAATTCCGTAACGACCACGAGTTGTCTGTGGAACAGTCTTTGGGATCATTGCTGACTCCTTTTTATAAGAATGCACTGGTCAATACGCAGGTGGAAAAAGGAGAAGCCTACCGGAACATGGTCAAGAAAGAAATCGTGGCCGAAGTAAAGCGTGCCTGGGCTTATTATCAGTATGCCTACAATTTGTATCAGCTGTACAATGAACAGGAGAGTCTGGCAGGAACTTTGCGTTCCAGTGGAGAATTGCGTTACCAGCAGGGCGACATCGATTTGTCTGAACGGAATATGATAACGACAATGGCTTCCGACTTGCATACCCGGTGGTTGCAGGCAAAGGATGAAGTCCGGCTGGCCGCCCGCCGGTTTGCCTGGGCCTGTTATGCCGATTCAGCCATTGTACCTCAGGATACTTCATTGTCCGTTCTTCCTTTCGATGAACGTTCTGCCCGGGAACTTTCACAAGATCATTTGAGTTACTTTTCCATGCAGGTCAAGGAAAAGAAGGATCTGTTGCGCATCGAGCGCAGTAAGTTCTTTCCGGAGTTCTCGGTAGGATATGCACAGCAAAAGATATTTCCGCTTCGGAAACTGGATTCCTGGATGGTCGGTATTTCTTTCCCGCTGCTGTTTTTCCCTCAGCAGAGCCGGAGCAAGCAGGCAAAAATAGACTGGCAGATTGCCAGCTATGAGGCCGATCAGAACCGGACTCAGTTGCAGAATAAGGTCGCAGACCTGCAGGGACGTATCAGCCAGCAGCGCAAGAGCCTGGATTATTATTCGGAAGCCGCCCTTCGCGAGGCAGATGCCTTGCAGGAAAGTTCGATGCTGAAGTTCCGTGAAAGTGAGATCGGTATTTCGGAACTGGTGCAGAGCCTGAATACAGTGAGAGAGATTCGTAAAGGATATATCGAGAATGTTTATAACTACAATGTCTCGTTGTTGGAAATGGAATTATATACAGAATAAACGAAAAGATATGAAACAGATTTGGATCGCATTAGCATTGTTGTTTGTAGCCGTGTCGTGTGGAAAAAGTTCAGATACGGCAGATGTAAAAGAAGAAACAACGCAGGAACGTACAGATACATTGGACATGGAATCAGATTCCGTAGATGCCGTGACGTCGGCTACTGCCGTGGCCAATGCCCCGTCTTTCAACGGAGTGATTATGCTTCCGCCGGAAAAGCATGCAACGGTTACACTGATGATGGACGGAACGATTCAGGATATTCATTTGTTTCCCGGAGAGTATGTGAAGAAGGGAGAGGTTATCGCCACATTGAAAAATCCCGATTTTATCCGTCTTCAGCAGGAGTATCTGGATGCTTCGGCTCAGGTGGAATACCTTGAAAAGGAGTATGCCCGTCAGCAGAATCTGACTTCCCATGAAGCTGCCTCACAGAAGAAACTTCAGCAGAGCAAGGCTGAATATCTTTCCATGAAAGCACGTCTGGATGCCAGTGTCTCCCAGTTGGAAATTTTAGGGATATCTCCTTCCGGCTTGCAGAAAGAGGGTATGCATACCTATCTGGAGATTAAGGCTCCGATCAGTGGTTATGTTACCAACATGCAGGTGAATGTCGGCAAATACTTCAATGTCGGTGAGCCGATCTGTGACGTGATAGACAAAAGTGCTCTGATGCTTCAGCTGACTGCCTATGAGAAAGATCTGGACAAACTGAAAGTGGGAGATACATTTGATTTTCATGTAAATGGAATGGGAGGAACTACTTTCAAGGCCACTTTGCTTTCCATCGACCAGATGGTGGACAATACGAACCGTTCTATCAAGATTTATGCGACGATCAATCATCCGGACGGTAATTTCCGCCCGGGAATGTATGTGTCGGCCCGAAAATCCGAAAAAAGTGAGTAATTTTGTTTCATGAAACTTTTCATGCCTAATAAATCTATATTGATCGTGAATGCCATCTCTGTCATGGTGGCATTCCTGATTCATTTGCCGGAAATGATTGCCTTGTCGGATATGATGCCCGATGAGGTGATCTTTCCGGGCATGCATTGGACGGATGTTTTCAATGAAGTGTTTTTCACCTATCTTTCCCTGCTGTTGCTGTTTTTCCTGAATGAACGTTTGTTCCGCTTCGGTGACACTCGGGTGAATATGGGATGGAAAAAACTGTTGTTGTCCTTTCTGGTCATCTGGATTGCCAGCAACCTGCTGGGAAAAGGCTTCGTGGCTCTTCATCAGCATTTTGATATTCCGGCCATTGATGCCCTGTTGCATCATTATCTGCATCCGTTGAGAGACTTTCTCATTTCTGTTGTGGTGACCGGAAGCTGCTATTTAATGTATCAGAACCGGAAAAGCAACATGGTACTGCTGGAGAATCAGCAGTTACGGACCGAGAACATTGCTAATCAGTATGAGACTTTGAAGAACCAGCTGAATCCGCACATGCTGTTCAATTCGCTGAATACGCTGTCCACGCTGATCCGGGAATCTTCAGACAAGGCGCAGGATTATTTGCAGGAACTCTCCCGGGTTCTGCGCTATACCTTGCAGGATAATGATTCCCATTCCGTTACTCTGGCAGAGGAAATGGACTTTGTACATGCTTATTTGTATCTGCTGAAGATGCGTTATGAAGAGAACCTGAATTTTGACATTCGTATTTCCTCTGATGCATTGCAGAAGAAACTTCCTCCCATGGCCGTACAGATGCTTGTGGAGAATGCCGTCAAGCACAATGAAATCAGCCGGCGTCATCCGCTGACGGTTGCCATTTCAACTTCCGGAGACTGGATTACGGTAGAGAACCGGATTCAGCCCAAACTGACGGGAAATACGGGAACCCGGATCGGGCTGGACAATCTGGCCAAGCGTTACCGGCTGCTGTTTAAACAGGAAATTGTGGTGAAAGAGGAAAACAGTTGTTTCATTGTTAGACTACCGCTGATATGAAAACATTGATTATAGAAGACGAAAAGGCTGCCTTGCGTAATCTGAAGGCCGTTATTAACGAAGTTTCTGCCGGGCTGGAAATTATCGGGGAGACAGACAGCATTGTGGATACCATCGAATGGTTTCAGACCCATCCGATGCCGGAACTTGTGTTTATGGATATTCATCTGGCAGACGGTTCGGCTTTTGAAGTGTTTGAGCATGTGGAGGTGAAATGTCCGATCATCTTTACCACTGCCTACGATGAATATGCTTTGCGGGCTTTTCATGTCAACAGCATTGCGTATCTGTTGAAACCGATCAACCGGAATGATTTGCAGAATGCACTGGACAAACTGGAGACCTTGTGCGGTACTGCGGGCGGACAGACCCCGCCTTTCGATTTTATGAAAGTCATGCATGAATTGAAGAAAGAGGAGAGTTACAAGACCCATTTCCTGGTACCGGCCAAAGGAGACAAACTGATTCCCATATCTGTAAACGACATTCTGTTTTTCTATATCAGTGACGGAATTGTCAAGGCGGTTGACCGGCATGCAGATGCATATATCTTTTCGCAGTCGCTGGACGAGCTGGTGGAACTGCTTAATCCGCGTGATTTCTTCAGAGTAAACCGTCAGTATCTGATCGCAAAGAAAGCCATTACGGATGTCAGCCTGTGGTTCAACGGGCGGCTGGTCATCAATCTGAAAGTCCCGGTTCCGGAGAAGATCATTGTCAGCAAAGCGAAGGTTTCGGAGTTTAAGGACTGGTTTTAAGTCTTCTTATTTTCGGATTTACCTCATTTTCGGTCAGTTTTCTCATATTTTTATCTTATCTTTGCCCCGCTATCACAAAGATAAGAAGATAAATGGAACGGAAACTGAAATCATATTTTTTGCTTGTCGTCAGCATACTTATGCTGGTGGCCTCAGTTTTTCCGCACCATCATCACGATTTATACTTCTGTGTAGCCCATGATCTGGAGACTTGTCCGGCTTCAGTGGAATGTCCGGATCACCTGCATCATACGGGTGATGAAGACAATCATGCATGCACTTCTTCATGCGTGACTCACTTTGCTTTTTCCGCTCCTGACAGTCACGGAACGGATCTTTCGCCAGCTTACAGTTACAGTCTGCTGATCTATCCTTTTTTGCTTACCCTCGAACGTTTGTCTTCGTTCGAAAATGACTTGCCTTGTCCCTATTCTGTTTATATAGAGCGTCTGCACACCCGGCATTTCGTGGCGTCTTCGGGACTGCGTGCACCTCCCTGTTTTCTGTCCTGACATCTTTCCCGGCAAAGAATGTCCGGGAACTCTTTGCAACCTGCTTGCAAGGACAATCCTTTATTTTTGCAGTATAAATCTTCCGGAGGGCGGTCGTTCGGGGCTGTCGGCTCCGGAACAATGAAAAATTAATCTATGAAAAAATCTATCATTACAGGAGTATTAGCTGTTTTTTTATTGGGTTCCTGTGGAACTCATGAACACAACCATGCGGAAGAAGGCCATGACCACGAGGCTGAGGCAGCTCACGGTCATGACGAGCATGATCACGAGGCGGAAGAAGCTCACAAGGGAGCTTCCAATGAAATAGTACTGACACCGGAAAAGGCTGAAGCTGCCGGTGTGAAAGTTGAAACGGTGGAGCCCGGTACTTTCCGTCAGGTGATTCCGGTGAGCGGACAGGTGATGGCTGCCCAGGGAGAAGAAGCCGTGGTTGTAGCCAATATGTCTGGTGTCGTTTCTTTTTCCGGACCAGTCACCGAAGGTATGCAGGTTGCTCAGGGAAGCAGTCTGCTGACCTTGTCTTCCGAAACTCTTCAGGACGGAGACCCTCTGAAGCGGGCACGTATTGCGTATGAGGCTGCCCGGAAAGAATATGAGCGGGCCGGAAAACTGGTGGAAAGCCAGATTGTTTCTCAAAAAGACTTCAATGTCATCCGTGAGAATTATGAGAATGCACGGCTGGCCTATGAAGCTCTCTCTCCCAGCAGCAATGGAAAAGGTGTGGCTGTCAAGTCACCGATGAGCGGATATGTGAAGTCCTGTCTGGTGAAAGCCGGCGATTATGTAACGGTCGGTCAGCCGTTGATGACTGTAACCAAGACCAGACGGCTGCAGCTGAAGGCTGAAGTTTCCGAACGTTATTATCCGGCACTGCAGCAAGTGTCGTCTGCCAATTTCAAGACTCCTTATTCGGATCATGTTTACCGGCTTGATGACTTGCAGGGACGCCTGCTGGCTTACGGAAAGGCTTCTGCTGAGGCTTCTTTCTATGTGCCGGTAACGTTTGAGTTCGATAATCGCGGCGATGTTGTTCCCGGCTCGTTTGTAGAAGTGTGGTTGCTGGGACGCGAACGTCAGGGAGTGATCAGTCTTCCTGTTTCTGCACTTACAGAAGAACAGGGACTGACTTTCGTCTATCTTCAGCTGGATGCTGAATGCTATCAGAAACAGGAAGTCAGAACCGGTGCTACGGATGGTGACCGTGTAGAAATCCTTTCCGGACTGAAAGGCGGAGAGAAAGTCGTTACTCAGGGAGCCATTCATGTGAAACTGGCTTCGGCCTCCAATGCGATTCCGGGTCATACCCATAACCATTAATTCCTGAAACGATGCTGAACAAGATTATACATTTTTCGCTTCAGAACCGCCTGCTGGTTCTGGTGGCATCCATCTTGCTGCTGGTCGGCGGAACGTATATGGCGTTCCATACCGAAGTTGATGTCTTTCCGGATCTGAATGCTCCGACGGTAGTGGTCATGACCGAGGCCAATGGTATGGCAGCTGAGGAAGTAGAACAACTGGTTACTTTCCCGATTGAAACGGCTGTAAACGGTGCAACTGGTGTTCGCCGGGTGCGTTCGTCTTCGACTACCGGCTTCTCTGTCGTATGGGTTGAGTTCGACTGGGATACGGATATTTACCTGGCCCGCCAGATTGTTTCCGAGAAACTGGCGGCTGTAGACGACGCTTTGCCTGACAATGTAGGCAAGCCGACACTGGGTCCCCAGTCTTCCATTCTGGGAGAATTGCTGATTGTCGGACTGACGGTAGACAGCACATCCATGCTTGATCTCCGTACGATGGCCGACTGGACGATCCGTCCGCGTCTGCTTTCCACCGGAGGTGTGGCACAGGTTGCCGTGCTGGGAGGAGATATCAAGGAATATCAGATCCTGATTCATCCTGAACGCATGAAGCATTATGGCGTGACGCTGGCTGAAGTGATGGACGTGACACGGAGCATGAACCAGAACACCAGCGGTGGAGTGATTTATGAATATGGCAATGAATACATTGTGCGCGGCGTACTGGCGACAACCGACATCGAGCGGATGGGGCGCGCCGTTATCAAGAATATAGGCGGAGCACCGGTCACGCTGAGTGATGTAGCCGACGTACGCATCGGTGCCCAGCAGCCGAAACTGGGTCTGGCTTCCGAAAAAGGAAAGCCCGCCGTTCTGATTACGGTGACTAAACAGCCCAATACCGGTACCATTGAACTGACTGAAAAGCTGGAAGCAGCCCTGAAGGACCTGCAGAAGAACCTGCCTGCCGATGTCCATATTTCGACCGACATTTTCCGTCAGTCACGTTTTATCGAAAGTTCAATCAGCAACGTACAGGAATCCTTGTATGAAGGTGCGATCTTTGTGGTAATCGTACTCTTCCTTTTCCTGGCAAATACCCGTACCACACTTATTTCACTGGTAACTCTGCCGTTGTCTCTGGTGGTAGCCATCCTGGTATTACACTACATGGGACTCAGCATCAATACCATGAGTCTGGGAGGTATGGCCATCGCTATCGGTTCGCTGGTGGACGATGCCATTGTTGACGTGGAAAACGTCTGGAAACATTTGCGTGAGAACCGCCTGTTGCCCGAAGGAGAACGGAGACCGGTTCGCGAAGTCGTATTCAATGCTTCGCGCGAAGTCCGTATGCCGATTCTGAACTCCACCCTTATCATTGTGGTCAGCTTCGTTCCCCTTTTCTTCCTGAGCGGTATGGAAGGCCGTATGCTGATCCCTCTGGGTATTGCCTTTATCGTTTCCCTCTTTGCTTCTACCATTGTAGCCTTGACGCTGACTCCGGTGTTGTGCAGCTATCTGCTGGGAACGGATCCGCGCAAGAAGGGCTTGCCCAAGGAGGCTTTTCTGGCCGTATGGCTGAAAAAATATTACGAACGCGGCCTGCTCTGGGCTTTGTCTCATAAGAAAGCTGTGCTGGGGGTGACTGTCGGACTGTTTGCTGTCGCTGTGGGATGTTTCTGTACGCTGGGAAGCAGTTTCCTTCCTCCGTTCAATGAAGGATCGTTCACCATCAATGTCAGCTCCATGCCGGGTATTTCTCTGGAAGAGTCAGACAAGATCGGACGTCAGGCCGAGGAACTGTTGCTGTCGATTCCGGAGATTCAGACCGTAGCGCGTAAGACCGGTCGTGCGGAACTGGACGAACATGCCCTGGGAGTCAACGTTTCCGAGATCGAAGCGCCCTTTGAACTGAAAGACCGTTCGCATGCCGAGGTGCTGGTCGATGTACGTCAGAAGCTGTCTGTGATTACGGGTGCCAACATTGAGATCGGACAACCGATCAGTCACCGTATTGATGCGATGTTGAGCGGTACGCAGGCCAGCATTGCGATCAAGCTGTTCGGTGACGATCTGAACCGCATGTTTACGATCGGTAATCAGATCAAGGATGCAGTTTCGGATGTGGAAGGTGTGGCCGACCTGAATGTGGAGCAGCAGATCGAACGCCCGGAACTGAAAATCATTCCCCGTCGGGAGATGCTGGCCAAGTATGGTATTTCTCTGCCCCGTTTCAATGAATTTGTAACGGTAAACATGGCGGGAGAAGTCGTATCGCAGGTCTATGAACAGGGCAAGGCCTTCAACCTGGTGGTACGTGCAGATGAAGATAACCGCGGTTCGATGGAGCGTATCAAGGACCTGATGATCGATGACGGACAGGGCCGCAAGATTCCGCTCTCGTACGTGGCAGATGTCGTTTCGGCCATGGGACCCAATACGATCAACCGTGAGAATGTGAAGCGTAAGATCGTGATCTCTGCCAACACCAGCGGACGTGACCTGCGCAGCGTGGTGAACGATATCCAGGAACGTGTCAACGAAAAAATCCAGTTGCCCGAAGGATATCACATTGAATATGGCGGACAGTTTGAAAGCGAACAGGCAGCCAGCCGTACCTTGCTGCTGACTTCTCTGATGAGTATTGTCGTGATCTTCCTGCTGCTTTACATGCAGTTCCATAATGCAGCCCAGAGCGGAGTGATTCTGCTGAATCTTCCGCTGGCCCTGATCGGAGGTGTGTTTGCCCTGATGCTGACGACCGGAGAAATGAGTATTCCGGCTATCATCGGCTTTATTTCACTCTTCGGTATCGCTACCCGTAACGGAATGTTGCTGATCAGTCACTATAATACCTTGCGCGAAGAACAGGGAATGGGACTGCGTGAAAGCATTGTCTGCGGTTCTTTGGATCGTCTGAATCCGATTCTGATGACCGCCTTGTCGTCGGCACTTGCCCTGATCCCTCTGGCTTTGCGCGGAGGACTGCCCGGCAACGAAATCCAAAGCCCGATGGCCAAGGTTATTCTGGGAGGTCTGCTGACATCTACGTTCCTGAACGCCTTCATCATTCCTATTGTCTATGAATTGATGAACCGCCGGAAGGCCGGTAACTGACCGGATATCAGTCAATCTTGTTTAAATTGCTAAATTATGAACATCAAGAAAATATATTGGATACTGGCATTGGGAGGCGTTCTGACAGGAGCGCCCCTGCATGCCCAGACGATCGAAGCGGTGCTTCGTTCCGTGGAACAGAACAACAAGGAACTGCAGGCCGGACAATATGCGGCCGAGGCCGGTAAAATGGAAGTGCAGACGCAGAACAACCTGGAAGATCCGAGTGTGGAATACAGCCCGTTTTATGCCGACGGTGTGACCGGAATGGCCAGTTCCGAACTGGTGGTCAAGCAGGGATTTGAGTTCCCGACCCGTTATGTGGCACGCCGCAGTTCGGGCAAGTTGCAGCAGGAAGTCATTGACCGCCAGCACCGGTTTTTGCGGCAGGATGTCCTGCTGCGGGCCAAGAATCTCTGTCTGGACCTGATCGGACTGAATCAGGAACGCCTTTTGCTGGAGGAACGCCGGAAGAATGCTGACGAGCTGCTGGTACTTTTTGAGAAGCGGCTGAGTGAGGGCGATGCCAGTGCGCTTGAAGTCAACAAGATCAAGATGGAGCGCATGAATGTGCAAACCGAAGCCGCACAGAACGCGGCTGCCCACCGGACTGCCTTGCAGCAGTTGCTGGCCATGAACGGGAACCAGCCTCTGGAGTTTGACGAAACGTCTTATCCGAATGTGCCTCCTGTTGCAGACTATAATACGCTGTATGACGAGGTGATCGCCTCGGATGTTGCTTTGCAGACAGCCGATGCTCAGGTGCGTGCGGCCGAAAAAGAAGTGAGTGTCAACAAACAGAACTGGCTTCCCAGCATCGAAGTCGGTTACCGTCGCAATACGTCTATGGGCGAGAAAAGCAACGGTTTCCTGATCGGAGGAAGCCTTCCTCTGTTCTCGAACCGCAAGAAACTGAAAATAGCGCGCGCCCAGGCCAGCAGTGCCCGGATGCAGCTGGATAATACCCGCCTGCAGGTGGAAGCCCAGGTACAGGGAAAATTCAACGAGATGACCCAACTGCATGAGGCTATGCAGGCCTATGACATCCGTCTGATGCATCAGACTCTCCGTATGCTTCGGGATGCAGTGGAAGCCGGACAGCTTTCCATCATCGAATTTTATGTGGAAGCCGAGAATGTATATCAGAACCTTCAGGCTTATAACAAACTGGAGAACCAGTATCAGAAACTGATGGCGGAAATCTACAAGAACCGCCTGTAAACAGCAACCGGCAGCGGTCTGTCAGGAACTTCCGGATCATCCGGTTTTCCTGCGGTTCCGCTGCCGGTTGTCCTATACGAAAGTTTGACCGTACAATCCGGCCGCAACGACCGGTCAATGCAAAAAATCGACCGCACGATGAGCCCGCAACGACCGCACGATGAGGCTCAATCGACCGCACGATTCAGCCCCAACGACCGCATAATTCCAGCTCTTTCTTCAGAAGGCTTTTTCTGCTTCTTTATTCCTTCCTTTACCCTCTTCCATACGTCGCAGTTTCCTTTGAAAAAAGCCGGAGACGTTTTTTTAAAAGCCCGAAGTCTTTTCCTTTAAACGCCGAAACGTTTTCTTTCATTCGCCGAAACGTTTTTTCAAAAGCCCGGCGCAGTTTCCTGAAAGCCGGAAGAACATGGGGAAGCAGACGTCGCAGCCGGTTCATAAAATGACTTTTTCCGCAAATTAATCTTCTTTCCGCACCTTTTTCCTCCTGTATTTTTCGTATTTTTGCCTGCTGATTAAAAGATTAATACATTTAGAGACATGCCGTTAAATTTACCAGACAGGCTTCCTGCCATTGATTTGCTGAAGGAAGAAAATATATTTGTGATTGATAATTCACGGGCCAGCACCCAGGATATCCGTCCGCTGAAGATTGTCGTGCTGAATCTGATGCCCATTAAAATAACCACGGAGACCGACCTGATCCGTCTGCTCTCCAATTCTCCCTTGCAGATTGAGGTCAGTTTCATGAAACTGAAGAGTCATACTTCCAAGAATACTCCCATTGAGCACATGAAAGCATTTTACCGTGACTTCGAACTGATGCGCGATGAAAAGTTTGACGGTATGATTATTACCGGTGCTCCCGTGGAACATCTGGAGTTTGAGGAGGTCAACTACTGGGAAGAGATCTCGGAAATATTCCGCTGGACCCGTTCGCATGTCACTTCTACATTCTATATCTGCTGGGCAGCACAGGCCGGACTATACTACCATTACGGAGTGCCCAAGCATCCGCTGGACCGGAAGATGTTCGGTATCTTTGAACATCACATTTGCGACGGTTTCCAGAAACTGCCGATCTTCCGCGGATTTGATGATGTTTTCCATGTTCCTCACAGCCGTCACACCGAGGTGCGCCGCGAGGACATAGAGCGCTGTCCTGCCCTTCAGATCATTTCCGAGTCGGCTGATTCGGGGGTACACATGGTGATGGCCCGCGGAGGACGTGAATTCTTCGTGACCGGACATTCCGAATATTCTCCTTATACGCTGGACGGAGAATACCGGCGTGACCTGGCGAAAGGCCTGCCCATTGACATGCCGAAAAACTATTACCGGAATGATGATCCCGAACAGGGACCGCTGGTACGCTGGAGAAGCACGGCCAACCTGCTGTTCTCCAACTGGCTGAATTATTATGTATATCAGGAAACTCCTTACGATATTAACGAAATCAACGAATGATCAGACAACGTCCTATCGAACTGCTGGCTCCAGCCAGGAACCTGGAGTGCGGCATGGAAGCCATTAATCATGGAGCGGATGCCGTTTACATCGGTGCTCCCCGTTTCGGTGCCCGCGCGGCAGCTGGAAATTCTCTGGAAGATATTGCCGCCCTGGTGCGCTATGCACATCTTTACAATGCGCGTATTTATGTTACCGTCAATACGATTCTGAAAGACGACGAGCTTCAGGACACGGAAGCCATGATCTGGGATCTGTACCGTGCCGGTGTGGATGCACTGATCGTGCAGGATATGGGGATTACCCGCCTGAAGCTTCCTCCCATTCCGCTGCATGCCAGTACGCAGATGGATAACCGTACGTCGCAGAAAGTGAAGTTTCTGGCTGAGGCCGGTTTCCGTCAGGTGGTGCTCGCACGCGAACTGACGCTGGAAGAGATTGCGGCGATTCACCGGGATTGTCCCGACACGCCTCTCGAAGTTTTTGTTCATGGAGCCTTGTGTGTGAGCTACAGCGGTCAGTGTTACGCCAGTCAGGCCTGTTACGGACGCAGTGCGAACCGTGGAGAGTGTGCCCAGTTCTGCCGGTTGGGATTTGATCTGGTGGATGCCGATGGGAAAGTGATTGTCCGCAACAAGCATCTGCTTTCGCTGAAAGATATGAATCAGAGCGAGAATCTGGAAGCCCTGCTGGATGCAGGAGCTTCGTCGCTGAAGATCGAAGGCCGCCTGAAGGATGTATCGTATGTCAAGAATGTGACGGCTTATTACCGTCAGCGTCTGGACGCGATTCTGAAGCATCGCAAGGAATATTGCCGGGCTTCTTCCGGAAGTGTCCGGCTGGATTTCCGTCCGCAGCTGGACAAAAGTTTCAGCCGCGGCTTTACGGATTATTTTGTACGCGGACGCAATGCCGGCATTTTCTCGTTTGATACCCCCAAGTCTTTGGGTGAGGAGATGGGAACTGTCAAGGAAATCCGCGGTAATTACCTGACAGTGGCAGGTGTGAAACCCTTTAGCAACGGCGACGGCATATGCTTTCTGGATGAGCAGGGCCGTCTGCAGGGATTCCGTGTAAACCGGGTGGAAAACAACAAACTCTTCCCGCAGGAAATGCCGCGTGTGAAGCCTAAGACCGTGCTGTACCGCAACTTCGACCAGGAGTTTGAGAAGCAGATGCAGAAGAAGTCTGCCGAACGGAAGATTGCTGTATCCATGACACTGGCTGAAAACAATTTCGGCTTTACGCTGAGTCTGGAGGACGAAGACGACAACCGCATCAGTGTAGTCCTGCCGCGTGTGAAAGAACTGGCCCGCACTCCGCAGGCAGACAACCTGCGCAACCAGCTGGGCAAACTGGGAAATACTCCCTTTGAATGTACACGTCTGGATCTGGTCCTGACGGATAACTGGTTCATTCCTTCTTCGGAAATTGCTGACCTGCGCCGCCGGGCTGTGGAAAAACTGCTGGAAGCGCGCCGCATCAATTATCCGGCAGAAATAGCCGTGCTTCCCGTTACTCATCATGCTTTCCCTGAAAAGGAACTGACTTATCTGGGCAATGTGATGAACAAGGAAGCTTTCGGTTTCTATCATCAGCATGGAGTGAAACGGATTGCTCCCGCCTTTGAACAGGAAGCTCCCCGTGAAGCAGTCCTGATGTTCTGCAAACATTGCATCCGTTACAGCATGGGATGGTGTCCGCAGCACCAGAAAGTCCGTTCGCCTTATAGGGAGCCATTTTATCTGGTGAGCGGAGACGGGCGCCGTTTCCGGCTCCAGTTTGACTGTAAGGCGTGTCAGATGAAAGTGATGGCTGAAGAATAAACGATGAAGAGATGAGGGGAAAACTGTTTTTGATCGGATGTTTGCTGCTGACGGTTATTCTGGCAGCCTGTCATTATCGGATTGCGGAGACCGTCGTCCCGGCTGAGGGAAGGGAAGGAGCGGACTCTCTGGTGACCGACAGCTGTCTGTATTCGCTGAATGCGAACTTTCAGGTGACGGCAGACACTTTGTGGCTGCACCAGCTGCCGCTCACCGATTCAATTCCGGTTTGCCGGGATGATGAACTGGTGGTGGCTGAAATATCCGTTCACAGCGAAGACACGATCGGCCAACGGTGGGTAAAAGTGGCCCGCGATCAGTCCACGATCGGCTGGGTACGCGAAAAGGACTTGCTGAAAGAGGTTGTTCCGGTCGATCCGATTTCCCAGTGCATCCATTGGTTCAGCAGTTCTCACGCCTTGCCTTTCTTCATCATACTGGGTGTGTTTTTTCTGGCTTACGCTTATCGGGCGGTTCACCGGAAACAGATCCGTCTGATCTGGCTGAACGACATTGACAGTGTTTTCTCGATCACGCTTTCCTGGCTCATGGCTGCTGCTGCGACGCTATATAACAGTCTGCAGCATTTTGTGCCTGAGACCTGGGAGCGTTATTACTATAATCCGACACTGAATCCTTTTGAACTGCCGTTTATTTTGTCGTTGTTCATCATCAGCGTGGCGCTGATCCTGCTGGTATCAGTGGCATTGCTCGACGATCTTTTCCATCAGACTTCGCTGGAGGTTGCCTTCTTTTATCTGGTCGGTCTGGCAGCCTGCTGCATTTTCCTTTATATCTTTTTCACGATGGTCTGGATCTGGCTGGCTTATCTTTGCTTTGTGGCCTACACAGCCTGGTGTGTGTCCCGTCTTCGGAAATCGGGAGCCTATCCTTATGCCTGCGGAGCCTGTGGCGCGAAAATGCGGACAAAAGGAGTCTGTCCGCATTGTGGTGCCATCAATGAATAGTGTCTTCTTCCGTTCCGTTGAAAGGAGCCGTCAGTTCGTCAATTAGTCTGGTATATCTGCTTCCGCATTGCTGGAGCCGCAGCCGGGCAGTCTGTGCGGTATGGAGGTAGCGTGTAATCGTTTTCTCCTCAACCGGCATGCCGCAGCGGAGAGCATTCTGGAGTCCGTCGCTTTGTGCATAGAGAATCCGTACCAGCTCTTCATCACAGGCCAGCAGCCGTTCCGGTGACAGGGTGAGATACCAGTCTGCATATTGGGTCCGGTCGGTATACCAGTCCATCCAATGCCTGATTCCCATGGAAGTTTCTCCCAGCAGCTGGTAAAGTATGCCGATCCGGTCGGAGTAACCATATTTGTCGGTCTGTACGGCGGGATTCCGGATCTCCTGGCAACAGCGGTCGAGCAGGCGGCGGGCCCGCAGGGTATCTCCTTGCTGATAAAGATATTCGGCAGTTTCCGTCATGATGCGTCGCAGGGAAAGTACCATCCGGATATTGGTTTCGTCCAGATACAGATCCGGGTCGTCCAGTCCTCCGTACCGGAATTTCTCCATCAGGTTCCGGTAAGTTTTGTCCGTATCGATGGCAGCTCCGGCAGCCACAGCATCGTAAGGTACGATGCGTTGTGCCAGTCCTTCCTGTACCAGATTGCGGCTGATGTCCAGATATTCCTCGATTCTCATCGTGGAGGCGACGTAGAGCGGGCGTTCCCAGTTGCACGAACTGATCAGATCAATCAGCATCAGGCTGGAGCGGGTCAGGTAGCCTCGTCCTTTCAGACGGATGATCATGGTATCGGGGATTTCTGTGCCTTCGGGAATCAGCATCCCTGAACGGCATACTGCCTCTTTGTCTACCGGGATATGGATTTCGTCCGTCGGAATACAGCGTAAGTCGGCTTTGTCGCTTGTAAGCCAGTGGCGGACAATGTTCTTCCATTCCCAGGGATCTTCCCCGAAAGGATTTTCATCAGGATGCTCCCGATAGAAAGTTTCAATTTGTTCTTTCAGGCGGATAGCAGTTCCGTTTTCATCCTGCCCGACAACAGGATTTACGCTGACCGCATCATTCACTCCGTCCCGGTAATAAGCCCGCGGAATGGAGAAGGGAAGTCCGGGCGAGCTGTAGGCCGGACGTTTCATCTGGTCTGCATACCAGCCTCCGCTCAGATACATCAGGTTGCAGACACGTGTATCGGTGCGTATGTTTTCCACTTCAGTGCTATACCACAATGGGAAGGTTTCGTTGTCACCGTTGACAAACAGAACGGGGTTTCCTTTCTCCTGCAATGTGTACAGGTAATTCTGTCCCATGTCATGGCAGACCATTCTTCCGCTGCGGTCATGGTCATCCCATGTCTGGCTTGCCATTTGCAGGGGAATCAGGATTCCCACTATTCCGGCCAGAAGAACGGCAGCCGCCGGTTTCAGTTTCCGTTTCAGCAGAGCAGCAATGCCGGCAACTCCCATTCCGGTCCAGATGGCAAAGGCATAAAATGAACCGGCGTATGCATAGTCCCGTTCACGCGGCTGGGTGGGGGCCTGGTTCAGGTAAAGAATGATGGCCAGTCCGGTCATGAGAAACAATAGCAGGACGATGTTGAACTGCTGATTTCCTTTCTGTCCTTTTCGCAGCTGCCAGCAGATACCCAGTAAGCCCAGCAGCAAAGGAAGTCCGTAATATACGTTGCGTCCCTTGTTGTGTTTCTGCGAGTCGGGTAAAGCCTCCGGGGCACCGGTGAGATGCCGGTCGATGAAGGAAAAGCCGGTGATCCAGTTGCCGTGATCCGGTAGTCCGTTTCCCTGTACATCGTCCTGTCGGCCTACAAAGTTCCACAGGAAATAGCGGATATACATAAAGTTGACCTGATAAGTCAGGAAATAACGGAGATTATCCCAGGCCGAGGGAATCTCTATGGAAGTCATTTCTCCGGAAGCCTTGTCATAATAGGTTACGGTTTTTCCCTGCATGGTTCCCAGCCAGCTCTTATAAGCATCGGCATACTGGTCGTTATACATGCGGGGAAACCATACGCAGGTTTCCGGCTGATATAGCGGTTTGAGTTTGTGTCCGGTTACTACATATTCGTGCCGGGTACTGTCAGCAGTCCAGTCTTTCCGCCGGTATTGCGGTTCTGTTTCCTGGTAGTCGTAGCTGAGGTATCCGTCTTTTTCCTTGAGAGCCCGTGGAGAAGCGAAGGTCGGTCCGTACAGAAGCGGGGTGTCACCGTACTGTTCACGCCCCAGATAGTCTTTGAGCGTGAAAGGGTCTTCGGGCGATTGCTGGTCCATCGGCGTATTGGCGGCCGACCGGATCAGAATGACGGCATACGACGAATAACCGACGGTCATCATCAGCAGACTGAAGCTTAGTACATGAAGTATGCGCCATGCAGCTCCTTCCGGATGTTGCCTGAGATAACGCCGGAGCAAAAAGAGACATCCGAAGGCAAGGATGGCTGAAAGTAGCACGGTAAAAAGGGTATTTCCCTGCATGGTGATGCCCAGCAGCAGGAGACTGAGCAGGAAAGCGAGGCTCATGCGCATCGGATGACTGGAACGGATGCTTTCGGCACAGCTCCAGATCAGGACTCCCATCAACAGCAGCACATAGAGCAGCATACCGGAGTTGTAGGCTGCATGAAGGCCGTTGACCAGAGCCAGTTCGAATTGTCCGGCCACTTTCATCACACCCGGAACAATACCATAAAGCACGAAGGCTACCAGCAGACAGGAAAGGAACAGGGCCAGTAAGGTACCTTTCAGGGTAGGTTGTTTCCATTTCCGGTAATAGAAGAGCAGTCCGGCAGCCGGAATGCAGAGTAGATTGAGCAGATGAACCCCGATGGACAGACCGATGAGATAGGCCAGCAGGATCAGCCAGCGGTCGCTTCGGGGAGAGTCGGCTTCTTCTTCCCAGCGCAGCATCAGCCAGAATGCTACGGCCGTGAAGAAGGAAGAGAAGGCATAGACTTCACCTTCCACCGCGGAGAACCAGAAGGTATCACTGAACGTATAGACCAGCGCACCGGCAAATCCGCATCCCATGATCAGAAAGATCTGTTCGGGCCGCAGGTTTTCTCCGTCTCCGTTACCGGCAATCAGCTGCCGGGTGAGATGAGTGATGGTCCAGAACAGAAACAGGATGCAGCCGGCACTCAGCAGGGCATTCATGATATTAATAAGAAGAGCTATTTGTGCAGGATCTCCGGCCAGTTGGGAAATGACATTACCGGTCAGCATGAAGAACGGAGCACCGGGTGGATGACCGACTTCCAGTTTGGCTGCCGAAAGGATGAATTCCGGACAATCCCAGAAGCTGGCAGAAGGTTCTACTGTCAGCGTATAGACGATGGCGGCCAGGATAAAAGATATCCATCCGCACACACGGTTGATGGTTCGATAGGATCGCATAATCAATCAGTTTGGTTTATGCGACAAAGTTACTCCGGATTGAAGAGACACTCAAGCAAGGGATGCGGACATTTAATGAGTCCGTTATCTTTTTCTACTTATTGATAATCAATAGGTAATGTCTGAACTGTCAAGGACGGGCATGCGGACATTTGTCCGTTTCCCTATCCGCAGGAGGCTGCTTCTCTGCAGGATGCTGATGGTAATTCAGCTTCCATTTTCTTCTGGATCCGGAACTTGGCTTTCGTGACAGATCCCGGTGAGATTCCGTAGAATATGGCCATTTGTCCGGTTGTGAATCCCAGGCGCATGAGGTAACAAAGTTCCCGGTCACGTCCGGTCAGTCCTTTTATTTTCCGGATCGTCTGAGAATATCCGTCATAGAGAATATCCATGAAACCAATCAGAACCTGCCAGTCCTCCTCGCTGGAGACAGGCATGAAAGCCGGTTTGTTTTTCATCCGGTTCAACAGCTCCACGGCTTTCAGACTGTTTTCGGAAAGCAGTAACTGTTCCCGGTTACGGAGAGACTGCTCCTTTTCCCGCATCTGCTGTTCCTGTTGCAGGTAGTACGCCAGTTCTTCGTGGAGCAGGCGGTTTTCTTCGAGCGAAGCGTGGCTTTCTTCCAGCGTCCGTTGCAGTTCCCGGATATGTGTATGGCTGTTGAAAAGTTCGGTCTGGTAGTTTTCGATTTTCTTCCGGTTTTCGTCCAGCAGACTTTTGAACCACTGGATTTCTTTTTCCCGGCGTTGTTCTTCGTGCTTTTTGCGGCGGTAGGTGATGAACAGCAGGGTGAGCAGAAGCAAGATGATTCCCAGTCCGACAGACAGATGAGTCAGTCTTTCATTCCGGATCCGTTCAGCCTGCAGCTGAGCCTTTTGCTGTTTGTAGCGTGCCTCCCAGTTCAGCAATTGCTCACGCTCGTACAGTGAACAGATGGAATCTTTCTGTTCGGCAAGGATTGATGAAGTCAGCCGGGTGCTTTCGGAAAGAAGGCGGGAAAGGTTGTTTTTGCTTGCAATCTGCTGGCTGAGTTCCTTAAAATATCGGGCGGTGTCTCCCTGATTCAATAAAGTATAGTCGAGGCTGAGCCGGCTGGTCGTTTCGTACAGAAGCCGATGGTCTTCCGTACGTTGCGCAAGGTTGTAGCCTTTCCGATGGTTTTCAACAGCCTTCTCATAAAGGCCGTACCGGAAAAGCAGATCGCCTAACTGATTGTATGTATTGGCTTTTAACACTGTATCCCGTTCTTCTCCCAGCAGATCCAGGGCATCCCAGTAGCAGATCAGTGCCTGTTTGACCTTGTTTTCCTGTTCAAACCGTTTGCCGTCCTGCAGTAGCTGATGTACCTGGGTGGCAGTATTTTTACCGGAAGAACTTTCCTGCGGCGCACAGGAAGTAATTGTGATTGTCCATAACAGGAAAAACAAGTAAGGAAGGATTTTCATGGTAATTGTTTTAATGTCCGAACAAAATTAGAAAAAAATCGGAATATTCGGACTTTAAATCAGTTGGAATCTGTTGTTAAAGTTCAGGCGAAGATCCCCCTGTAACAACGGGACATCTTCGCCTGGGCATCATGGAAAGATTTATTCAAAATCACTTTGCTGCTTCTCCACCTCTTTCAGTTTCAGACGGTTCAGCTCCTGCTGTAGCTGGTGGATCCGCTTTTCACAGTCGGATGTGCCAACGGACGTACTGGCAGAATTGCGTACATCTTTTGTTTCAGCTTCCCTGACTTCTTCCGGATTGGCAATGAGCGGATGAGCCGCCTTACGGGTCGGAATGATCAGTTCAGCCGATACGGGGGTATGTTTCCCTTGCCATACCACGGACGCACGCACTTTGATCTCTCCGGGAGTAGTCGTTGTGCGAACCAGTACAGGAGCTGTTCCCCACAAAACAGGACGCGGATTGGTAAAGGTTTCTTCATTGGCAATTAACTGGCCCGGACCTTCGATTTCAAACTGAATTTCATAATTGTTCAGGCGTTTGATATTTCCGTTATCGTCGCTGACTGCTGCGATTACCGTTACGATATCGGAACCATCGGCTGTGGCCTGTACCTGTTCATCGTCTGCCCATAACAGGAGTTTGGAAGGACGGCGTGAAGGCATAACCTTATGAGTAGCCACTACCTTTCCGTCGATCAGCCCTTCTGCAAGCAGATAAGAATCGGCATGCTTCCGGTCGCGTGCCAACTGTTTGTCATGCATCACATCGAATACATCCTTGAACGCAATAATGGGTGAGGGCATTCCTTCCTTGGTCTGCGGCTTGTGGTAAGTTTGTGTCTGGCTATCTTTGCAGAAAGTCAGGCGGACTTCTTCGCAATTACTGTAGACTGTGACATCTTTGGGTGAGAAAGGAGTCATCGCATTGGCAATGTACACCATCGGTCCGTTGTCGGCAATCAGTTCCGGATTTTTTTGAGCCGGTCTTTGAGAGCAGAACATATAATAGGAAAGTTTAGGCTGGCGGAAAGCATCCATGATTCCTCCGTAGAACGGATCGGGATGATATCCCCGCTGATGGTCGAAAGAATGCCAGAGACATCCGCCGACATGCTGTCTCGGATTGCGGTAAAGAACATCGCAGCATGTGTATGGATAATCTGTTTTGGCATATCCTTGTGCCTGGACGAGCATCGGTACTTCTCCCCATCCCCGGTTGACACGGCTGGGGGAGTTGTGGGAGTTCCAGTCGTCTACATTGTCTCCCCATTCCCGGGTGAAATAACTGATATTGGGATCGAGTTTATCTGTATTGAATGCCCCTCCCATGCCGTTTAGCGGGTGGGTAAACTGAACCGGGAAGTATTCGTGGCCCAAAGCCGTGACATCGCATCCGGCATAACAAAACGGATAAGGGTATTCTTCTTTGAGGATATTGACTACATTCTTGGCGAATTCTGCCGGATACCAGGTTTCATTCAGAATCGGTTCCCACATCCATACCGAAGGATGGTTGCGGTCACGGCGAACCATGTTCCGGATGTCGCTGTATACCCGTTCGGCAAAAATCGGAGCTTCGTTCCAGAACTGCCATCCCGGAGTATTGACGATGACGAAAAGTCCCAGTTCGTCACAAGCATCCATGAAGGCCGGATCCTGCGGATAATGGGCATTCCGGATGACACGTAAACCGGCGTCACGCAATTTCTTGGCATCTCGCCAGTGAAGACTGTTGGACAAGGCATTGCCGATTATGGCAAAGTCCTGGTGACGGTTTGCTCCGATCAGAGGTTCCGGATAAGGTTTTCCGTTTAACCAGAATCCGTCTTTTCCTTTGAATTCAATGCTTCGGATACCGATACGGCGACTGTATCCGTCTGTCACATGACCGTTCTTGTCTTTTACATAGACACGCAGCGAGTAAAGGTACGGAGAGTCGGGTGACCACAGGTGAGGATTTTCTACCTGAGTCTGGACAGAAAACTGACGTGCCTTTCCTTTGCCGACGGACAAGCTTTTTTCCTGCGTAAATATCTGTTTTCCTTCCCGGTCCCATAATTCATAGACCAGTTTTCCGTTGAAGGACTTTCCGGATTCGTTACGGATGTGTGCATCCATTCTGATTTTTGCAGACTGGTCAGATACCTGGTCGTAAGAAACGAAAAGTCCTCCTGCTGCTGTTTCATTTTCATAGTTGGGATCAGTGATGTACACATCATTGTGTGCAATCATCCAGCAATCCCGGTAAATACCGCCGAAGTAAGCAAAATCGAGCATGTCCTGAGTCTTTCCCGGCGGATAAGACGGGTCGTCACTATTGTCGGCCCATACGGCGATAATATTGTCTTCACCATATTTCAAAGCTGAGGTAACATCTACGATTACCGGCAGAAATCCTCCAAAATGTTCTTTGAGGAGTTTTCCATTCACCCAGACTTTTGATTTGCCCATGATGGCTTCGAAGTGAAGGAAAAGCTTTTTTCCTTTCCAGGATGTTTCGGGAGTAAAGTGTTTCCGGTACCAGACTTCTCCTTGATAGTTGATGCATCCGCTGGCTTCGGCAGGCAGGTATTCTATTCCGTCGGGCAGTGATACAACGTTCCATTCCCGGTCGTTGTAGTCTGTTTGTTCAGCTCCTTCTGCTGCTCCTTTGTGAAAGCGCCATCCGGGATTCATGCTATAAACGGTTCGTCCGGTATTCGGCAGCTCATAGAAACCCGCAGTAGAATAAGTTGGCTGATAGTCAGCTCGGGCTGTCAGGGTAAGGAAAGCCCATAAACAGACTGTCAGTAATTTCCATGAAACAAAATGTGATTTCATAAGCAATAGGGGTTAATAAGAGAATGTTTTTTATTTTCAAAAGTAATAGATTAATATGAATATATTCGCGTTTTTAGTTTTTTTATAGTTCAGGCGGTAAGTTACTTATTAAAAAAGTAGCTTACCGCCTGAACTATAGTTGAATTAGGATAAAAGCAGATTAGAATCTGCAGCGGATATCGACACCTACCTGTACGGGGCGTCCCTTCTGTGCAAATCCGCGGCTCATTGTTTCAAAGTAGAAAGCCTGATAGTCCTTGTTGAGTGCATTGTTGACCCAGAAAGCCACCTGACCGTTTCCTTTGTTGAAGCTGACACGTCCGTTCAGTGTTCCGTAAAGAGCCTGGCTGACATCGTTCTTTTCTGTCCAATAAATGCGTCCCGCTGCCCGATAAGCTGCATTGACTGTAATGTTGTCCAGAAAATTGTTTTTTTTCAGGGCAAAAATATATTCTCCCCCTACGGTAAAGGTATGTTTCGGAACGAAAGGTACATAATGTCCGTTGTAGCTTACTTCCTGTTTTTGTCCGTTGATCCGTTCTTCGGTTACATAGTCGGTAAAGGTTGCATAGGTATAACCGTAGTTACCGTTGAGGCTGAACGCATCTGTGATTTGTGCCCGTAAGGCAACTTCACCTCCCAGGCTTCTGCTCTTTCCGGCATTGACCGTGATACGTCCAAGTCCGCTTTCTGCGAAACGGGACAATTGCTGGTCGCGTGTGCTCATATAGAACAGAGCAAGATCAGTTTGCAGCTTGCCGTTGAACAGCGTCAGATGAGAACCGATTTCATAGTTCCATGAATATTCCGGCTTGTAGAGTGTCGTTGCCTGAATATCGGTCTCTCCACTGGCAGACATTCCTTCCAGAATACCGATGACTTTCTGCTTGATGTCATCTCCGATCATGGGGACGTTGTTGATAACAGGAATTGTAACATCAGCAACGTCTTTCATCATACTGCTTTGCATGTCATTCTGCAACAGGTCTGAAAACATCTGGATGTTGTATCCACCGGAACGGTATCCCTTTGTGGCACTGACATAGATGTTGTTTCCTTTATCGAAGTTGTATTGCAAGGCTATTTTAGGGAGCAACTGTACATAGTCATGGCTGAGTTTTCCCTGATAGTTGTTCCGGCTTTCAAAAGACTGTTCCGGTATCATGGAAATTTCTTTGTTCAGCGGTTGTAGAACTCCACTTAATGAATAGGTATGTGTGAATTCACATCCGGTATCGTATTTCAGACGCAGACTTTCATAGTCAAGCCGTAAACCGGCTGTCAGAGAAAGTCCTTCCAGTCCGAATAAATCATTGAAAGTGGACTGATGAAATACGGCTCCGTTGAGGATCGGAGTATCGAAACGTCCATAGATCGGGAGTTGGGATCCGTTGATTTGATCGCTGAATTGGAACTTCATGCTCATGGGACCCATCTGGATTTGCGGCATGTAGCGGTTGGCGTTGGTGTTGATCGTCTGGTTCAGCCAATTGACTCCGTCAGCCTGGAAAGTTACGGGGGCATTAGTACCCAGCCACTGATAAAAGCCGCTGATACCGGTAGTCCATTGCCAACGTCTTCCTGGTTTTGATTTCAGGACAATTTCCTCAGACAATGTCTTGGAGTTCTGTTTCTGCATCATGGTATACAGGTCTTGTTCGGTGAAGTCCTGATCCAGATTCATCTGGTCATATAAATACTGGAAGCCGGTAACACTGCTCAGGATGAAGTTCTCAGCCTGATGTTCCAGATTCAGTCCGGTATTCAGCAGGTTCCGTTTGTATCCACATTCATTATTATAAGCAATTTTTCCAATATACTCTGCCCGGTCTTCTTCTCCTTCTACTTTACCGGTGTATTCATAGGGATATCCTCCCTGGTTGGTATATTCATAATTGACGGTAAAATCCAGTTTCAGATTTTCTTTCGGAAGCCAGATTGCACGGATTCTTCCTCCGAATTCGTCGTCCGTATCAATCCGTTTGCCGGTCAGGCTGTTTTTGAAGAAACCTCCGTTGTGCTGATAAAACAATCCTACAGAAAAAGCAAAATGAGGAGAAATCCGGTGATAGTGTGTCAGTGATGCCTTGTAGTCATTGTAGGTAGCTCCGCTTAACCGAAGATCTGTTCCCTGATAGGTAAAAGGTGATTTGGTAAATACTCGGATCAGACCGCCCATAGTGTTACGGCCATATAAGGTTCCTTGCGGACCTCGCATGACGTCGATACGTTCAATATCCGAATAATTGAAATCGAAAGCTGATTTATCAATAAACGGAATGTTATCAACATACAATCCTACAGCCGGGGTGTTGATACGTGAACCTATACCACGGACATATACGGAGGTAGTCAGTTTGGAACCATAGTCAGGGATAAAGAGATTAGGTACCAGACCGGATAACGATTTAACAGAGGTTACGGCATTTCCCCGCATTTCATTCTGCGAGAAAGAGGTAGCCGAAAGAGGCTGTTGTCTCAGGCGGCTGTTTTCTTTAGGGGTTGCAATGACTACTATTTCTTCGATGTCGAAAACTTTTGTAGTGTCTTTGGGAAGTAACTCGTCTGTAGGGGAGCTGAAAGCCACTTGTGTGCTTATGCCAGCCAGCAGGGCAAGGGTAATACGTCTTTTCATTCTGTCTCAATCAGTCGTTTAGTAATTCGGCTGCAAAGTAACGGCTATTTGATGTGTTATGCAATCCTCATTTATTAGGATTCCTTTATGCATAAGCTATATGAATATCCGGTACTCGGCACTGTTTATTGAAAAAGCAGAGACTGAATTTATTCCGTCTGAATGATAAAAGGATCTCTATTGTCGTATCGTTTTCTGGAAATTGTTTTAAATGCTGTCGGCTTCGATATAACCACGCATAACTGCATAGATAGCCAGTCCGGAAACCGATTTTATGCCTAACTTTTCGGTAATATTTTTCCGATGAGAAATAACGGTTGTCAGACTGATGTTGAGTTTATCTGCAATTTCTTTATTGATCAATCCTTTGGTGATCAGCACCAGAACTTCGATTTCCCGGGGAGAAAGTTCATGCTCAGTATCCTGTTGTTGGGTGGAAGGATGCGGATGCATGCTATGTCCATATTTGCGGAGCTGCATGATAGCCTGTACCAGTTGATCCTGTGGCAGACAGATATTCAGTGTAGGAACTCCGTTCAGAGCAGGTTGTTCTCCTACGGCAAGAACGATAGCCCGGGGACGACGATTCAGAAAGAAGCTGGTGTGGGCAAAATAAATTTGAGCTGACACGAAATAGTGTGCATACATGTCGGGGGTGTCATCTATCAGGGCTTCAAAAGTTGAGAAGGAACGGATGACAGCATTGGGAATCAGTTCTTCGAGAATGATTCTCAGTCCGATACTTGTAAGAGTATTGGGTTCTATGATTGCAATTTCCGGAGTATGTAGCATGGCATAAGTCTTTAATAAATAATGTATCCCAGAATACCGCAGATAACGATAAGCAGGATCGGATTAACTTTGTAACGAAACGATGCAATGAAAGCACCGATAAAAAGCAGAATGCTGACTATTACCTGCCAGGAATCATTCCCGAAGTTTTCTCCATTCATCAGTACCAGTGCGGCAGCTGCCAGCAGACCTACTACTCCCGGACGAAGCCCATTGAATACGGCAGCTACGGAAGGATGCTTCTGGTATTTCAAGAAGAACCGGCTGATGAGAAGCATCAGGATAAAGGAAGGGAAAATAACGGCCAGGGTTGCAATTATGGATCCTGCGATACCGACCAGATGTGAATAGCCGGCATTAACAACGGCTGTATAGCCTACATAAGTAGCAGAATTGATACCGATAGGTCCGGGTGTCATCTGGCTGATTGCGATGATATCGGTAAATTCCGGAGAAGAAAGCCATTCATGCCGGGTTACAACTTCTCCTTGAATCATGGAGAGCATCGCATATCCGCCACCAAATCCAAAAAGTCCGATTTTAAAGAATGTATAGAAGAGCTGTAAGAAAATCATTGTTCCATTTCTCCTTTCTGTAGATTGTTATGTTGGGCTTGCCAACGTCCGTAAATAAATCCTCCCAGTCCGCTGAGAATAATAACATAGACAGGTGAGAAGTCCAGTAACCAGATTAGTCCTGCAGAAACAACAGGTATCCAGATGTTATAACGGTTGATACGTGCTGTTTTGGCCATTTTGAAAGTCGGTGCTGCAATCAGGGCAACCACAGCCGGGCGAATTCCTTTAAATATACTTTCTACAGCCGGATAACTTTTAAATTGTTGAAAGAACAAAGCAATAGCCAGAATGATAAGGAAAGAGGGCAAGATTGTACCTAAAGCCATAGCTAAGGCTCCTCTTAATTTGCGTAACTTATAACCAATAAAGATAGCTATATTTACAGCAAAAATGCCGGGTACAGTTTGAGCTAAAGCCATCAGATCCAGAAAATCTTCTTTACTGATCCATTTACGTTTGTCTACCACTTCTGCTTCAATAAGTGGAACCATGGCATATCCTCCTCCGATGGTGAAAAGTCCGATACGGCTGAAGATCAGGAATGCTTTAATGTAAAAATTCATACGTTTTTATTGATTGTTATCCTGTTTCATGTACACACTTGGGGGCATTCCGTAGAATTTCTTGAATGTATCCGTGAAGTATTTCGGATCGGCAAATCCCATGCGATCTGCTACCTCGGCAACGGTATAGCGTTTACTTCTGAGCAATAAGGCAGCTTCCTGCATACGGATGTTACGGATGAAATCTGCAGGAGCGATTCCCGTAAGTGCTTTTATTTTATTATAAAAACTGGTTCGGCTCATGTTCATGGCAGCACATAGAGTATCAACTGTCAGGTCCTTGTCCAGTTTCTCTTTGACAATGGCTGTAACCTCTTGCATAAACTCTTCATCCAATGGAGATAAAGTGGGTCCTGCTGCAGGAACTTCTTCTTCAGGAAGTTGAGTGACATGTTGTTGATAACGGCGGCGGATCAGTTCCCGGTTTTCCAGTACATTACTGATATTGGCCAATAAAACAGTCAGGTCAAAAGGTTTGACTATATACAAATCTGCTTTATTTCCCAATCCTTTTAATATGTATTCTTTGTCTCCCAGTGCTGTCAATAGAATGATCGGAATATGGCTGGTTTCAATATTGTTCTTTAAGTTCTTACATAATTCCTGACCGTCCATAATAGGCATCATGACATCTGAAAGCACCAAATCCGGTTGTTGGTTTTGTATAAGCTCCAAAGCTTCCTGACCGTTCCCGGCACCTTCTACCCGATAAGTCTCAGACAGACTTTGCATAAGAAAGGCCCGAAGAGATATATTGTCTTCTACAATCAGAATGAGCGGAGCATCCGGATGGGATTCTTTGCCGGCAATAACTCCAGTCTGAGTAGAAGGAGTATTGTCTTGTAACAACACAGAGAAAGTGGTGTTGCTGACAGATTCTTCTGATTTATAAACGTACCGGTTACTTTTGATCGGGAAGCAGAGTTGGAAACTGGTACCTACATTTTCCGTACTCTGGAAGCTGATTTTCCCTTCATGATTCTTGATAAGGCGGTAAGTAAGCAACATACCAATGCCACAACCTGTAATCATTTGATTGGTTGCATTAGCTCCTCGGAACAGATATTTGAAGAGACGCTTCTGGTCATTTCGGGAGATACCTATACCTGTATCTGTTATATTCAGACTCCATGTATTTTTATTATGCGTAGCTTTCAGGGATACTTTTCCTCCTTGAGGAGTGTATTTTAAAGCGTTCGTGATTAAATTCCGTAAAATGGAATCCATTTTATTCTTATCAATCCAGACATCTAAACTTTCAAAATCGCTTTGATAAGTCAAGGTTATGGCATTCTGGATCGCATAATTTTCAAACTGAAGCAGATATGAACGTAAATATTGATTCAGTTCGTATTGAGATACAGTTACCTTGGAACTGTATAATTCTTCTTTCTGAAAGTTGATAAGGTTATTGGCCAGTTCTGATAAGTTATCAGTATTTTGAATAGCCAGATTTATATTGGAAATACCCTGTTCACTCAGTTGTTCATTCTTTAAGATTTCTCCTAAAGGTGCTTTGATCAGAGTTAAAGGTGTTCTGATATCATGGGCGGTATTGATAAAAAAATTGATTTTATCTCGTGATGAACGCCGTTCTCGTTTGATCGCCTGATATCGTATTAATGCATAGAATGTTCCAATAATGATTAAGGCATAAATGAGAAATGCCCAGAAGGTAAGCCAAAATGGACGGCCGACAAAAATCTGGATCTCACGTTCTTCCAGTACCTGATGATTGTCAAACAGGATAGCTCTTACCTTTAAGGTATAGTTACCAGGCGAGAGGTTTGTATAACGGATCAGGTTGTTACTTGAAGGAGGAGACCATAAGTCATAAAATCCATCCAGTTTCCAACTGTATAGAATGTTCGAAGGATTATCAAAATTGATAGAGGAAACATTCATAGAGAAGGTATTCTGATTGTACTTCAGTTCAATGTTAGTGGTCTCATTCAATGGTTTGCATAAGGGAGATCCGGGTTCTTGTGGGTGTACAGTTTTATACATGATATTCAGATCAGTAAATACCATGTGGCTGGAGAATGTACGGGGAAGCTCAATGCTGTCAGGAATGACGATGGCTCCTTTGCTGCTTCCGAATATCAGATTCCCATTTCTGGCATTAATGCCTGCGCCTTGATTAAAGTTTGACGGAACTAAACCTTGTTCCTTACTCCAGTTGATAAAGATTTGTTCTTTAATATTGAATTGGGACAATCCTTTTTCAGTCCCTAACAAAATATTTCCGTATTTGTCAGGCGCAATGCAATAAATGTTATCTGTTACAAGCCCACTGTTTTTTTCGTTGTAGTGGGTTATTGCATGTGTTTTGTTATTGATGATAAATAATCCATTTCCGTAAGTTCCGAAGTAGGTCAGACTTCTGTCGGGCGTTTGATAAATCATGTTGATACAGCCTATTTCTGTGTCTGTATCATAAGGTGTCATACATTTCTTTTGCTTGTCAAAAATGTAAATACCATTGATCGTTCCTACCCAAAGAGTGTTTTCATCCTTGACAAGTAGCTGTGTAATGGGGTAGACCGTATCATAACGGTAGCGTTTACCATTACTGGGATTGAACATACGTAAACAATAAAATCCGCCAGTCCAGATATTACCGTCGTTGTCGCGTAGAATGCTTCGGATGTATTTATCAGGGAGAGGTTCTTCTTCATTGGATAATTGAGAAATGTATCTTACTTGTTGGGTATTTTTATATATCAAATAGATACCGGACATGTATCCTCCAGCCATAACGACTCCTGGTCTGAGTTCGCAGAGTGATATAAAAACGTGATTGTCATTGTGAGCATTCTGATCAAACGATGACAAATAGTTGTGCCATTTTTTGCTAGTCGGATTATAACAGCTGATGCCATTATTCGTAGCAAACCATGTATCTCCTTCCGAATCCTGCATGATACCGTTGATTCGGTTATCTACCAAGGAGTTTGTATTGTTACGTGAGTGAGTAATCCATTCGTAGGCAGGGTATTGTTCTGAATATACAGTTAATCCAGTGGGGTAAATAACATTCCAGATTCGATGAGCCGTATCAATATAAATGTCTTTAATGATACTTCCATTCATTTTGTTGGGCAGTTGATAATTCTCTTGCAGGAAGCGTGTACAGTGGTGACTTTTCATATCTAACCAGTATACACCATCTCCGTCGGTGGCTATCAGCACATCATTCGGTGATTTGTAATAAGGTATTATACGATTGATACGAATGTCTTTTAACAGATCCCCCATCAAATCTGCTTTCTGTGACTGAGGATCATATATTAAAAGTCCATTAGCCAGCGTGTTAACGATGAGCTGATGGCTATAAGAATGATAATAGATGTAATTAATAACAGAGATGTTTTTAATTTGAATATCTGTTATTTTCTTTAAAGCCTTTTTTTCTAACCGGGTTGCATATATCTTGTTTTGACTGGCCAGATAATATATCCCCTGCTCCTCATTTTCGGTAATAGAGATAATTTCTTCGTTGATAGAGCTTGAAAGCGAGTAACTTTTTTGATTTTGTATATCGTATATATAGAGTTTTCCTTTGGTGCAGAACCAGATTCTTTTAAAGCTGTCGAAGTAAACAGCTGTAATCGGTTGTTTCTTTTGTAGCGGAAACTGCTTACGCAAATCGAATACTAATTGGAATGTATCCTGTAGTTCATTGAAACGAAAGACATATCCATCTTTACCATATTCCCAAAGAGTTCGGTCAATATCTACATTGATGGTATTTAAGTCAGGATAGAAATTTAAAGGGGTACCCTCTTTCAGAAGTGTATAATGATCAAATTGTTTTCCGTTATATCGGTCAATACCTTTATGGGTTAGTATCCAGATATAGTCTTGTGCACCCTGGCTGATAGATAAAACGCGCTGGCTGCTTAATCCATCTTCCATTCCGATATATTTAAATGTCTGTCCAAAGGATTGAAGTATGGATGAAAGAGCTATAAATAATATGAATACAAATCGATACATAGAGAACTCCGTATGAAGATTGTTGCAAATGTCGGAAAAATAGATGGGTTCTCAAAATGAAAAGCTGATAAATTAGCGATAAAGGAAGTTGGAATAAACAACAAATGCACAAGACTTCATGGTTTTGTATCATGAAGCTTGTGCATTTTATCATTATAGAAGCTATTAGGCTTATGCTTTCTTATGTGCTTCAACCCACTTGCGGGCATTTACGAAAGCTTCCATCCACGGAGTGATCTGGTCTTCGTCTTTGCGGTCAAGCGGATAATATGCGTTTTCCCATGGGAAGCAAGCACGTTCCAGGTGAGGCATCATGGCCAGATGACGGCCGTCCTGGCTGGCGATACCGGCTACGCTGTAGTCTGAACCGTTCGGGTTGCCTGGATATTCATCGTATGAATACTTCAGGACTACATTGTAGTGGTCTTCCGGATAAGGCAATGAGAACTTACCTTCTCCGTGAGCTACCCAGATACCCAGTTTAGAGCCGCTCAGTGAGCCGAACATCACACTTCGGTTCATCGGTACGGTTACACCCAGGAAGTTAGATTCAAATTTATGTGAGTCGTTATGCAGCATCTTGCCCTTCTTCTTGTCTTCCGGAGTGATCAGTCCCAGTTCCATCATCAGCTGGCAACCGTTGCAGACACCCAGTGACAATGTATCTTCACGAGCGTAGAAGTTGTCGAGGGCAGCTTTTGCTTTCGGATTGAACAGGAAGCTTCCGGCCCATCCTTTAGCAGAACCCAATACGTCGGAGTTAGAGAATCCACCACAGTATACTACCATATTGATATCTTCCAGTGTTTCGCGTCCGCTGATCAGATCGGTCATTGTTACGTCTTTCACGTCGAAGCCTGCCAGATACAGCATGTAAGCCATTTCACGTTCACCATTGGTTCCTTTTTCACGGATGATGGCAGCCTTGATGCCACTCGGTGTACGGCGGTTCGGATCGAGACCGAACTGTGACAGTTTACCGGTGAATGATTTGTCGAATACAAATTCCAGCGGTTGCTGCTTGTAGTTCTCGAAACGTTTCTTGGCACAGCCGTTCATGCTCTGCTTGCGGTCGAGCAGGTAAGAAGTCGAATACCATACATCACGCAGGTAGTCGATACCGAACTGGTAAGTTGCATCGTGCAGAGTTGCCAGAATGTGACGTTCTTCAGTCGGAACACCAATCTTCACATAACCAACACCTGCATCTTCCAGGATCTTCTTGACTTCAGCTTTGTGTTTGTCTGCTACCTGAATCACTACACCCGGATTTTCGGCAAACAGAATCTTCACGATATCGTCGCACTTGATCTTGTCAAGGTTGATTTCCATACCGCCTTCTGTATTGGCGAAACACATTTCCAGCAGGGTAGTGATCAGACCACCGGCAGAAATATCGTGTCCGGCCAGAATCAGGCCTTTGTTCACCAGTTCCTGAACTGCAAGGAATGCATCGCGGAAGTATTCCGGATTCTGTACAGTCGGCACGTCGTCGCCCACCTTGTTGAGTGACTGTGCAAAGGCTGAACCACCCAAACGCAGCTGATCGAAGCTGAAGTCAATATGATAGAAGGTAGACTTTGCTTTGTTGACCATTACCGGAGAAACGACTTTCTTGATGTCAGATACTTCACCACCGGCAGAAACGATAACGGTTCCCGGGCTGATAATCTTTTCACCGTTCGGGTATTTCTGTGTCATAGACAGAGAGTCCTTACCGGTCGGTACGTTGATCTGCAGTTCGCAGCAGAAATCAGACAATGCTTTTACGGCTTTATATAGACGTGCATCTTCACCTTCCTGTGAGCGGCAAGGCCACATCCAGTTAGCTGACAAAGAAATGCTGTCCATACCTTCTGCCAGCGGAGCCCATACCAGGTTGGTCAGAGCTTCGGATACTGCCAGTACAGAACCAGCTTCCGGGTTAGCCAAAGCAGCCTGCGGAGCGTGTCCAAGTGCAGTAGCAATACCCTTTTCACCGCGATAGTCGAGAGCAACCACACCACAGTCACTCAAAGGTAACTGAAGTTCACCCTGACATTGCTGACGGGCAATCTTACCTGTTACTGAACGGTCTACCTTGTTGGTCAACCAGTCCTTGCAGGCTACAGCTTCCAGTTGCAGCACGCGGTTCAAATATTCATTCAGTTTGGTAACATCGTAAGAAACGTTTTCATAGTGACGTTCTACAGTCTTGTCCACCATGTAAGTTTTCGGAGAAGAACCGAACATCTGGTCTACGGCCAGATCGAACGGGCGTACGCCGTCAGCCTGTTCAAAGGCGAAGCGATGATCGCCGGTTGTTTCACCTACCACGTACATCGGAGCGCGTTCGCGTTCTGCAATCTTGTGTACATGTTCGATAGCTTTTTCGTCAATCAGCAAGCCCATACGTTCCTGAGACTCGTTGGCAATGATTTCCTTGGCTGACAGTGTTTCGTCGCCAATAGGCAGCTTGTCCATATGAATCAGACCACCGCAGTCTTCCACCAGCTCAGACAGACAGTTCACGTGTCCGGCAGAACCATGGTCGTGGATAGAAACGATCGGGTTTTCGTCTTCTTCACACAGGGCGCGTACCACATTGTAAGCACGTTTCTGCATTTCTGCATTGGCACGCTGGATAGCGTTCAGCTCAATGCCTGAAGAGTAACGTCCTGTTTCTACAGAAGAAACGGAACCACCGCCCAGACCGATACGATAGTTGTCACCACCCATCACTACAACCTTGTTTCCTGCTTCCGGGCTGCCTTTCAGACAGTCACGTTGTGTGCCGTAGCCCACACCTCCAGCCAGCATGATAACCTTGTCGTAAGCATATTTTTCGTTGTTTTCTTCGTGTTCGAAGGTCAGTACAGAACCGCAGATCAGCGGCTGTCCGAACTTGTTACCGAAGTCAGAAGCACCGTTTGATGCTTTGATCAGAATCTGTTCGGGAGTCTGATACAACCATTTGCGGACAGGAAGAATGTTTTCCCATTCACGTCCTTCTTCTGTCCGCGGATAAGAAGTCATGTATACAGCGGTTCCGGCAATCGGCCATGAACCCTTACCACCACCCATACGGTCGCGGATTTCACCACCTGTACCGGTAGAAGCACCGTTGAACGGTTCTACGGTAGTCGGGAAGTTGTGAGTTTCCGCTTTCAGTGAGATGACGGTTTTGATATCTTTGATGACGAAATAATCAGATGTTGAGTGGTCAGCCGGAGCAAATTGTTCTACTACCGGACCTTCGGCAAAGGCAACGTTGTCTTTGTAAGCTGAGATAATCTTATTCGGATTTTCCTGAGTGGTCTTTTTGATCATCTGGAACAGAGAAGACTCCATTTCCTGTCCGTCGATGATGAAGGTTCCGCCGAAGATTTTGTGGCGGCAGTGTTCTGAGTTGATCTGTGCGAAACCGAATACTTCAGAGTCGGTCAGCTTGCGTCCCAGGTCTTTTTCTACCTTCATCAGGTAATCCATTTCTTCGCGTGAGAGCGCCAGACCTTCCTTTTCGTTATATTCTTCCAGATTTTCAATATATATGATTGGCTGCGGTTTGATGTCCACAGTGAAAATGTCCTGATTCAGCCCGTGATACATACGTTGCAGCATCGGGTCGTATTCGGCATTTTCATCTTTGACAGGAAAATATTCTTCGATACGACGAATACCGGTCAATCCCATGTTTTGAGTGATTTCTACCGCATTGGTACTCCAGGGAGTTATCATTTCACGACGCGGACCAATGAAATAACCTTTCAGATTATCTTCCTTTTCTACGGTCGCATTATCGTAGAGCCAGCACAATTTTTTGATGTCTTCAGCGTTGAACTCATTGTTACACGCTGTAGCAATCACACTGTTTGTCGGGGTTCTGAAAAATAGAATCATAGCACTTTAATGTTATTTAAATGATATTTTTATGCTGCTTAAATTGTGTTGCAAAGTTACATAAAAGCCTGTTTGTACGAAAGAAAAAGAGAACGAAATATAGGTACTTTCGTAAAAAAGTATCATCTTTGCAGTATGAATTGGATAGAGCAGGTTACAATACTGGATTTATTGGTGAAAGGGTTTATCGTGGGAGTTGTGGTCTCGGCTCCGTTAGGACCTGTGGGTGTGCTTTGTATTCAGCGTACGTTGAACAAAGGACGCTGGTTTGGTTTTGTAACAGGACTGGGAGCTGCTTTAAGTGATATCTGTTATGCTTTACTGACCGGCTACGGCATGAGTTTTATGGACGAACTGATTCTTAAGCATCAGTTGTTTTTGCAGGTAGTTGGCAGTTTGATGCTGCTGGTATTTGGTATCTATACATTCCGGAGTAATCCGGTGAAATCACTTCGTCCTACGTCTGCCAACCGGGGATCTTATCTGCATAATTTTGTAACGGCGTTTTTCGTAACTCTGTCCAATCCGCTGATCATATTTTTGTTTATAGGTCTTTTTGCTCGTTTTTCCTTTGTTATGCCAGGTAGTCCCGTCGGATTTCAGCTGGTTGGTTATTTGGCTATTATTCTGGGAGCATTAACCTGGTGGTTTAGTATCACTTATTTTGTGAATAAGGTTCGGACCCGGTTTAATGTACGAGGTATCTGGGTCTTGAATCGTATTATAGGTATTGTAGTCATGGTTGCTTCGGTTATAGGAATCGTATTAGCATTGACTGGAAAATCATTCTCTTAATCATGTATATTTCTCAACAATTAAAAAAGCAAAACATTGCGGAATATCTGCTTTATATGTGGCAGGTAGAAGATCTGATTCGTGCCAACAATTTTGATATGGAGAAGATACGCGAGACCATCGTCAATTCTTATCCTGTGGATGAGGAACATAAAAAAGCGCTGGCACAATGGTATGAAGACCTGATTGCCATGATGCATGATGAAGGGGTTATGGAGAAAGGACATATTCAGATTAACCGGAATGTCATTATCTGGTTGACTGATCTGCATTTACGCTTACTGCGTTCTCCTAAGTTCCCTTATTACAGTGCGGCTTATTACAAAGCGCTTCCGTTTATTGTTGAATTGCGTGCAAAGGGGGCAGACAAGGATGCTCCTGAAATAGAGACCTGTTTTGATGCCATGTATGGTGTTCTGATGCTGAAACTTCAAAAGAAGGAAATAAGCGAAGATACTCAAAAGGCCATTAAGGTGATAAGTGATTTGTTGGCTATGCTGTCCGGTTATTATGCAAAGGACAAAGCAGGTGAACTGGATCTTGATTAGTAGAAATTTTTGATGAATATGAAAAATGTATTGATAACAGGTGCAAACGGACAGCTGGGTAATGAGATGCGTTTGCTTGCCGAAAAAAATACAGGTTATCATTATTATTTCACAGATGTTGCGGAACTGGATATATGCGATGAAAAGGCTGTTGCTGCATATATAGAGGAACATCTGATTGATATTGTTGTAAATTGTGCTGCTTATACGGCGGTGGATAAAGCCGAAGACAATGTTGAATTGTGTGATCGTCTGAATCATCTGGCGCCGGGCTATTTGGCTAAGGCCATACAATCCCGTGGAGGAGCCTTGATACAGGTTTCAACGGACTATGTATTCGACGGATCTGCGCATATCCCTTACGGTGAAGGACAGCCCACTTGTCCGGATTCAGTGTATGGTTCGACAAAGCTGGCCGGAGAACAGGAAGCTTTGAAATATTGTTCTTCCACCGTGATTATCCGGACTGCATGGTTATATTCTGCTTTCGGCAATAATTTTGTGAAGACCATGCTTCGTCTGGGAAAGGAAAGAGAATCCTTGGGAGTCGTGTTTGACCAGATAGGAACTCCAACCTATGCACGTGATCTGGCTGCTGCAATTTTCACTATTCTGGATAAAGGTATCGTACCCGGTGTTTATCATTTCAGTAATGAAGGAGTTTGTTCCTGGTATGATTTTACAAAGATGATTTTCCGGTTGGCTGGAATTACGTCCTGCCAGGTAAAGCCGTTGCACACTTGTGAATATCCGGCAAAGGCCAATCGTCCGCATTATTCAGTGTTGGATAAAACGCTGATCAAGGAAACGTATGGGGTGGAAATACCTTATTGGGTAGACAGCCTTCAGGAATGTGTGCAGAAGTTATTGACAGATTAATAAAACAGATAGAATAAATAATAGAATGAACGCAGAAATAGAAAGAAGACGAACCTTTGCGATTATTGCGCATCCGGATGCCGGTAAGACTTCATTGACAGAAAAGTTGCTGCTTTTTGGAGGACAGATCCAGGTGGCCGGAGCTGTAAAATCGAATAAGATCAAGAAAACTGCGACATCCGACTGGATGGATATCGAAAAGCAGCGTGGTATCTCTGTAACAACCTCTGTTATGGAATTTGATTACCATGACTACAAAGTGAATATTCTGGATACTCCGGGACACCAGGATTTTGCCGAAGATACTTATCGGACATTGACTGCTGTGGATAGTGTTATCATTGTGGTGGACGGAGCAAAAGGTGTGGAAACGCAGACACGTAAGCTGATGGAAGTTTGCCGTATGCGAAATACACCTGTGATCATCTTCGTCAATAAGATGGACCGTGAGGCTAAAGATCCGTTTGACTTGTTGGATGAACTGGAAGAAGAACTGGTTATCAATGTACGTCCGTTGACCTGGCCGATCGAAAGCGGACCCCGTTTCAAGGGCGTTTATAATATTTATGAACAGAAGCTGAACCTTTTCCAGCCCTCTAAACAGGTGGTTACGGAAAAGGTGGAAGTTGACATTCACACCGAGGAACTCGATCAGCATATCGGTACTCCGCTGGCTGAGAAGTTGCGCAGCGAACTGGAACTGATTGATGGAGTTTATCCTGAATTTAATGTTGATGACTATTTGAAAGGAGAACTGGCTCCTGTCTTCTTCGGTTCTGCATTGAATAACTTCGGTGTTCAGGAGCTGTTGGACTGTTTCGTTGAAATTGCTCCGAGCCCTCGTCCGGTAACTGCTGAAGAACGTACCGTACAGCCTGATGAACCGAAGTTTACAGGTTTTATTTTCAAGATTACTGCCAATATTGACCCGAACCACCGTTCCTGTGTTGCATTCTGTAAAGTATGTTCCGGTAAGTTTACCCGTAATACACCTTACTTACATGTACGCCACAATAAGACGATGCGTTTTTCATCGCCTACTCAGTTTATGGCACAGCGTAAGACTACGGTGGATGAAGCATGGGCAGGAGATATTATCGGTTTGCCGGATAATGGAACCTTCAAGATCGGAGATACATTGACCGAAGGCGAAATGCTTCACTTCAAGGGACTGCCAAGTTTCTCACCGGAAATGTTCAAGTATATTGAGAACGCTGATCCTATGAAGACCAAACAATTGAACAAGGGTATTGACCAGCTGATGGATGAAGGTGTGGCCCAGTTGTTTGTGAATCAGTTTAATGGTCGGAAGATTATCGGAACGGTAGGACAGCTGCAGTTCGAGGTGATTCAGTATCGTCTGGAGAATGAATACAATGCGAAGTGCCGTTGGGAACCGATCAGCCTTTACAAGGCCTGCTGGATTGAAAGTGATGATCCTGCCGAACTGGAATCCTTTAAGAAACGTAAGTATCAGTATATGGCCAAAGACCGTGACGGACGCGATGTGTTCCTGGCCGATAGCGGTTATGTGCTTCAGATGGCTCAGATGGACTTCAAGCATATCAAGTTCCATTTCACCAGTGAGTTCTGATTCCCGGCTGAAGCCTGCTGGTAAAAAAGAAGAAAAAAAGACAGCCACGAGATCCTTGAGGGAGATCGTGGCTGTCTTTTTTTATAGTTTATAGAGCCATACATCCAGGGTTTCCCCATGTGAGAACACATCTGGTTCTATCCTGAGAATCCGTTTCTTCATGCGGGACTTCTGCTGATATACGGATGTCGGAGAAATAGCCGACAGGATGGCGATCTGTGCAACCGTGAAACGAAGCTTGATCAGAATACAGTATTGAATATCAACTTCTGTCAGATTGGGAAAACGGTTGACCAGCCGGGATGTAAAGTTATTGTAGACATCGTCCACCAGATTAGCCAGACAGACTTTGTCAGCATCTTTGATAAAGCGTGGATTCTTTCGTAATTCATTGACCAGTGGCTGTTCAGAGATCAATCGTTCAGCCAGTTGGTGTTCTCTTTTCTTCAGGAGCTCCATTTCAGTGGTCAGCGTCTGTATGTTGAACCTGTGATTGACCTTTGACTGAGTCTCATTTCATTTTCCGGATGTCTTTTTCAAGGGCTTCATCTTTTTCTGGAGTTTGTTTTTTCACGCTATTGTTATACTTATGGCAAAGTTAGCGCATTCTTGTTAACATCAGAATAAATTTATATATACAGCATGTAATGACTAAATTGCTGTGAACCAGAATATTGGTTCCTTATAGGAAAAGTGTGATATATACAATCCCTATTTTTTAGAACTTTCGTAACCATAAATCCAGCGTTTCTCCTTCAGCAAAACTGTCTGGTTCCTGCTGTTGGATACGTTTCTTTGTTCTTGATTTCTGCTGGGATACGGAGGTTGGAGATATTGCCGTTAGTATGGCTATTTGTGAAATGCTGAAACCGAGCTTGATCAGAATACAGAGTTGGATGTCCACATCCGTCAGGTTCGTAAAGCGGCTGTTCAGCCGTGAAGTAAAATCCTGATATATGTCGTCAGTCAGTTTTCTGAGAACGGCCAGATCTTCAGGACGCATGAAACGTGGAGAGTTCCGTAATTCATTCATTAAGGGATGAATCGCGATCAATTGTCCGGTCAGCTTCTGTTCCCTTTCTTTCAGCAGCAGCATTTCAGTGGTCAGTTCCTGAATGTGCTGTGTCCTGAGCGGGGTTTCCTTCAGTTTTTTCCAGTTGTTTTCAATCTGTTCCTGCAGTTCCTGGTTAGCCGGTGCCAGATTCTTGTTCTGTTGTTCCGGCTGGCTGATCTGTGATGTCTGTTCAGGTTCCTGGTCTTTCTGCTGGCCGGTCTGCTGATCCTGAAAGCTTCTGATATATTCTTTATTCTGGATGCGGATTTCATTCTCCTTTTGCTGCTGGATATAATTCTGCAGATTTGGGGAGAGCCGGCGGATGGTACACTCTTTGTTTTTCAGGTTTTGCTGATAGATGATGATCAGAATGATCACGACAGCCAGGAACAGAGTTATGACAGTCATGATCCGGACTTTGAGCAACTGGTGATTGGTGATCAGCATGTTGCCCGTAACTCCGCTTAAGAAGTAGCAGAGTACAAGAAGGTTTGTACAGTTTTTCATATTCGTGTTTTTATAAAGTGTTTTGCGCTTGTGTTTGTCTGCCTGTTTCTTTCACAAATATAATAGTTTCTTTTGTATGAAAGCCAGTCAGCAAGTGAAAAGGACAGCCTTTGTGAAAAAAAGACTGCCCTTTTGTCGAGTTATTATATGTAAGGTTTGTGTTTGCCTGTGTTTATCTCCCGACGGGTTACATACGGCTCTTCTGGCTCTGGCCTGCTCCCGTACCTTTGTATTTGCTCTTGGCGGCATTGAATTTGTAACGTACGGTCAGGCGGAACTGACGCCGTGTTTCCTGATCCAGAGTCATCAGGCGGTTGCCGCTGAACAGCGTGATGCGTGCCTGTGAAGATTCGAACAGGTCTGAGCCTTGAAGCTGAAGACTGAGGCGCTCGTTCAGGAAGCTTTTATAAAGAGAGACATCGGCTCTCCAGGCACCTTCAAGCATGCGGCTATTTTCATTGTCTCCCCGTGTGTCGGCCTGCAGGTCAATATCCAGCTGGAAACCTTTGGGGAGAGTGAAATGATTGTTCCATGAGAAGTTCCCCATCGGGTGTCCGAAGTTTTCCTGTCCGTCGGGTGTATCAACGGGAAACCACTGCTTGAGGAGCATGGCACTGAACTGAGGCGACCAGATGCCGATGGTGGGAGCCAGTGTCAGTGTGGCGTACAGACGGTCGGTGTCGTAAGTATTGACAAAAGTAACCATTGAGATGGTCGGATTCTCGGCCGAGTATTGAGTGCTCTGGTACAGCAGTCCGTCACGCAAATGCGTATAGTTGACATTCAGCGATATCCATTTATAGGAAGTGTTCAGCGTGAGCCGGTTCATCAGCGTTGGTTTCAGCATGGGGTTTCCGCTTTCGTAGGTATAGCGGTTGATGTAGGTTACATTGCTGCGAAGCATGTAATAGGAAGGGCGGTTGATACTGCCTGAGTAGGCGAGTTGCACCTGAGCTTTTCCCACGGGCATGGACAGGGAGACAGAGGGGAAAACGTTGTCATACGTGCGGCTCTGTTCGTCTATCCGCCGGCCCTGTTCATAATAACCGGACGCCAGATGTTCGTAACGCACGCCCGCCTGTGCCTGAAGCGGACCGAAGTTCCGGCTGTATTCCAGAAAAGCGGAGACTGCATTCTCGTTGATCCGGCTGTTGTCATTATCCAGGATGCCCTCCGTATTGACATAAAGATTCTTCCGGCTGCTGTGAGTGAACTCGCTGCCCAGCGAAACATTGCCGTTCCACAAGGGATGTGACAGGACCAGTTTCGCGGCATACAGACGATTCTGTTCGTCGTTATGGCTGGTGACGGGCTGTTCCTGTGTGCCGCCTTCGGCCGAAGTGATGCGTTCGAGCATTTCCTGCGGGTTTTTCATGTCCTGCCACAGACCGTCGGCATTGAAGTCAATGTTCAGTCCTTTCACCTGTCCGTTATAGTACAGGTTGAAGTCATGTCTTGTCTCCAGGCGGTCCTGCCATCCGGAACTGCTGCTTTCCTCAAACCGTTCGCCGTCACAGTAAACCGTTGTAGGCAGGGGAGGAATGTGCCAGCGGTTGTTGGGAGTATAGTCGTAGTTGTAACGCATGCCGAGCGAATGCTGTTCGTTGAACTGATAGTTGAGTGACAGCATGGCGGCCAGGTTTTGTGTATGTACCCACGATGAAAGGTCAGACTCCTGTCGCCATGTTTTTTCCAGAAAGGTTTCCTGTATGACCTTCTTATTATCTTCGTCCCGGCTGTCCATACCAAAAATCATACCCCCCAGATCGAATCCGCCCTTGCGGTAATTGAAGTTGAACTGATTGAGCTCTGACCAGTTATACCGGTAGTAAATGCCGGTCCGGTTGTTGAAACCGAATCCTTCTCCCTCCGGCTTTTTGGTGAAAATGCGTATGACGGCGGCCACGGATGCATCGTAACGGGCACCGGGGTTACGAACCACTTCCACCGACTTGATGTTGTTTGATTCCAGTTGCTCCAGTTCCGAAGCATCACGCATCTTTCGTCCGTTGATGTAGATTTCGGCTGCTCCGCTTCCGAAGACATTGACCGAACCTTCTTCTGCCGATACGCCGGGAATCTTGTTGAGCAGGTCGTTTCCTGTTCCGGCTTTTTCCAGTATGCTTCCGGTTACGGTAGTCACCATGGCATCTCCTTTTACGCGTGTTCGGGGAAGATCGCCCTTGATCACTACCTCATTCAGCAGCTGAGTGTCCGGAATCAGCCGGACAGTTCCCAGATCAGCAGGCTGGACCGGCTTGTAGACGGTGTTGTATCCCACTGAAGTGATACGGATAATCTGGTCGGAAACTGTTGCGTTGAGGCTGAAACTTCCGTCTTCAGCACTGACGGTACCGTTTACGAAGGCGGAGTCAGGAAGCGAAAGTATCACAACATTGGCATAGGGAAGAGGTTGGTTTTGTTCGTCGGTCAGTTTTCCGGTTATGGTTTGTGCTGACAATCCACAGGCACAAACCAGGCTGCATAGCAGACATAAGATTTGTTTGGTTGTTTTCATTTTGTAATGTTATTTTGTGTCTTATCTTATAAAGTCTGAAATAATTTTTTTCTCCGCAAAATTAGAAAAAATATTTTTCTCCTTGATGAAATGAATCTCTACAAGTAATCAGGTTTTCTGTTTCTTATCTGTTTGTGTTTTAATGCTTTAGTAAATTATTGGGAGACGGAATCTATACAGGCGTCCGGCGGAAGGACGATCCTCCGGCCTTGACCGTTCGATCCTCCGGAATCGACCGCACGATTCGGCTCCATCGTACTACTCGATGCCCCGGCAACGACCGCACGATCCAGCCCCAACGACCGCACGATTCCGGCGGGTTGTCTGCGAGATGTTTCCGCGGTTTCCAGACGTTCCGGAAGCCTTTCTTAACGTCTCGGGCGCGGGTGAAAAAACGTCGAAACATTTTACTCATTACGCCGAAACGTTTTTTAAAAAGGCCGAAGCGTTTTTAAAAAAGTTCGAGGGGTTTTCAGGAGTCGGTCAGCATCAGTCCCACTCCGCGCACTGTCTTGATTTCGATTTGAGGATCATTTTCAAACAGCTTGCGAAGTTTGTTGATAAATACGTCCAGGCTGCGTGAAGCGAAATAGTCGTCCGTCTTTTCCCAGCAGCGGCTCAGGATGACTTCTCTTCTGACCACTTCCCCCTTGTTCCCGGCCAGCAGTTGCAGAATCTGTGCCTCCCGGGCGGTCAGGGTTGTCGACTGTCCGGTTGCCGTATTGCGGAGGGTGGCATGTCCGGCATCCAGTGTATAATTGCCGAACTTGCACATGCTGCTCTCGTTGCGGCTTCTGGCCCCTTCCTTCATCTTGAGGATGGCATGCAGATGGGCATCCAGTTCATCGGGAATGAACGGTTTCTTCACGTAATTGTTGACACCGATGTCATATCCTTTTCTGACATCCTTGGGCGAAGTAAGCGCAGAAGCAAAGAGGATGGGCGTGTCGCCGTCGGTTTCCCGAATCAGCCGTACCATTTCGAATCCGTTCATCACGGGCATGTCGATGTCTGAAATAATGATGTCAGGGTGATGTTCTTTCCAGGCTTCCAGACCTTCTTTTCCGTTGCAGGCAGTAATGACTTCATAGCCTCCGATAATGTCCTGAAGTCCAGTCTGGACAATGTATGAAAGATTGTTGTCATCTTCCACTAATAATAATCTGATCATAGCTTTTTCGTGTTTATCTATACAAAGATATTTAAAATATCGTATTGCCTATATATTTGTAAAATAAAAATTGAGTAAAAGTGAAAATATGATTTAATTGTTGTAGCTGTTGAGCAACAGTAGTTCGTATATTTCCTTGGCTTCCTGCTCTTTCAGACTCCTTATGGCGAACGATGTTCCATTGGTGGAAATCACCAGTTTCACCCTGTGATTATATGGTGTGAAAGGAGTGGAAACCATACGTACGACTTCTATATTGTCATACTTTATATAATTATAGATTTCGGCAAACTTTCCGTTGCTTATTTCCATATAGTCCTCCTTCAGTGTGATATGGCTCCTGCGTAAGGCAAGAAGTCCCTTGCTCAGTGAAACCAGCATATAGGCTATGGGAGCAAAAATCCAGATGTACTGTCCGTAATAGCACAAGGCTATGGCGGCCGGAAGCGAAATCAGAATATCGAATCTTATGATGTAGCCAAGCAGGCCATAACCGGAACGGGCAGAAATGACAGTTGGCGAGGAGTTATAGTCTTTTCCCAGCCACCAGTTCAGGAAGTTCCCGTCATGTGATGAACCGTAAATCTTTACGTCGGTATCTTTTTTTTCGTCTGTTGCATTCAGCGCCTGCCTGACCATTATAGTGCAGCAGCCCAACCAGTTTTCAATGATATTCCTTTTAACGTAAAGCGTACATACCTTGTCGAATGAGAACCGGTTGCTGTTACGCGTAATCAGTCCGCTTTCGAAGAAGAGCTGTTTTTCGTTCATACGTATATCCATATTGAAGTATTGAAGGAAAACCTTTCCCATCCATAGGATCAGAATTACTATGTACAGTATCACTATGACTGTTAATACAGCTGTAATAGAGAATGCGGAAGTATCAGCATGTGTTTCTACATAGTCTAAGAAATATTTTGCAGCCTTGTCGTTGACAGAAGTTATCTGATTGTACAGCGTGGCAAGCACACCGAACAACACTGCCATGCCTTTGAAGTGATTCTGGCAGAGAGCGCCTTTAATCAGGTTTAGGTTGCTTACTTCCAGTTTTATACTTTTACAGTTTGCTGTGGCCTCCTGTTCCGTAGCTTCTGTCTTGTGTACTTCTTCCTGTGTATTTTCCTGAGTCTCCACACGGCTTAACAGAGCATCCCAGTCATCATCATCAAGGATGAGTTCTATCTCTTCAGTCCGTGATGCAAGAGTGTCAAACGAGATGCCTTTCATGTCAAGTATACGATAAATGAGACCGCTTTTGGTTCGTAAAGACTGGATCTTATGCAGAGGGACGCTTGTCCTTTCATGCTGTATGACACCATGGATAAAAATCAGGTTCCCGTTCTCAACGTAATATTTCTTGAAGTAGAAGCTTAGGAATGCGGTTATCAGCGATATGACAAGGAATCCTGCCAGATAGGACAGAAGCATTATTATGTATTCCATAATAGAAGTCTCCTCGGATGAATCGAATATTCTGACAGTGAAAAGTATCAGGATAATACTTGCATAGTTTCGCAGAGCCTTCACGAAATAAATTACGAAAGCACTTTTGCTCATCCTGCGCGGTATTGAGAAATCATTTATTTTCATTTCTGATGCTTTCTATTATAAGTGCTTTAATATCATTTGCTTTCTCTTCTGTCAGTCCCGGAATGCTGGTAGCTTCAAGCATCTGCGCACCATTCACGATGTCGATGGCATAAAGTCCGAAAATGCGTGTTATCGGGTTCTGGCGTATGCTGACTTGCTGTATTTTACAGAAAGGAATCGTAATTACTGAAGGGAAGATAATTCCCGAACGGTATGTGATGTCATGTTCACGGATGGCGAATCCTTTATAGGAATAGGCCTTGGGAAGTAGAAAAAGATTCACAATCATAGCTGTCAGAAAAACACATTCTATGCCGATTGTCGTTACCACACGATAGGCGAACTCCTCTGCCAGAAGGAACAGAAGCGTGAGTCCCATAAAGATGATATAAACTAGTATCGTTTTTACTGTCTGGACTTTTAGGTATTTCTTTTCCAGTGGAGTATAATTGAGATTCTCTACCTTGTCTATGTTTTCAAAGTTCAATTGTCTGTTTGTCATATTGTTATTGATTTAGGCTTATTCTTCACTGTCTGTCAGAGGCAAATATATTATAAATTCAGTAAACTCGCCCTCTATACTGGTAACAAATGTCTTCCCGTGATGTGCCTTTACTACCTGGTCCACGAAAGAAAGGCCCAGTCCGAATCCGGAAACTCCGTTCCTGCGGTTACGTTTGACAGCAGAAGTTCGTTCAAACTTCTGAAAGATCAGGTGGATATCTTTTTCTGCTATGCCCAGTCCGTTGTCGCGAATCTTCAGAACCGTGTATCGGTCGCTTTCTTCGGCAGTGATGTTGATTTGTACACTGTCTTTGGAATATTTGATGGAATTATCTATCAGGTTGCTGATAACTTCCTCCAGATATTCGCTGTCAGCATATGCCGATTTGCTTTGGAGATCCAGTGTAAACTCCACCGGTTTCTGTGATTTTGTCTTGAACTTCTCCGTCAGTTTGTCCAGCATGGGAACGAGATCTACCGTTGTCTTGTTCATTTCCAGTTTGTGATTCTCCAGTTTGGAGATGGTCAGAACTTTGTTGGTGAGCGTCAGCAGATGGTCGGATTCTGTTTCTGCTATGCTGAAATAGCGGTCTTTCATCTCCGGCTTGTCATCAAGCTTACCGCTTCTCAGGAATTTCAAGGCCATGATAATGGTGGTCAGCGGTGTTTTCATGTCGTGGATCATGGCATAGGAGAAGTCCTCACGAATCTGGAAAATCTTTTCGAATCGCGAAATGAATCTCACTTGATGGCCTATGCATACAATCACAAGCAGCATGATGATGAAAGTACCGGCAAGCAACAGGCCCATCCGTTTCAGGAATGTCTGGTAAGGATTGGTAAGGACGAGCTGGACAACCTGGGTATAATCAGAGCGGATGGGGAAGTATTTCGGCTTGACGGCCATGAAGGAAGGAGCTTTCCGTGTTCCGATTTCATGGAAGATTTTTCCGGTACGCGGATTCATGATATAAATGTAATACTGATCGCCCAGTTCGTTCTTGAACAGAAGTTCGGAGGTGATGGAATCAAGGTTATGCAACGACATCGGGTAGCCCATTTCGGTCAGACGCTGATAAAAATATGCCATAGGTGGAATGGTGTCATTGGTCGGGCCACTCAATATTTCTGTTCCTTTCGGTGTTCTGCCGAATCTTATGTTCCCTTCTTCTTCCAGGGCTTTTTCGATGGTTGCATAACTTTCCTTCTGAATGTCGTTCCGGATCAGTTCATATGAATTGAAAATCCATGTCACCTGCAGTACCATAGCTCCCAGAAGTCCGAGAACTGAGAGGATGGTTATGAAGATGATGTTTTTCTTGCGTCGGGAAGTATTCATGGGTATTGTTGTATTTTGTCGCATGTTTCTTTTGCAAAGATAAAGTATAGAATCTTTTGCAGGGTATGAAAATGAAGTCTTAACCTAAAGATAACATAAGGATAAGGTGACGGTTTTTTTTCTTGTTCTATCTTTGTAACAGCAAAAAAGATCTGTTACAAAGATAATTTAGGTATGAAACTGTTCAAGTATTTGTTTTCCCGAAAATCTGCATCTCCGAAAGGTACAGTGATTTCATACGGCAGAGGGCCGGAAGGAGAGGAGGTGATTATAGATATCACAGAAACGAAGCATATTAATCTGAAGGTGATAATAACTTTCTTTGTTTGTTTGCCAGTCATGATGGCGCTTTTTTCAGTAGTTTATGGAGTTGACAGTCTGAATGTGACTTCTGAGAATTGTTTCAGCCGGGGCAAGTACTTGGTATTGTCCAGTTTTGTTTGCGGAGTTCTGGTGAATTGGCTGCTACAGTCTGTGGTGTATATCCTGATTCATCCGGCGGCATACCGGATGCTGAAGATCAGATATAATAAGCGCAATTACACTTTCCGTTTGTTTCATAAAGGCAATTTAAAAATCCGTCATTTCCGTATAGCGAACATGCTTGCACATAGTCTGTGTGGGTATATTCCTTTGATCGTGGGTTTCGTTGTGGGAGATGTCTCGATCTGTTACTTTGCCTTTTTGTCTGTTTTGTTTTTCTCCGATGAAATCAGTCTTTTGTGGAGATTGCGTCATTATAGCGGGCAGAGTATATGCAGATACATTTCTCTATGATGATCGTTCATTTTCATTTTCGGAAAAATGATTATTGCCGGAACGCTAAGCCCTCTCAGTCTTAACCTAAAGATAACTTGTTGATAACATAAAAGATACATCAGCCGCTTTACCTTTGTATCATAAGAAATAACAAAAAGGTTTAACTTTAAAAACATTATTTATTATGATCGCAAATTTGATTATCTCAGCTGTTGTAGCAGCGTCCGTTTCTACTCCTGAAGTTGTTTATAATGTAGAATCAGAAGGAAAGAAGGTAACGAATATTGAAATGTATTCTGTGACCGATGGAAAATATCTGAACCGTCTTTGCAAAATAGATTTTTCTTATGATGAGGAGGGAGATGTGATAGATAAAAAAACTTATGTATGGGACGTGAAGAATTCCGAGTATGTACTGAAGCAGACAGAGACATTTACCAAATAATATTTAGCTGAACAGTATTATTTCTTTTATCGCAGGCTTTTTCCTATACAAGTTTGAATAATCTGTAAGTTTCCTGATTTTATCAGATCATTCAGCTGGTATATGGTTTCGGTTTAAAGAATTTCCAGTAATAATAGAATCTCTCGACTGATATAAACGGTTTTCCAGTTAATATGAAATCCGTCAGTTTATGTAAGGTTTATCTTCTTGTCTGGTATTTGCTACTGGTATAAGGTTTCCCGGTTTGAATGTATTTTCCCGGAAGTATAAATTAAAGTTTGTGTAAAGTTTATCGTCTTCTCTGGTATTTGCTACTGGTATAAGGTTTTCCGTTTAAATGGAATTTCTCAGCAAGTATAGGATTTCTGTTTGTATAAAATCTTCCGGTGATATAAAGTATCTCGTCTTGTCTGGGGCTTCCTGCCGGTATAACAAAACAGTTTTAAAAGGGATTTCTCAGTGTAAATCAGTTTTTCGCCTTTATATAATATATAATAAGGTGTATCGTAAAGATGTGTTTGAAGAAGCATTGAAAAATATGCTTTAAAACACAATTGATTTACAGTTATTTACAAAAATAATAGAAAATTGTTTGAAAAAAGTGTTTCATAGAATTTGCAGGAAAGGAAAAAGGCTATACCTTTGCAACCGCTTTCGGGAGAGAGGGCTCAGGTAACTGAAAC
>ENA-OOZN01000158-OOZN01000158.1-human-gut-metagenome-genome-assembly--contig:-NODE-158-length-78644-cov-4.777297_pt1 | contig 78644 bp, 123 predicted proteins | sample MGYA00241187_ERZ501397 | MGnify/ENA primary metagenome ERZ501397 (study PRJEB25962, sample SAMEA2042921) | human gut metagenome | biome: human gut; feature: human-associated habitat; material: faeces... | reverse complement strand
TCGGTCAGCAGCAACCAATACCGGATATCGGTCAGCGGCAACCAATACCGGATATCAGTCAGCGGCAATTGTCGAAGGAAAAGAAAGCATTGCGTTAGCTACAGGAATTGAATCAAAAGCTAAAGGAAAAATCGGATGTTTTATTGTTTTAGCTGAGTGGAAAGAAATTAATAATGAATATCATATTGTAGATGTTAAATCAGCAAAAGTAGATGGAGAAAACATTAAAGAAGATACTTTCTATATGTTGAAAGACGGAAAATTTGTAGAAGTAGATTAAGTTGCCCTGGAAGGTGCGGTAACACCAACCAGGACGGTATCTAACTAAGAACGAGTTAGTTAAATACAGGATTATTATAACACAACCTCCTGTATTTGACAAACAAAAATATAACAGGAGGACTTTTTATGCAAAAAAATGGCGAAAATCAGCCGCTTTCCAGTGAAATCATTGCTGATCTGGAAGAAAAGCTGATGGCAAGAAATGTAATTATCGTTATTCTGGCAACTGCACTTGCAGTAACCACATCCAGAAGAAAGTGAGGACAAAATGAAAGAGGTGGTAAAGACAATAGGAGAAATATTTGTAGGAATAGGGATGTTTACAGTAATCTTCTCAATCACATGGATGCTTACATCATTTGATGTTATCGGGGTGTTATTCATATCAACAGTCTTATTCTCAATAGTGTTTCTTCCTATTATATTAGGAACGGAGGAAAAGTAAATGCAAAGATTAAATAAAGTAAGATTATCCGGCAGAGCCGGGGAAATAGTGTTCAGCCACGAACATTACGGAAGATACTATTACAAATTCATGCTGACAGTTATTCGCAAAAGTGGTGCAGTAGATATGTTTCCAATTGTTATAGAAGATTCCATTGTACGTGACAATGATTATAACGGAAAAGAAGTTGTGGTAACAGGAGCAATCAGAAGCATGGACACTTCTAAAAATCCAAATAAGCACCACAATGCTAATTATATCGCAGCAGACGAAGTGGAAATCCTGGAAGAACAGGTTCCGGATGGTGATATAAACGAAGTAGAGTTTATTGCCAGAAGTTGCACGAAAGAGCCATATGCAAAACTTACGTCAGTAACGCACAGGAAAGTTTCAAATCTTTTTGTGGCAATTCCAAGAGATTTTTCAGAAAGAGCCGATTTTATTCGCTGCACTTTATGGGGAAAAGGTGCTGATCTGGCGGTAGATGTTAAAAGGAATGATTACATTAAAGTGACTGGCAGGTTAATGAGCCGTGATGTTTATGTTAATGGGGAAGAAACGGAAAGTGTATATGAGATTTCCGTAAAAGAAATGGAGAAATTGGAGGATGAAGAATAATAAGAATGAAGTTCAGATATACGGTGTGATAATGGACATTCAGCCAGAGGAATTTTTCAAGGATGGAGATAAATTCAAAAGATTCTATGTTGGAACAAAGCGTACCAGTGGAAACGTAGATTTGCTTCCAGTAGCAATACCAGAAAGAATGGCAGAAAACTGGAAAATTGGAGAACACATCTATATTGAAGGAAAATACACTTCATACAATAAAAAGGAAAATGGAAAATCACATTTAATATTGGAAGTTAAAGCAGAAACATTATTGGGCGGAGATGGAAGCGTAGACGATGAAAATAAATTCATTCTGGAAGGTTATCTTTGCAAACCGCCTGTTTATCGAAGAACACCAAGTGGAAAAGAAATCTGTGATTTAATGATTGCTTGCAACGAATATGACTTGCGAAGAACAGATTATATTCCGTGCTTAGCATGGTTGAAAGAAGCCAGAGAAGCTGCTGATTTCAAGGTTGGAGATTTCGTAAAAATAATCGGAAGAATCCAGAGCCGGATTTATCATAAAAAATTGTCTGGTGATGAAGTAGAACTTAGAACTGCATATGAGGTATCAATAGGGAGGATAATCGAGCATGAAAGTGGAAGTGAAAAAGATTTCGTTGGAGAATTACAAGAAGTTTTCAAGTAAGTCTGTAGATTTGTTTCCAAGAACAGAGATTTCTGGCAGAAACAGAGAAGGAAAATCCACATTGCAGGACGCATATTTGGACGTTCTGACAGGAAAGATGGCAAATGGCACAGAACCTACTTCTATTCGCAGAAAAGAAAATGGCGTGGAAGTGCCAAAGGTTGATGTTGTAAGAGAGCTTACACTTGCGATTGATGGGAAAGAAAAAGTGATCCGCAAAATCACAAAGCAGAAGTGGAGAAAACCAAGAGGACAGTCCGAAGAGGTATTCGATGGAAATGAAACTTCTTATGAAATTGACGGATTCCCGGCTAAATCAAAGGATTATACCGAGTTCATCCAGTCAATAGCAGAGCCTTCAACACTTCTGATGTGCAGTAATCCAAAACCATTTCTGAATACATTACAGAAGTCAACAGCAGAATCCAGGAAGGTACTGGAAAAGATGTCTGGTTTCGATATTGCTCAGTTTATGGAAGAGAATCCACAGTACGCTCATGTGGAAGAAATCACAAAGGGGCATTCCGTAGAAGATACATTGAAGAAGCTCCGAAAAGAACTGAATGCACAAAAGAAAAAGGTGGATGCCAAAAACACGGAGATTGCATATGAAACCAATCGGACTGTTGAAGCAGAAGATACTTCTTCCCTGGAATCCAAAAAACAGGAGCTTAATGCGGACCTTTCCAAACTGGAAGAACAGGAACAGATTCTTGAAGATTCAGCAAAAGGCTATGACAGTCTTTCGTATGAAATCCGTGGTTTGAAATCTTCCAGGGATGGTCTGGTTAGCAAGGCGAATGAATGGTTAAGAGCCAGACAAAAATTTATTTCTGATACAGTTTCTGAACTTATGTTAAAAAAATCAGAAAAGGAATCAAGCATTCGTATTATTGGAATGGAACTGGGCAACCACATAAGGGAAGCACAACAGGCAAAAGCTGACTTGGATAGAGCCAGACAGGACTATCCGAGAATCAAAGAAATGGAGTTGGATGATTCTGAACTGAAAGCTATTGAAGCTGAAACATTCAATGATTCTGATACCATTTGCTCCACCTGCGGACAGGAACTGCCAGAAGAACAGATTTCCGAATTGAGAGCTTCCTTTGAAGAAAAAAAGAAAGCCAGAATTGAAGCACAGTTGAAAATAAAAGAATCCTTTGAATCGGAGAAGCAGGAAAAGCTTAAATATGTCTGCGACCTTGGAAATACTTCCGCTGCAAAATTAAAGAAAACTAACGAGGAAATCAACAAATTACAGTCGGAAATCAGTGAGGCACAGGATGAAGTTGCTGAACTCACTAAGCAGATTGAGGAAGAACAGTCCAAATTTACGGAGCTTCCAGAATCTGTAGATATGACAAATGATGAAGAATATCTTGCGGTTACAGCGAGAATTGCAGAACTTGAAGAGAAAATGAAATCATTTGATGATGTTCCTGGAAAGAAACAGGAATTGAGAATGCAGATCAGCAATGTTATGAAACAGATTTCCAATGTGAATGCAGACATTAAGATTGCACAGGCAGCAGTCACAGAGAAAGAAAAGCGAGTGGCCGAACTGAATGAGAAACTGAAAAGCCTTGGACAGTTTCAAGCTGATATTGAAAAGAACATTGATACCGTTCTTAACTTCTCAATCCAGAAGAATAAGGCACTGGCAGAGAAAATCAATCCATTTTTCCATCATTTTCAGTTCAGCTTCCTTGATTACACGATTGATGGAAATCCAGTGGAAACTTGCAAGATGATCTGCAATGGAGTGAATTACTTTGATGGTTTGAATTATTCTGACAAAATCTTGTGTGAAATTGATTTGCTTAGAGGTTTACAGGCTTTGAACGGTTTGAATTTGCCGATTTTTGTTGACAACAGCGAGAGCGTAAACGCAACCAGACTTCCTAGTGCTGAACAGCAGATGATTGTACTAAGAGTGACGGACGATGATTTGAGAGTGAGAAAAATTTAAATAAAAAGTCAAAAAGCATAGGTGTCGTTGCATGGCAATGAAAGTTGCCATTATACCAAAATATATGATTGTAAAGAACAAAAAATCAAAGAACATCTAAATACAAAAAATCAACGAATAACACAGTATAGAACAATTCTCATTGCTATACACAGGCACCTACGCAGAAACAGGAGGGGAAAATGCTAACAGCAACATGGGGAAAACATTTTTTCAAGGCAGATGCCACAAAATGCGCATCTGAAATCATGGAAATTTGCGATCAGATGGAATCAGCTACACCACAACAGATTCTTGAGAAAGCAAGGGACGAAAGTACAGAATTACATAAATGTTTCACATGGGATGATTCCATAGCAGCTGAAAAATACAGAATCCACGAAGCCAGACAGATAGTTTGTCAGTTAAAAATCGTGGAACAGGATATTGATAACAAGTCAAAGCCGACAGCAATTCGAGTGTTTTACAAGACAGATGGGAAAAGCGGATACAAGCCAACACAGCTTATTTTGAAGCAACCAGATGAATACGAAGCACTTTTAGAGCGTTGTCGGAATGAACTTCTGTCAGTGAAACAGAAATACCAGAATATTTCCGAATACGAAGAAGTTTGGGAACTGATTAGTTAAACATAAATGCCGCTACTGTGCTGATATGCCTACAGGAGTAGGAAGAAATCAAACTATATTATGGCACATTATATTGCTAAATAGGACAATACATAATATCACAGAGCACAGCAAAACACCTTATTCTTGTAGGGACATGAGTGCAGTAGCGGCGAAATTCCTACGTTGATATGCCTGTAAAATAGGCAAAAGAAGTAAAGTACAGGAAAAAGCAGAACACAACACGACATCACAGGATAGTTCGAAACAGAATATTCGCTTGATTTTACAGGTTTATGAGCGTAGGAAACCACAGCATTTATCAGTCTGCATAAGAAGAAAGACAGGATAACTCACAACACAACAAAATAAAACAATTCAGTATAGTACAGTACATCTTTCCCTTGTGCAGAGTGATAAGTGTTGTGAACACTTACTATAGGACAAAAATTCTTACAACAGGAAATAATAGCACAGAATAATACACACAGCACTTAACGGATGGGCTGTTTTGTAGGCAGTATAAATTGTCAGAACAGTGTAAGACAGAACAGCACAACACAGAACACAACATATGACTTTTATATTGTCTGCAAAGCGGCTCATCCAAATAAAAATTGAATATTGGGTAGGTGACATGAAAAGTGTCACAGGAAAGTAAAGAATAACTCAGTATATGACAGCATAGGACACTATAGGACACTTCATGTTACCTACCGAGCATTCAACACAGATGTATTTAACTGGCAGTAGAATCTGCCAAGAATAGGAAAGCGAACTACAATGCAAGCAAAATATAGGACAGCATATTACAGAAAAATACAGGACACTATAAGACATTTTCTATTGTCAGTTAAGCATATCTGAAATTTACGCAAAGATTTAAGCGGATTACTTTCGCAATACACTACAGGATAGCACAGTACAGCATACGAAAATACATAACACAACATTATATTTATATTAAACTATTGTGGATTAATCTGCTTGAATGTTTGCGCAAACAGAAACTATAAAAACTATTAAAAAATCGGAGGAAAAGAATTATGGAAACTAAAAAAGAAGAAAGAATTCAGTTACAGGCAATCAACGTTAAGCACGCAACAGTCACAATCATCGGAGACGGAGACTTAGTTCTCAATAAGATGAATGACGTGACCGCAAGAGAACTGATTGATCAGAGAAAAGACAAGGCAAAGAACCTTGAAAAAGCAAATGTATGGGAAGAAATCATTACATCAATTCACTGGTACAATGGAAAACCTACAGATTTCTCAGAAAAAGGCCTTATTGATGCACTCACCAACAATGCACCTTGCATTACAGCATTCGGGTTATTGAAATGTTTTTGCGATGCTGTTGTAAGAAATGGGGTTGATACATATAGTACAAAGTTCAAAGCTGGAGTAAATATTATCGCCAAAGGAGGTTTAATACCGATTAAGTTTGCTGAGCATTACATTGACGAAAAACTAATGTCACCAAAGAAAGGAAAACCTGTTCTTGTACATTTAAACAGATTTACCGGATGGTCAGCAGAAATCGAACTTGCATATGTAGATAATATTTATTCCATTGAGCAGATCGTTAATATTATTCAGCTTGCAGGATTTGGATGTGGCATCGGGTCTGGCAGAACAAGCGGTTATGGAAGATTCCACGTAGAGTAAATAAAAAATCGGTGGCATATGAATCCGGGTGAATGCCCGGAAAGCACAACAGGGAAAAATAAAACAGTTAATGAAAGAACAGGAAATTACAATTCAACATAGGACAAATTATTTCATCCTGTTTCATATGCCACTGAGCATATAAATAAAGAAAAGGAGAATTAAAATGGCAGAAAACACACAAGTAGCAACATTTAACACACAGCTTTCCTACTATACAAATCGGTATGTTGATTTAATGGAAAGAGATTTGACTTCAAGAGGAATGGAATTTGATTCCTACTCAAAAGATTGCGTAGTAGCGGCAATGGGATCTATTTTCCAGATGGTGCATGAGAGCGGAGTAAGTTTTGAGGCAATAAATGGCTCCAACCTTAAATTCATTCTGAGCAAAGTAGCAGCATTGAAACTGAATGCAAATGCACAGCCGAGAGAGTGTTATTTCCAGATCAGAAACGTAAACGTAGCAGGAAAAGGGAAACCAGCTCAATGGGAGAAGAAGATTGAATTTGCTATTGAGGGTGATGGAAATGACAGCCTTGTTAGCAGATATGGTGTAAATGTAGAAAAAGTATTCCCATACTGGAAAGTCAGAGAAGGTGATAAGTATATTCCACCAAGACATAAAGGTGTAGAAATCACACCGCCAGAATGGGAAGAATCTGGAATTGGAAAAGTTGTTCGTGTAGTATATCCAATTCAATATAAAGATGGACACATTGAGTATCATTCCTGTGAGAGAGCAGATGTTTTAAAGAATCTTGCAGCACACATCAAGAATAATCTCCAGAATGAAACGTTTGGAATTTGTGCAGACAGATATAAAGCTACAGATGTGCAGAAAGCTCAAATTGAAGCAAAGAAAAAAGAAATCATGAAAAATGTCGCTGACATTGGAGAACTGGAAGCAATCATTGACTGTGAGGAATTAAGACCGTATATTTCACCATCTTATTATGAAACACAATCCAGAGAATCAATGATTATTCGTAAGATGCGAAACAACATTATGAAGTCTATTCCTAAGAGATGGGACAATCCAGTACAGGCTTACGAATACAACATGATGGATTCTACGTACAGGGAAGTACAGGAAGAAATCGAACAGAATGCCAATGTAGAAGAATTCATTCCACAGCCAGAAGCAATCGAAGAAAAGCCAAAGCAGCCAACCGTAGCCGAAACTGTAAAAACAGCAGAGAAAGAACCAGTTCCGGCAGCAGAGCCAGTGGAAACAGAAATTCCGTCATTTATGAGCCAGGAGGAAATGTAGGATGGAAACTTCCACAATTGTGCTTATTATTTTGCTTTCAATAGCACTTTTGGGATGGATAGTAACTTTTATTCGAAAAAATGAATACAATCGAACCAATTTAATTATTCTTTTAAATGTTATTACATATGTGGTACTCATTATAATCCGACTTACAATGTAAAAGGAGAGCCAAAATGAAGCATAAATGTATTAAGACAGCAGTATTAGTCACAGGGGTTACAGCAATCACAATGTTTAGTGGTTGTTCTTCCTGTAGCAGATCATTAAAATCACTATCTAGTAATATTGACGGTGGACTGAACCGAACCGTAACTGTTTATGATTACAGCGGCGGTAAAATCAAGTCCTGGTCTGGAAAGTTTGATGTTTCCGAATCCGAGAATGAAGTTTATTTTGACGATTCGGACGGAAAGAGAGTTATTATCCACGGCGGTATTGTCGTGAATGAGGAAAAATGACATGAGCAGCAGTGTAATTGAAACAATTAAAGAAGTTGTAAGCAATATGAACAGCGGACTTTATGATTTCACGGTAGATGGGAAATGTTCAGAATGCGGTTCGTGTTGTTCAAATTTTCTACCGATATCATCCAAGGAAATCAAACAGATCAAGTGGTATATTCGCAAACACCATATCAAGGAATGCAGACATAATTTCACTGCTTCATTAATGGATTTAACCTGTCCGTTTCTGATGGACGATAAGGCAAAAGAGAAATGTTCAATCTACCCTGTTAGACCGGAGATATGCAAATCATTTGTCTGCAATGACCCACAGGGAGCCAGAAAGAACAAAGCTTTAATGCATAAAAAATATAAGCCTGTTGATATGAGAGAAACTTTTTTCGGAGGTGAGTAGGAATGAGATTAGTTTCACAGAACGGAGAGTTTGATGTTCCTTATGAAATCACATCATTAAGCAGAACTGGAAATATCATAAGAGCATATGTGCCAATGGTAGGTGAAAAAGGAACAGTCATGGCTCGTTATTTGACAGATGAAAAAGCTGAGAATGCTATGAAAATGTTACATAACACATATACAGGAACATTCTTTTCACAAAACATGCACATTACGGAAAATGATGAAAAAAAGTTCTTAGAAATGGTGTCAACCAAAGGGTTTGGAATCATAAGAACTTTTACAAGTGGAGATGAAATGAAATTCGAACCGGCAAACATTGTATTTCAGTTCCCGGAGGATGATGAAGTATGAAAGAGATAGGAAGAAAGAGAATTAATTGGGATTCTATTGTAACTGTGGAATTATCGCTTAAAGAGCTTCAATTAATAAGGGACGCAATGGTGGCTACAGATTTAAAAGATATGAAAGAATTATGGAGCGGAGCTCCTCCATATCAGCAGGACGATAAAAATATGATTGGAGAAACTGCTTCTTCAATTTTAAATAGCTACAAATAAACAGAAAGCGAGGTGATGAAAATTGTTCATGCGAGTAGTAAACACAGGAAGCGCCCATGGGAACTGCTATGTTTTGAAATCCAACAGCGGAGAAATGCTTGTTCTGGACTGTGGATGCAGATACAAAGACATTTTAAGAGCTATTGATTACAGAACAAGTGATGTTTCTGGCGTATTGCTTAGTCATGAGCATGGAGATCACATCAAATCATTTCGGGAACTGATGAACGCCGGCATTCAGATTTACACCAATGATGAAACCGTGGAACATCTGCAAATCATCACCGGCGAATTAATGAAAGGCGTTCCAGAGAAAAGATCGTTTCTGGTTGGTTCGTTTACAGTAATACCGTTCTATTTGCCGCATACTACAAGGGATAAGGACACAGGGCAACTTATTCAATGTTTCAATTATGGGTATATCGTGGAACATGAAGAAATGGGAAAGTTGTTGTACATGACTGACTTTGAATACTGCAAGTACAACTTCAAGGCAATGCGATTGAATCACTTGGTTATTGAGTGCAACTATTGTGGAGAATTGGTTGACAAAACAGCCGAAAATTACACGCACAGGCTTAAAGGGCATTGTTCCTTAGATACTTGCAAAAGCCTAGTAAATACAAACCATACGGCGGCATTACGGACGGTAACATTGGTGCATTTGAGTAATGAAGCAGCTGACCCGGAACAGATTTTGAAAGAGATTAAAGAAGCGGTGGTTTGGGATGATGCGCTGGTTCAGATTGCAAGACCTGGACTGGAAATTAACTTGGACTTATGTCCGTTTTGAAAGGAGAAAATTAATGCAAAGAAAATTCAAAAACTATGTAATTAAAGGACAGGAGCATGTAGACCGTAAAACAGGAAAAACAATTCCTTCACCTAGTGTATGGCGTTCAGTAAAAGATACGCTTCCAGAAACCCCAGTTGATGATACCGCATGTTTGTATTATGTAAAGTTGGAAAACTCCGAAAAAATCATCATGCTTGCATATGCTGGAAATGGCGAATGGACTGACACAGAAGGAAAAGAATACAAAGGTGTAGAGACATGGCTTGAATATATGCCAAAAGAACATCCGATAGTCGAAATAAAAACTTTCTTAAATGAAGATATTTTGAAAGCTATTGTTTCTGATTATATGGAAAAAGCTGAAGGAGTTACGGTTAATACAAATAATATATTTTTTAAAGTAGGAAGAAAATCTGTCGGCTATGGAATGAGTGAACATGAGGAATTGGTATTTATTGGATGTGATGTGATAGCTATAGGGGAGGGAAATTGAAAATGAGCGTATTCAGTATACCAGTAACGATTGGTGTTAATGAGGAAGAAATTGCCAAAGAAATCCGTAAAAATGTTGAGGACAGGGTAGTTGAAAAAATTACCAAGGAAATTAAAGAGGTTATTTATAAAAAAGAATTATATGGTAGCAGAGAAACCAATGAACCTTTGTGCAGGATGATTCATTCTCATATTACCGAGATACTAGAAAAGAACGAAAGCGTGATCGTGCAGGAAGCAGCAAAATCCTTGGCAGATAAGATGATTAAAACCAAGGCTGTGAAAGAAGCAATAAAAGAAACTATTGAGAAAGTCAAGGAGGATTAGCTATGGGAAATATGATGAGTTTAAATATCAGTGACGATGTAATAAAAGCAGCAATACAGGAAGAAGTTCATGCCGGAATCGTAAAGGCATTAGGCGAACCATCTGTTATTGTTCGTGATGCAATAAAAACAATGACGAATAAATATGTTAATGAACGTGGCGAATTTGTAGGTAAAGACAATTGGAGAGCAAAACCATATTTTGATTGGCTCGCAGAAGATATTGTAAAAACCACAGTAAAGGAGGAAATTGAAAAATATGTAAATGAAAATCGTGAGGAATTTGCAGAAGTAATAAGAAAGCAGTTAAAAAGTGCAGATTTCATAAAGAGCATTACTACTTCTTTCTTACAGGCTGTCGTTAAAAATACAGAATCCGAATGGAAAATGCCGATTAGTATTTCATTTGAAAAGCCAAAGGAGGATAGTTATTAATGAAAATCTTCTTAAAAACACTTGATAAACTGAAAAAGTCAGAACCTTCTGAACAGGAATGCAAGTACGATAAAGGATGGAATGATGCAATCAAGAAAGTTGAAGAATTGATCTGCTCATACAGTCCTGCGGATATGTGGTTTCCAACAGATTTAATTTTGCCGCCAGAACCAAACAAGGAAGAAAACCCGGGAGACTGGAAAGAATATGCAGTTACAATTAAGGGAGCTATTTCCCCAACAAGTCTTACATATTTAGGGGACGGTAAATGGGGAAGCGTAGAAGCATATGGTTTTGCGTATTACCCAGTCATTGCATGGCAGCCAATGCCACCAGCCTACAAACCAGGGAGGTAACACCATTGGAAATTACAATCGGAATTTGTGCAGAGGAAATCAAAGAAATCCTTGTTGAGCACATCAAGACAAAAGGAATTGACGTAACGGAAGATGATATTTCCTTTGTTATCGGGAAAGAAGAAATCGTAACAGGGAATACAAAGAAAATAAAACACGCACTTATCAGATGCGACATTCAGATTGAGAGGTGATAAATTGTGAATATTGTTATTCTTTCTGGAAGATTAACTGCTGACCCAGATATCAGAATGGGAACGAATGACACCAAAATTGCAAGATATATTTTGGCTGTAGAGAGAAGAGTAAAAAAGAACATGGAAAGAAAATCTGACTTTATCACTTGCGTATGTCTTGGAAAAAATGCAGAATTCATAGAGAAATATCTTAAAAAAGGCACGAAAGTAAATGTGCGTGGAGAATGGCAGACTGGAAACTATACGAACAAAAATGGCGAAAAAGTTTACTCAAATGATTGTCTTGTTGCAGAACATGAATTTGCAGAAAGAAAGAGCCAGTCACCGCAAACACAGGAAACAGACACACGACCAGTACCACCGCCAGAACCTAGTTTCATGGATGTGCCGGATTTAGGCGGTATGGAAGATGAATTTCCGTTTAGTTAAGGAGATGAAATGAAAGACTTAATTATAGATTGCTTTGCCGGGGGCGGCGGCGCATCCGTAGGCATTGAAATGGCTCTTGGTAGGCCTGTAGACATAGCAATTAACCATGATCCAGATGCAATTCTAATGCATAAGACTAATCATCCCGGAACACTGCATCTGATAGAAGATATTTTCAAAGTAGACTTGCAGAAATATGTCGGAAATCAGCACGTAGCATTGATGTGGGCTTCTCCAGACTGTACAAGCCATTCAAAAGCAAAAGGCGGTCAGCCAAGAAAACATGGGCTTCGCATTCTTCCATGGGCAGTGTATAAACACGCTAAAGCAATTCTTCCAGATGTAATCATTATGGAAAATGTGGAAGAAATACAGCAATGGGGGCCACTTGATGATAAAGGACATCCAATAAAAGAAAAAGCCGGGGAAGATTACCGAAAATTTATTTCAGCAATGGAAAATATCGGTTATGAATTTGACAGTCAAGAACTGGTAGCTGCGGATTACGGAGCGCCAACTACAAGAAAACGTTGGTATGCGGTGTTTCGTAGGGATGGAAAGCAGATAATATGGCCAAAGCCTACTCATAATCGTTTTGGTACAGACGGTCTGAAACCATATGAGCAGTGTGGAGACTACATTGATTGGTCGGACTTAGGAAAAAGTATATTTGACCGCCAGAAACCATTGGCAGAAGCAACACAGAAACGCATTGCAAATGGAATCAAGAAATATATCGTTGATAATCCAGAGCCATACATTGTAAGGAACAAGAATGCACTGGCGTTTATCATTCAGTATCATGGAGAAACCAGAAAAGGGGATTCCAGAGGACAATTGCTGACTGAACCAATTAAGACTATTGATACTTCAAACAGATATGGTCTCGTGACAGCTTTTATCACGAAATATTACAAGACTGGAATCGGTCAAGGCTGTGATGAGCCATTGCATACAATAACCACATCGCCCGGTCACTTCGGGGTAATATCTGCTTTTCTGGTTAAATATTATGGGACGGGATGCGGACAGGTATTGAATGAACCGCTTGGAACCATTACAACAAAAGACAGGTTTGGACTGGTAAATGTCCTGGTCGATATCCATGGAGAGAAATATATCATATCAGATATTTTTCTAAGAATGTTAAAGCCAGAAGAATTAAAGGTAATGCAAGGGTTTCCGAAAGATTACATAATTGACCGAGACTACAAGTGGAGAAATTACCCGATTGCGAAACAAGTAGCAAGAATCGGAAATAGTGTGGTTCCGGTTATGGCAGAAGCACTTGTGAAAGCAAATTGTCCGTATCTGAAAATTGGAGAACGCAAAGTTGCACCGATGATTTATATGCAGAATAATGGACAGGTAGCGTTTGGATAAAAGGAGTGATAAAATGGTACAAACAGGACAGATTATTTATTTTAGCAATCAGAAAATGATGTGCTTTGATGTTGAATCCATTGAGGATATTACTGAACCACCAGAACAAATAGAAACTACATCGGTTTATGGCGAGACAAGAACGTATGCGCCGGCAATAATGAATCCAACAACTCTTTACGTTACTGGAAAGGAAATTGTAAAACTTGACCCAACAACCATGAAACGTATTGCCAGATACAATCTTGAAGAAGAGAACGCAGCGCTGCTTAAAGAAATCGAAGAACGTAAAAAGGTAATTGCAAATCTTGAGCAAAAAGAAGATGTTTTACACGACAGGTATAGAAAAGCAATAGCTACATTTAAAGAAATAATGGAAAATGGTTGCTATGATGATGGCGAAGATGAGGATGAAGATGAATGGAAGTGATTAAATGAAACCAGTTTTAGAAACAAAATCTACATACAAAGGTTATTCATATGTAGTCCTGTTTATGCCTGGAGCATACAGATGCGGATATGTTGGAGTGCCTTACAACCATAAGTTAGCAAAGAAAAGTGTTGATGATTTAGGTTATCTTGACTGTCATGGTGGAGTTACTTATTCAGAACCATTTCTACACGATTGTGACGATGATGATATATGGTGGATTGGATTTGACTGCGCTCATTGTTTCGATGGTTATGATATTGAGACAGCAGAACAGTATTTCGGGGAAGAACCAGGCTTCAAAAAAATGCTTAAAATAATGGGAGATTGCTGGCGAGAATTAAATAAAGATCCAGATTGCAAAATTCGTTCACTTGCCTATGTTAAAGATGAATGTAAGAAACTCATTGACCAGATTGGAAAGGAGTGATGCCTGGTGGATTATAGTAGAGTTTTCGCTATGAAGCGAGAACGAGAGAATCGAATAAAAAGGATATGTCCAAGCATTCCATATTCTAGTGGTATATACGTGTTTTACCGAACTGACGAAGCCGGAATAAACCGAGCGTATTGTGGACAGGCAGTCAACCTTTGCGAGAGATGTGCGAGCCATTTAGGGGAATACGATCACATAGCATTAAGCCTTAAAAAGCATAAGTTTTACAGTGAAAGTAATCCTACTGGTTGGAAACTTTCATATAGAACATGTAGAAAGGATGAACTTGACCAGAAAGAAATTGAAACAATCAAGGCTTTTGCAGATAAAGGCTTCCAGATGTACAACGTTACAGCTGGTGGCCAGTCAGCTGGAAAGCAAGTAACAGGGCAATATAAACCGCCCAAGACATACAGACAGGGAATTCAACAAGGCAAAATAACCCTTGCGCGAGAATTAAAACACATCATTGATATTCACTTAAATGTATCAATCAGACCAGAAAAAGCAAATAACAAAGTATCTATTAAGGCGTTGGAAAAATTCAACGACTTACTCAACGAAGAAAATTATCACTGATTCTAACACACCAGTAGTTCTACTGGCTAAATTCCAAAGATAAAAAATAAAAAAATGAATAGAGGTGAGTTTTGTGTCAGAAAACACAAACGAATGTGTAATTGAGTGGATTCCCGGAAGAGATTATGTAGGACTTACTGCTAAGAATGGGAGTACCTGGAAGAACAGATGTGAGGAATTAGAAAAGGAATTTCCAGACGATGTAAAAATTCTTGCCAGAAATAATGATGGATCTATTTTCACTCACTTGCCGTATTCCTACATTAAATCAATCCACCGAGAAAATATTCCGATGAAACAAAGAAGAAAGCTGCGGAAAGATTAAATAAAATGCGTGTAGAAAAAAGCAATACTGCGGAAGAAAATCCGTTTTGCCTATGAATTACCGTCAGAGAAAATATAATGAGGGGCAATCTGCTAGAAATGATATTTACAGATTTCTTGTCAAGTATTTTGAGAAACACGGATATATGCCTTCTTATGAAGAAATTATGGATGGAACAGACCTTACAAAGTGTACCGTCCAGAGACATATGCGGCAATTGGAGATGGATTCTCTGATTGCCACAGAACATCCGGGAATATCGAGAACATACCGTTTGACGGAATACAGATACGAAAGGAAAAAATATGGGAAGCAAATTAAAGATGAAAGCGCCAAAGAAAAATAGGGTGTTGGAATGTGACAATCAGATGTCACAGGCATTCGCCAGAGCCATGCAGAATTCACGTAAAGAGCTGGAATTTATGCAAGATCAAGCCTACAACGATGGATTCAGCACTGGTGACGACTGGGCGAATACAATTAACACGGTAACAACCATGCTGGCATTACGGAAATTGCATGGCTTTTCCACTAAAAGACTTTTGGATGTAATTAATTGTGCAAATGAGTTTGTAGGACAAGCAAATCGTGGAGAAAGAAGTTTTATGAGCATGATTGAAGAGTTGGAATCTGAAACAGATGTACGGATTCCGGATTTGAATAAAGAATTGGTTAGAAGATTTGGAGCGTAAGTGAGGATAGAAATGGATTATAAACACTGTAGATGTGGATGTGGTGGAATTATAGGGCAATACAGTAAAGCGAACGGATTCACCTGTGAAAGATGCAATAAAGAGTATCAATTATCAGAGCTAAATTTTGATTGGATTGCATCAAACGAAAAGACAGGATGGTTGTTTCCGATGTTGAAAAAGGAGGGTAAATAATGAGTGAAATTAAATTCAGTGACGGAATGCCAGTAAGAGAAAGACGTTCCAGCACAAGCATTTATCCAGAAGAATTGTTGGAAAAAAATGCGGTGGCTGCGTAAGATGCCAGTCAAGAAAAAGAAAGGGTGAAACAGGTTATCATTGCACGACACAGCCGTACACCAAAGACATTTCACCAGAAGATAAAGCCTGTGTCATTTACTGGGATAAAGAAGAGGAAGAGAAGTACAAAGCGTTAATGGCACAGGACGAAGAGAACCGTAGAAAAGAACTTTGGAATATTTATTCAAAGCGAGAGCCGATCAAGCTTCCAATCATAAATGATGGTTACGGAATAATTCCAGAATGTCCTATTTGCGGAGAGATGCCGTACAGCACTAAACAGTGTCACTGGTGCGGTCAGAGGTTTATTCAAGATAAAGAAGTAGAAGAATACGAAAAGCCGCTGACAAAAGAGGTAACTTGCTTTTCATGCGGTAGAAAGGTAACTGCAAACGTGAGCAAATATAACGGACACATTAGTTATCATTGCCAGTGCGGAACAAATTTCATTGAATAAGGAGGACACAAAATGTTAATCAGAAGCCAGGATAAAACAGCACTGGTAAAGTTTGAAAACATTGTAATAAATCTAAAGCTCCCAGATTCATTGAATATTATATGTTGGAGTTTGCAGGATGCACAGAGAAGTGGAGGATATTTTATTTTAGGAAGATATTCCACAAAAGAAAAAGCCATGAAAGTACTGGATATGATTCAGGAAGCCTATGGAGATTCGGAATACACAAAATATGTAATTCCAGAAGTATGTAGGATATTAAGTATGAAGCCAAAAACGGAAGAAAACAAAGCACATGCGGGAGAACTTGGAGAAATGCTCAAAAAAGGAATGACGTTCCAGATGCCAGAGGATAGTGAGGTGGAAGTATGAGCAGAGTACGAAACAGATTAGAGCAATACAAAGCTGAGATAGAAAAGAAATCGCAGTATAAGCATGGGCTTCCAGGGAGTGCGCTGGATATCGTAAATAGTCTTCTGGACGATCTGGAACAGGACGAGAAAGAAAATGGGTGGATTCCGGTAAAATATCATCAGATATCAGAAAAAGAACGTGCGGAAGAATCCATATCAACTGATATACAGTATATGCTTGACTGCAAAATGCCAGATGACGGACAAGAAATATTGGTTACTAACGGAGAAACAACATGGCAAGATACAAGCTTTATTGATTGTGACGGATATTATCTTGATAGCAATTATGATTGGATTGAGATTACGGCATGGCGACCACTTCCAGAGCCATACAAGGAGGGCTGAGGAATGCGGTTAATCGACACAGATAAATTAAAAAAAGATATACTGCTTCAAAATATCTTAGGAGAACCAATACAGAAGATTATAGACAGATATATACATATTGTTGACGAGCAGCCGACAGCTTTTGATGTGGATAAGGTTGTGGAACAATTAGAGAATTATTTATTTGAAAAATATTGCATAGAAGAAGATACAATAATTGATGAAATTATAAAAGGCGGTGAAACTGAATGAGTAGACTGATTGATGCTGACGAATTAATTAAATACATCAAAATTTGGGAAATTGGAACAAGTATTAGTTCCGACCAGAAAGAGTTTATTGATTGTGTCAATGAGCAACCGACAGTTTTTGATGTGGATAAGGCTATTAGCGAATTGGAAAGAGATAAATTCATTGAATCAGAATGTATTTTATCTGATGTGCATCAAGGATACAATGCTGGACTGAGCAGGGCAATCGAAATCGTGAAAGGCGGTGGAGTTGAATGAGCAAATCAGTATTAGTGATTGACACGCCAGAAAATTGTTATGGCTGCCCGTTCGGAACTGAATATTGTGGAAATCTTGAATATGAGGGATGCTGTGAATTAGCTGACTGTTTATATTATGATGCAATTCTGATGACAGAAGAACATTATGATTGCGAAAGCAAATCAAGACCTGATTGGTGTCCGCTTATGGATTTGCCAGAAAAAGACAATGGAGATTATCCGGCTAATACGTCTGATTCTGGCTTTGCAGAGGGCTGGAATCAGTGTATTGATGAGATTACAGGAGGAAATTATGATGATTGATTTAACTGGAAAAAGCGTATTCGTAAAAACGCAGGAAGAGTATTTGAAAGTTCTGAAAATGGCAAAATTACAGGGATTTAAGTGGATAGGAGAAAATCATTTAAATGCACTGAATATTCCGATTCCGAATATGTTAAAATTTTACGATGACAAAAATGTAACTTATTACAGTGATGATAAGCCCTTGTATGAAGCATCCGAAATTGTTGTGTGCGAAGAAAAGATTAAGGAAGCAATAGCTCACGTTAAGTATTTTGCTGACAATAAATATAGAATGTCATTAACAGATAAAGTTATTGAATCAATGTTATTACTTGCAAATACAGTAGAAAGTCAATTGGAAGAGGTAAAGTAGATGGAGAGATTAACAAAATGGGAAGATGATAGTATCACATATAACGAAAAACGAGAGCTTGAGTGTGGTGAATATTGCGATAGCTGCTCACAGGGGGCAGGAAATTGCAAAACAGTAGAGAATATGATTAAAAAACTCGCCACTTATGAAGACTTAGAAGAACAGGGCTTGCTTGTGAGATTGCCGTGTAAGGTTGGCGATACAGTGTATGTTCCGACAAGGGTTTTGGTTTCCGAATTTAAAATCACAGCAATTTTTTGCGACATTCATGGAACATATTTTTATTGGTTGTTTTACTGTGGCATATACGAAAGAACAAGTGGATTCAGCGAACGTGATATCGGAAAAACAGTATTTCTAACTCGTGAAGAAGCTGAGAAGGAGTTGGAGGAGATGAAAAATGGCTTATAAGTATTTAGATAACGCTGTCAAATCCATTGAATATCAACTGAACAGTGCATACAGTCATGGATATTCTGACGGGAAAGAAGATGCACGAATAGAATATTCAAAGCACGGGAAAATTGTAAAAATGGAAGTGCTGAGCGAAGATGATTATAGTTCTATGCCAGACTACTATAAATCATGGCCCGTAAAAGCATGGTGTAGCTGTGGAAAGCCACTTAACCGACTGGATTATACGTTTTGTCCATATTGTGGAGGATTAATTTCAAGAGGAGATGAAGAAGAATGGCTGAATATGTCAAAAAATCAGATGTAATAAAAATCATGGAGGATAATTCTTACATTGTGGAAGTGTTTGGTGTTAAAAAGAAAATGATTGATGGGTTTGCGATGTGTTGTGATTTTGCAGACTTAAAAATTGTCGAGATTGATGATGAAGAGGTAGATTAATATGAATCCAGAAGAAGCAAAAGACATATTATCCGATATGAGAGACCAGCATTTATGTTTCTTGTGAGATTCAGAAATCAAAGATGAATGGCAGAAGAAATATCTCAAAGAAGCATGGGCGTGTGATTCTGGGGCAAAGGCTCTTGCCGGATTAATCACAGGGATAAAGATTGATAAAGGTATTATCGCAGAAAGTATTTTGCACTACGGCAAAAATAATCAAAGTACAGTCTGTATGGAAGAATGCGCCGAACTCATCCAGGCAATTAGCAAGGCAAAACGCGGAAAAATCGACCGTGATAACATGATAGAAGAAATTGCAGATGTGTTGATCTGCATCGAAATGTTAAAGCAAATGTACATGATTTCCGATGAAAAAATCAATAAGTGGATTGAGAAGAAACAGGCGAGAGAGGTAAAAAGAATTAGTCAAAAAGAATTATTATAGCTGCATCGTCAAAACAATTGTATGGATTTTAGCCGCTGTTACTGTGTCTATTAGAATTTATTACATTGAAAACGCATTGTGCTTATGTGCATTTTGGATTCTATTTATAGTCTGTTCATACTATCAAAAATAACAATCTGGAGGCGAAAATATGAAAATTCCAAAAAGGCGAAAATTATCAAAAGAAGAGCGCATGAAAGTATATGAAAAATGCAAAGGGTATTGCGCTTACTGTGGTTGCGCATTGGAATATAAAGATATGCAAGTAGACCACGTAAATCCTATACGTTGTGGCGGAGAGGACGATATTTCCAATATGCTTCCTGCGTGTCGCTCTTGCAATCATTACAAATCAGCTTTAAAACCAGAAGAATTTAGAAAATATCTTTCTGGGATTCCAAAAAGACTTATGAGGGATAGCATTCCGTTTCAAGTAGGAGAAAGGTTTGGAATTGTTAGAATTGTTACAGATGATGTGACTTTTTATTATGAAAAATCAAAAATAAAAATAGAAATAGGGAGGATTAATCATGAATAAGAAAGAAATCACAGAGATCAAGAAGCAGTTTACACCAGCCAATTGCGCAATCACACGCATTTGTGGTTGCTATGTGGATGCAGAAAAAAATAAGAAAACCAAAATTAAAGAAGCATTCCTGTCTCTTCCAGAGGAAGAAATGTTTAAGTATTTTGACATTTTCAAGAAAACCATGTCTGGCAGACTTGGAAAGAACCTTATGAACCTTGAATTCCCATTAGCACAGGAAAAAGAGGGCGGAACACAAAAATTTCTTATGCGACTCAGAGCAAGTAAGCTTAAAGATGATGAACTTTTGGATGAATTTTATGATAAAGTGATTGAAAATTACGATTATCACGAAAATTACTACATAGTTCTCATTCATGCAGTATATGACATTCCAGGAAAAGCTTCTGATGGAACCGAAATGCACGATGCATCAGAAGAAATTTATGAACACATTCTGTGCAGCATTTGTCCAGTAAATCTTTCAAAGGCTGGGCTTAGCTATGATGTGGCTGAAAATAACATCAAAGACAGAATTCGTGATTGGGTAGTCTCAAGACCAGAAACAGGATTCTTATTCCCTGTATTCAATGACAGAAGCACTGATATTCATGGAACTTTGTATTTTAACAAAAACATAAAGAATATTCATCCAGATTTCATCGAAAACGTTCTTGGCACACCAGTTCCACGTATACCAGGGAATGAGAACAATGTTTTTTTCGGATTTCATCATGGATAATTTCAATGGAAACACAACATTCAATTTCACTGAAAGCCTGGTTGAATCATTACAGGAAATAAGAGAGCAAAAGAAAGACAGCCCGGAGATGATAACTGTATCATGCGATGAAATGGAACAGATTTTTGGATATTGCGGAGTTCCAGACGAGAAGTTATCAGATTTCAAGGAAAACTGGGAAATGTATTTCAGCAATGAGCCTGTCGCCCTTGACAATATCCATAATTCAAAAACTGCAAAAATTGTAACATCAGATGCAACAATCTGCATCCAGCCAGATAAAATTGCTCTGATTGAATTGAAAGAAATAAACGGCGTTCCATCTCTTGTAATTCCGGTAAATGGAGAGCTGAAAATCAATGGAATTGAAGTTGAATTGAGATAAACACTTTTGAAAAATCCAGGAATTGGAGGAGGCAATTACATTAATGGCTAAAGTAAGCTGGATTAAAATAGAGATTGAAATGTTTAGTAACCGAAAAATTAAGCAAATAAGGAAAATGCCAGAGGGAAACAATATTGTTCTTATTTGGGTAATGCTTTTGACAATGGCTGGCAGATGCAATTCAAACGGAATTATTTTCCTCACTGAAAATATTCCATACACAACAAAAATGCTTGCAGATGAATTGGATTTTGAGGAAAGCATTATTCAATTAGCACTAACAGTTCTGGAAAAGTTCGGGATGATTACCAGAGATTCTGAATTACTTTCTATTCCCGGCTGGGAAGAGCATCAAAGTGCAGACGAATTGGAGAAAATACGAGATCAAAACAGAAAAAGGGTCGCAGAATATCGTGAACGTCAAAAAAATAAGGCCGCATTGCTTTGCAAGAAAGACGATGTAACGTTACAGAAACGTTACAGTAACATTACTGTAACGGAACAGAATAAGAATAAAGATAAAGATTTAGAATTAGATTTAGATACAGAATTAGATAAAGATAAAGAAAAAGATATAAATGATTTAATAGTATCTAAAGATACTATTCGTCAGACTGACGTCCAACGAACCATTGATGAATGGAATACTCTGGAAGAATTCGGTATTACTCCTGTAAAAAGAATGACACCAAAACGAGAACAGGCAGTAAAAGCTAGAATCCGTCAGAACTGTGTTGAAGATATTCTGGAAGCGATTGAAAATATTCGACGCAGCACATTCCTACAAGGGCAAAATAAAAATGGCTGGATGGTTACGTTTGACTGGTTCTTAAAGCCTGGAAATTTCGCAAAAGTATTTGAAGGGCAATACGCAGACAAGTCTACGAATAGACCGTGCAGCTACATGGAGAAAATTCAAAACAGGGTAAGCGAGGTGGATAATTGGGTATGACAAGAGAAGAATGGGCGGTACTCGTAAAAGCAATGAAAGCTGTGTACACTTCTCCATCATTTCTGCCAGATCAATATGCTTTTGATACTTGGTATGGACTTTTGAAAGACCTAGATTACAAGCTTTTAAGTTTTGGATTAAAGAAATATATGCAGACTGAATGGAAAGAGCCATCAATAGCCGCATTAAGGCAATGCGCACAAAACATTGCGCCGCAGAAGGAAGAGTTGAACGAAACAGAAGCATGGGAAAAGGTATGCAAAGCTATTCAGAACTCTACATATAATGCAGAAGCAGAGTTTGATAAGCTTCCAAAAATCATTCAGAAAGCAGTATCAAGCCCGGCACAACTTAGAGAATGGGCGGTATCTGAAAATGTGGATGGTACATGGTGGAGTGTGGTTCAATCAAATTTCCAAAGGACATACCGGGCAGAAGTGCAAAGAGAACAAGAACGAAGAAAACTAAGTCCAGACCTTTTAAAAATTATAGATACTGCCAGATTGGGAGGTGCGGGAAATTGCCAGATAGAAAACCATGGAGAGAATTAAAAAGCACTGAAATTATAGGCTTAAAGCGGAGACAATGCTCGAAATGCGACTATTACAGCAAGAGCGAAAATGCATGGAGTACAAATGCAACCTGTGATTATATCTTGATTGAAGAACATAGTAGAGGATGTGATCCGAGGGATTGTGTTAAAAATGGTATCTTCAAGAAGAAAGCGAGAGGAAAATCAAGAGTAAAGCGAGTGATTCTATGAGAAAGATAAGCGAAATGTATAAGCGGTCTGGCGGTACAGCTTATCAGCATACCTGTTCGGAATGCAGATTCTTCCGTAATGGTAAGAATCCGCAGTGCCTTCAATACGAACTGGAAATTGCTTGGAATCCAGATTATATAGCTTGCAAATTTTACAATCTGGAAGAATCTCAGATTGATGGACAGGTAAATATCTTTGATTTGTTGTAAAACGTGATAATTGTGTACTTAAAATAGCGCAGAATCGTTCAAAAGAGAATAATGGTAGAAATTATAGGGCATACAAAAGATAAAGGAAAACAGCGTTTAAAACGAGATAATTATATGGAGGGACAATTAATGGAAAAAGCTATATTGTATGCCATAAACGAAAGAATGTTCTCACTTGGTCTGATAGATGAGAAAACAAGAGATAAAATTAAAGCTGAAATCAGCATTAGAAAGTAACGACAATGTATTGAGTGGATTTATATGAGGTGTTATACTTTATATGATTCCACTCCCTGTTTATTAAGGGAGAAATGCACTATGAATATTTATTATGTCAGAGAAAAATTAAGAAATTGCTCTATTTACGACATTGAACTAAATGTTGCTTATTATGCCAGGGTTTCTACTGAAAAAGTCGAACAGCAAGCATCAATTAAACACCAGGAGGAACATTTTGAAGAGCTGATACATTCTAACAACAGATGGAAGTTTGCAGGTTCTTACATTGATGATGGTATTTCTGGAATGCATGCGGATAAAAGAGAAGAATTTCAAAGAATGCTCAGAGATGCAAAGCTTGGAAAAATTGACATGATTATAACAAAAGAAATTTCAAGATTTGCGAGAAACACTCTTGATAGCATCCAATATACCAGAGAATTATTGTCTTACGGCGTATGCGTTTGGTTCCAAAACGATGGAATTAACACTATTGATGATGATAGTGAGTTTCGACTTACTATTATGGCCGGGGTAGCACAGGACGAAATCCGAAAACTTTCTTCAAGAGTAAAGTTTGGACACGCACAGTCGATCAAAAACGGTGTTGTTCTCGGACACAGAATGTATGGATACTCAAACAATCAAGGGAAGCTCGAACTGATTCCAGAAGAAGCAGACATGGTTCGAATGGTCTTTCGAGACTATGCTTCTGGAATGTCTACACCAAGAATTGAAAAAAAACTCTGGAATATGGGATATAGAAGTTTCAAAGGCGGTAAGATCAGTAGAGATGTCATAAAAAATATTATTCGGAATCCAAAATACAAAGGATACTATTGTGGAGGAAAAGTAAAGGTTGTCGATATGTTCACAAAGAAACAAGAATTTCTTCCGCAGTCAGAATGGATAATGTTTAAGGATGATGGTTCCAGAGTACCGCAGATCATTGATGAAACTACCTGGGAAAAGGCAAACGCATATTTAAGAGAGCGTGGAGAAGCTATAAAATCAAGAAGAACCTCTTTTAAAAACGAAAATATTTTCACCGGAAAACTTTTCTGCGCAAATGACGGAGCTCCATACTGGATGAAGCAACATTATATCAGAGGGAAAGAAGACGTTCGATGGGTATGCAGTTATAAGATAAAAAACGGAGCAGCTTCATGTGATTCATTCGGACTGGCAGAATCAGAATTGAAAGAAGTAATTGCAGATTTGATTAATGAATCTTCTGAAAATATTGATAATATTTTGAAAGAATATTTTGAAATCTTACAGTCTACGATAAAAAACATCCCAGACAACAAAAGTGAAATATCGCGACTTGAAAAACAGATTGAAACATTAAAACAGAAACGTGAAAAAATACTGGAATACAATTTGGATGGCAAAATATCTGATGATGAATTTATTTCAAGAAATAAAGAATATGTAAAACAGATAAAACAGACAGAAAGCCATATTCGAGAACTACAAAATATTAAAAGTCCAGAGCCAGTAGAAATACAATTAAGTGCTATTAAAGAACAGTTAGAAAAGTTCAAAGGCGTTACTCCAAAAGACATTAACAGGCAGATTGTCAATGAACTTTTTGAAAAAATTACCGTGGAACCGTTGGCGGCTACATGTGCAACACTGACATTTCAATTAAGGTCTGGAAGCCTTGAAAAATGGGGGTTTCCCTTGCGCTGTTCTGACGATATGATTTTAACTCTACATTCAGAACAACACAAGATATTTAGTAGGAAAACTTGCATTAAGACACAAGATATGGTATTTTTCAAATATAAGTACCTTTTAGCACTATAAGAGAAAAAATGGGAGTGGAATCAATGATACATACAGCTTATGACGTAATGAAAGAGTTTTTAATCACGGATGCAGACCTTGATGGTAAGTACGGAATACCGAAAATTCCAAAGACTTTTATCCATCCAGGCAAAGATACTGTAGACTTTGCAGAGAGCTTCAGTAGAAAGATAAAGAAACACCGGGAACTGGATGTAAACTTCTACGTGGACGATGTACAGTTTCAAAGATTATGGAATCAGCCAGACAAATATATGGAGCATTTAAAATGTTTTCATGCAGTCATTATGCCGGATTTTAGCATATCGGTAGGCAAGAATGGAATGCCACTGGTAATGTGCTTGTGGAATAAATACCGCAATCACTCACTGGCTCACTACATGATCTTGAATGATATTCCGGTAATTCCGAACGTAAACATACTGCCAGAATACTGTTGGGACTGGTGCTTTGATGGACTGCCAGAGGGAAGCACAGTTGCCTGTTGCACAAATGGAAGAGTAAAGAGCAAGGCAGCACGGTTGGAATTTTGCGTTGGTTTCAAGGAAATGGAACGAAGATTGAAGCCACTGCGAGTTATCATTGTTGGAAGAATCCCGGAAGAATTAGAAACAGACACGGAGATTATAAACTTTGAAACCAGGAATCAGAAGATTAACAAGGAGGGCGTGAATGGGGACAACGACTGATAATTACCAGAGAAAGAAGAAACTTTCCAAGTCCCAAGTGAAGAGGACAGAACGCTTAAAGAAATCATCCCACAGAAGATATGGAACACGGAAGAAAGAAGGATTAAATAAATTGTGAATTTTGAATCATTTGAAACTTTACGCTATAGAAATATTTGTGCAAAATTAAAATTAAAGTGGTAACTAGAAAATGCGAGAATTTTTCTGGTTGCCACTTTTTTTATGGATTTCCTTGATTTTCTGCTTCCAAAATGATGTTGAAATTTAAGAATCATTCACAAGTTAGTTGCAACTATTGAAACCTTGAACAGTTGCGACTTTTCCACCTACACAAGCCAACCAGGGACAGCACCGGGAACCGATACCGCGCCGAGCTGATGAAACCGGGAAGCTGCCAGGAACGATTGAGCACCAACGAAGCCAGCCGTAGCCCTGGAAGATCAGCACTAATAGCCCACGGATAATAGACCATAACAACAAATGGCATATAATGCAGTAATAAAAATACAATAATACTCTTGCAAAATAAGCCTTAAATAGCTTGTAACGTATTTAGCCTATACTTTATTGACTACGATTATAAAACGCCTTAAAATGGCAAATACAGCGCCATACAACAATAATTGATATATAACCCGGACAGCTGCGCCAGATCACCGGTAAGCCTGGACAAGTCGTGTACATAAGCGGACAAAATGCACCAATTTACACGGTACACAAATAAAGCATAGCTGCACATAGCTATACAAGGCTATTATACATCTATAGCCACAGACAGTCAATAAAGCATGTAACGCGTTTAAAGGCTCATAAACAGCTTATAATTCAACAGTGGCATAAATCCCCATTAACAGCATAAAAAGCCATTTACGGATAAAATAGCACGTTAATTGATTGACTTATGGTATTAACTTTACAAGGTGCATCTGGCAGAATGCCAAAAAACCGCTTGCACGCCGTGAACGTGCCGCCAGACTGGATACCGGGAAGCGGTGAAAAAATCATTCGTTTATAACAATGTTGAAATCATCATCAATATAACCAATAAATTTTATATTATCCTGGTTATATTCGTTTTTATATGTTTTATATATTCGTACATGCTTAAAATTTCCATCATACCAAACATCTAAGCCCATAGCATGTACTTTTTTATTTGCTTCAAGTTGCTTTCTTACATTTTCCTTAAAAGTTGAATTTTTCATGTTTTATCTTTCTTCCCTTCACCCTGGGAGCCAGGATATAAAAAGACTTGTCATATTATTTAAAAGTCATTTTTGTAACAGCCGGAAGACTGCGGAAAAATTCCCGGCGGTCGTAATCATCATTAATCTTAAATTGTTGATCGCTTGTCGGGATGATCTCGCCCCCGATAAGCTCCATACAGGAGAGTTGCAAACAGCCTGCCTTTTTGGTTGATCGGTGCAAGGCGTACCGCATCACAGACTTTTTACCATCCCGGCGTTTTACCGGGGACATATCCCAATAAGCTAATTTAATAGCGCCATCGGAAACAGCAGTAAAAATTTCCGTTGCTTCTTTTTCGGCTTTTTTATTGATTGTATCAACTATGGAGAAGTCGCCGCTTTTTATGGCGGCGATTGTCTGCGCTTGCGTGGCTTTCTTGATTGTTACCATTTTAAAGCCCTCCATAAGTTTTATTTGTCTTGTAACACTTGTTCCAGAAGTCAACAACGTTTTCAGCTTCTTTTTTCGTGCTGCAAATATTTGCGGAAGTAATGCCGGGGATTTGCAAAGAAAATAATAAATTGTCAGAGCTAGAGACCCGAAGAACAGACGCAAAGTTTTTATTGTTTGTGCGTGTTGAAATTGCTATGTAATGATATTTCATGCTTTAGGCCTCCATTTCTTTATGTGCTTCGTCAAAATCTTCTTCGAGATCGTCCAGTACTTCAGAAATTGCGATCCCTAATAAGTAACAACGGATTGTTACGTCTGCCCATTCTGCGCCCTTTTCAATAACATTTATGTTATTCTGTCCGAACTCGTCAAGGGCTTCTTCGAGCAAGTCCAAGTTGTGCGCTATACTTTCTTCTGCCTTGTAAGAATTGCAATAATAAGAGCCGCTTGCATTGCCTGTTACGCTGTCTTCTGTCCAAAGTTCATCATTCAATTTTTCTTCCAGTTCTTCCAAGCTGTCAAAGTCTGTGAAATTAATTTCACTATCAATATAATTTTTAACGTCTTCTTTTACTGCTTCCAGATAATTATATTTTGTCATTGTTTTTTACCATCGCCCCTGTTATAATGGGGTTGCCTTTCTTTTTAGTTTGGTGCCCGGTTTGGTTTGGAAGTCGACCGGGCTTTTTTTATTTTGTCCAGGAACTAGAATTTTTCAATTAATCGTGATCCGTTTCTTATGTCCTCATTGTGTTGAGTGGTTCGGGCGGTTCCGGTTGTTTGTCTCTCGTGTTCCTTTGTTGATGGTTATATAATATCACTAATTTTAGGGAAAGTCAATACATGAATCACAAAAATAAGTGAAAATTTTTCTTGACATTTAGATCGCAAAAAGTTACATTATATATAGAAATAAAACAGGAGGAAAGAAAAATGCTAGAGTATAAAATCGACGTAATAAAAGAACTTTCAAATATTGGTATAAATACAACAGTTGCAAAAAATACCGGGATTTTTGGACAGGCTACAATGAAAAAATTTAGGGATAGAGATACTAATATATCTCTTAATAACCTTAATCGGCTTTGCGCAGTTCTGGAGATGCAGCCAAGAGACATTTTGAAATATGTAGAAACAGAAAAAGATAGATCAGATTATATAAATATAATTCACAAAAAAGAGTGATAAATACATTGACAAATCACAAAATATAGTGATATAATAAAGACAGTTAAAGAAAAACAACCACACAGCCCCAGGAGGGCGGACAGGAGGGAAAATATGAAAATAAATGAAATGCGCGGAAATCAATTCCTTCCGGGAAACTGTATTTACAGACCGGAGAATTACCCGGAGGACTGGCGGGAACGACTGGAAGCTGGTGAAGCTATCAGCTACGAAGAGGACGGCAAGCAGTGTCAAATATGGTTAGAGGAAGAAGAGGAAGAATAAAAATAAAGCCCTAGGAAATTAACCCGGGGCTTTTAAAATGCTTATTTATGGCGGCTATGGACAGAGTACAGACCGCCGCCGAGCCTGTTAATATTTAAATAACATAGTTTTTCGTAAGTTGTCAAGAGAAATATTTTTTTAAATACTGCTTGACATTTTTCTAAAACTTCTTTAGGCTATCAGATAACGAGAGCTGACGGAACTCAGGAAGGGCAGAGGCTGAAAGTACACAGAATCGTTAATTAAATAACACGCATAACAAGCCAGATCACGCCGGATAGAAACTCCTGGAAGGTCTGGCTTTTATTATGCAAATCTGTGAAAATATAGTCGCCCTTATATTATATATAATTATATAATTATTCTCTGCCCTTCCTAGATTCCTAAAGCTGGAGTTTATTAAAAGATATGCTATACAGTACCGTATAATAATATATAAGATATAAATATAAATAAAGATTATAATATAATACCCTAATTATTATTTATTAATTATTGACAAAATAATGGGTTTTATTTTATGCAAAATTAAATTTGACAAGATATTAAAAACTGTGCTAAGGTATCAGCAACAAAGAAAACAGAATATTTTTTTAATTTGAGTTTTAGAGAATGTACCCGAACACCCGGAAGTTTTCCGGGAATAAGCTTTACCTGGTGACATTCTCTTTTTTTTATTTATAAATTAACGTGTTAAAGTGAGGTGATAATATGAAAGATAATACAGTAAATGTACAAGATATAGAAATCTATTTAGATAATATTAATATATATGCTGATGAATATATAAATACTGTATTATGTATATCACCAGATAACGAAAACTATAAGAAAGAAGTATCAGATAGCTTTGTAGATATGATTTTTTATATTGCAGATCATATACAAAAGCCAAGTAATGACAATATAGAGCTATTAGATAAAATGTTTAATACTTATGTGAGATTATGCAGTAAATATCATGTATTACCAACCCTAGAAGTATTTAGCTTTTTAGTTGGGATTAATCGTACAACGTTTACTGACTGGATGAATGGAGTGTATAGAACAAACTCTTCACATGGTGACACGGCTAAAAAATGGTTTGATATTTGCAAAAACTGTGCAATTAATAGACTACATAACCAGACCGGAACAAATGCGAATTTGATATTTGTTGCAAAAGCCGCCTATGGCATGGCAGAAACTGCACCAGTGCAAGTTGCGCAGCAGTACGGCGTACCACAGCAGACCGCGCAGCAGATCGCAGAGAAGCACAAAGCCGCTTTGCAGCTTCCGGAGATGGAAAAACCGGAGCTATAAAGCCTGGGAGAACCAATAGAAGCGGTAAAAATGTACACAATGGACGGACAAAAGGCAGTAAACGCATGGAATCATACAATATGCACAATAATGACGATTATATTTGTGCATTATGTATAGATTTTTGAAGACATCTATATAAAAAACAAGTGTTTATCAAACAGACCGAATATTCTGACAATATAAGACACTGGACGGTTCAGCAGGACGCCCCGGGAGGGGGTATATATAAAAGCCATCCAGGGTGCAGTCAGTTCCCCAAGTTTCTGAGAAAACAAAAAAGCCTCTTTCACAATGGAAGGACATTACTTAACGGAGCATGATATGAGAAAACAGTTGAGCCAAGAAGAAAAACAGAATATTGGTACTGTCTGTTGCAATTGTGGCGCAACAGAAGATATTGAATATCATCATATTGTGCCTCTTTTATTAGGCGGTAATGATGTTAAGAGTAATATTGTTCCTTTATGCTATAAATGCCATAAAGCGGCTCATATGGGACAACACATTAACCATTACAGAAACAATAGCCGTGGTGGAAGACATTCAAAATCAAGTATTGAAAAGAATGCTCATGTATTCGATCAATACATCAATGGAGAAATCGGATGCAGAAAAGCACAACAATTACTTGGATATTCTAATAGAACAACAATAGTTGGGCTCCCGGTGTTTAAACGCTACATTCAGTCTATTGGTATTAAAAGTGTCAGAAATATTGTTGATGTAACGGCTACAAATAGTGTGGATGGGCTTTCAGATGGTACATATGTTGGTGAAGTAATTTATCTGGATGGACACAAAGAGGGCATCTACTACAAAGACACAGGTGCAAATGATATTGATTATGTGAAACGTCAATGCTCATAGCCAAGGAGACAGGACATGGGAAAATCAGAAAGAAAAGAACCAATTCAATCCGAATCCATCCGCATCCGATTTTCCGAAAAACAGAAAAAAAGGCTCCTGGAAGAGAAGAACCGGACTGACAGGAGCGTATCGGATATTGTAAGACAGGCAGTTGATGAATATTTCGGGAGGAAAAGACGTGCTTAAATTTTTTTCAAAAAATAAAAAAGGCGTTTCAGTTCCAGAAGAATACGAAAAGAAATTCCCGAATGCAGATACCAAACGCATAAGGAAAGACAATATAGTTGTTCATTCGAGTGGAATATGTGCAGATGGGAAATTTTACAACACAGAAAATGCAGAAAAGATATTTACCGATAATATTGACTGCGACCATTACGGATATACATGTTATTCAGAAAAGACTTATTTTTTAACAGCAAAGGGAAATTGGTTTTCAGCATTTACAGTTATTAATGGCTATAGAGAAGAGAACCAAGAAGAAAATACAATAACAACGTGGGTACATATTGCTTATGGCTCTTTGCAAGTTGAAGACAAAGAAAATATAAAAATATTATTGGGAAGGAAAGACATTGACCTTTACAAGAAATATTTCGGGGAGGTGGAAGAAGGATGATGAATTATTTTTTATACAGTATTGGGAATGATGTCCGTTCATGTGAAAAAGAAGAGTATATTCCAAGAGATGCTACTGGAATACTTAAAGTACAAAATGGAGAAGTATTTTCAAAGGAAAACGGAGAATGGAAAAAGTTATCCATGCTATACGCACCAATAAGTGATAACAAGGATAGTCTTCCCGAATCCCCCATTGATGTAGCGTCTATGCTTATCAATGCCACAGTAACTAACGAACTACCGACTGAGAAAATTCCACTGTCTTCATTATTGGAGCAGAAAACATGGGAAATTCCAAAATACAACATTCTACAGTTGGAAGAGATTGCGAAACACCTCCTTCTCTACTGTGAAACTAAAAGAAAGGGGCGCGAAGATGTCTTTAGTAAAAATCACAAACCCCAACCCCAATGATTGGCTCGGCACAAAATATTTCATTGATGGAAATGAAGTTCCGAGAGTAAGATCAATAAATTTCCATACCGCAGTATATGAAATTCCAGTATTTGAGTTTGAAATGATGGCTGTTCCAGACATTGAAATGGAGTGCTTGGCACAAATTAGTGTCACTTCTCAATCAATTACTGATGCAATTTCGGTTTTAAGGCACGAACTACTACAACACGGAGAAATTTACCATGGATTCAAAGCAAGCCTAAAATCAGCTTTAGAATCCTACAATTACTGTGGAATGCCATTTGAGCCAGAGGAAGAGATTGCAGAAAAAATTCTGGACTTCTTAATCGGGGAGGAAAAAGAAAATGAATGCACTTAATGTAATTGGAACAGCTGTAAATCTTGCATTTTTCGTTCTGGTTCTTGCCGGCACTTTGGCTATACTGGACGAAGAAGGAAAGACAAGCGTAATACAGATTTTATTCTGCATTTGCTTAGAAATATGTTTTGCACTGAATATTTTCTTAATTTGCACGAGGTGACAAATGTATTTACCAATTCCAATTGGAATTATCCCGATTGAGTTAATCGAAAGGGTTAAATTCATAAAAGCGCCGCTTCGACTTAATCCATGTAGGCTCGGGAAAACCTATGAAAGTGATAAGTCGAGGCATCCAGAGTAGCTTAAGTGTTAATTACTTATTATACTAATTACATAAACTTATATATCACGATTTCCCCGGGCTTTAATGGTGCGCCCGGGTGATAATGGGCTATCGCCAAATGGTTAAGGCACAGCACTTTGACTGCTGCATTTGCTGGTTCGAATCCAGTTAGCCCAGTTTGCGGTTTCGCTAATGCCGCAAGTTCATTTTATAACACTATTTTCTGAAATCTAAAAGTGTTTCAGAAAACCTTTGTTGCGGCTGGTGGTCAAGAACTGCAACAGTGCCGGATTGTTTGTCATGGCGGTCAAATAATTCGGTATCTTAGGAAGCTTAGTTCAGCGGTAAGAGCAACGGCCTCATAAGTCGTAAGTCCTGGGTTCGAATCCCAGAGCTTCTATTTCTTCTAAATGCCATTCATCCGTAATATGGGTGGAAAAAACTTCCAGTTGAGCGTGTGGATTAGGTGAATTTAGGTGCGATACGGCGTAGCTTAAATGGATCTGATTTCCCGGCTGGTATATCTCTGAGTTAAAAATATTAACGCAGCGCACGTTAATAAAAGGAGTTTTCAAGAGATACCGTCCAAAGACGCATAAAAATATCCAGTGAATCTACAGCACTAAAACTTGTAGATAGTGGAAAGCATAACACGATAAACCTATTGCTAACCCGGTTTTTCCGGGTTCCGGCAGGATAGAGAAGTGGAATCTCGCAAGGCTCATATCCTTGAGAACGGCGGTTCGAATCCGTCTCCTGCTATTCCATCTACCAAGTGTAGATAGAAAATCTGACTTTAGCATAGCTATTGTTGGTTCTTGCACATAAATGCGGATGCGTTTGTGTGCATTCGTGCAGGCATATAGACGCAACTCACTAGCGATCTTGTGCAAAAACTTTTTAGAGAGATAAGACCAATGCCCGTGAGGAGTGATAGTCGGGGATTCTAAAAAAATCATCTAGTTTAGCGTTTTATGATGAAAAAAGAAACATAGCTCAGTGGCAGAGCAATGATATTGAATATCATGTGACACAGGTTCGATTCCTGTTGTTTCTATCTGGCAAATTGCCATTGCCAGAAGTTGCATTTTCCCCCTTAAAGTTCCAGTGTTTCTCGTTGGGAGGTTTATGCCGTTCAAGTCGGCACACTGGATTTTTTTTTAACAAGAGGTGTTTATGGAAGAAAAATGTTGCAAGAATTGTAGAAAACATGATGACTTCACATGGGCTTGCTTCAATGGTGATAGCAAATATTGCGCAGACTTTACAGAGCCAGAGTGTTATTGTGAGTTTTGGGAGAGAAAAGAAGATGGAGATATGTGGTAAAGAAATAAAAGATGAATGCTCACACTGCGGGAATATCCTCGAATGTGAGTTGTTTCGCCAGGGTCATGGAATAAAACAGGAACGTGAAAACATAGCTAAAATGATTGCCTGTCAGATGAAGCACAGGGAGAGGAGGGAATTTGAATGCTAAATTTACTTGATAAACGCAATTGTCCTGTTTGCGGTGGAATATTGAAATGTGAAAATGCCGATTTCACAAACCATTTTATAGAAAAAGGACTCTTTTTAAATGTGACATGGCAATGCACCAATTGCGGCGCTGAATATACTGCAAAACTTGAATTAACTTCAAACGGATATGATGTGCAAGACCGTGAAGCACATATTGATGTAGAGGATAATTTTTCAGCCGAAAAATTTATGCTTGGAAGAGACAATTTTCGAAGACAGAGGTGGTAAATATGAAATTTGAGGATATGGCAAACTGGACAGAAGAACAGTTGAAAAATGAAGTTGTTCGTTTGGCTGATGAATGCGAGAAAAAACAGCATATAATCCTGGACTATAAAGCTTTATCGGAGACACTTAACCAAAAGCTTCTTGAAAATGATAACTGGAAGATTCCGATTGATGGAATTGAAAATGTAGATACTGGTCATCCATCTATAGAATGGTATGAACAACGACACCAGGATGACTGTATTAGAATCAACGAGTTAACTGTTACTGTTGACACATTGGTTGACCGATACGCTAATTTAAGGAAAAACAAAGGGATGTGCTGATATGGGTGAAAAGGAAGAATTAAAGCATTTCTTTACATGTAATGGAAAAGTTATTGAAACAATACCAGAGATTTCAATTTCGGATGGTACTGTTATCGAAGGCGGTATTCTTCACAGAAATGAGGACGGTACACTTTGTAGCATAGGCAAGCCGTTAAGTATTGAACTTGAATGTAAATTCAGTGATGAACTATTTTGGACACTAGTTGCCCCAAATCGAATAAACCAGAACAATTTCCGAAAAATGCATGGGATTCCCAAAAAGCGCAAGATTGCAGGACGAAAAGGAGTAAGAAAATATAGATGAGCATTAAATCAGCATTAGAATCCGAAGGAATAGATTTTTCTGAATACATGAACCCGCCCGAACCGTGGAATGGACAGGCATTGATACGGAATATTAACGGAACGAAATACGCTTGTTGTCCTTTTTGCCAGAAGAAAGCGCTTTTGATTAGTCCAGAGACAAAGATTCAGCATCTTAAATTGAAGTGTAAAGGTAGCAACTGCAAGAAAGAGTTTGAGGTGAATGTATGACAAAACAAGAAGCCGTAGTAATTGAAACCTATACAGGAATTTGTATGCTTACAGGGGATGACCGAAAACTTGCATACGAATACGCAGAAAAACTTTTAGGTCATCCGATATATACACATGAATTTCCAAAATATGCTAACAAGCTGAAAGAACTTAGTAAGCCAGATTTTATTGAAATTTGCAGAAGGTTAGGTGATTGAATGAACCCAGTATTTATATTTCTAGTGGTATGCGGAGCGGCAGTAGTATGGTTCCTGCTTTACAAATTATTTCAGCCACTAGGTAAATTATTGAACCACATTGGCAGAAATGCTATTGATGAGTTAAATAAAGACGAAAGTCAAAAAGAGGAGGATAATAAATGAAAAAAGGACTTTTAGGTGGAATTGGATTAGCTGTTGTAATCATTGCAGGACTTATATGTGTTGCAAAGTGCAGTGTGAGAGTTCCGGCTGGTTACATTGCGGTAGAGTACAAAATGAACGGAGGAATCTCTAAGAATGTACTTACTCAGGGATGGCATGTGATTTCACCAACAGTAAAAACTTCACTGTATTCCGTTGGAATCGAGCAGTCTTATCTTACATCTGAGGATAAGGGCGATTCTCCAAAAGATGAAAGTTTCAAGACACCAACAGCAGATGGTAAATCGCTTCAAGTTGACCTTGAATTTTCTTATAAATTCGATCAGAGCAGAGTAACTGATGTATTTACTCAGTTCAAAGGACAATCCGGTGAATCCGTGAAGAATACCTTTATTAAACCAAAGATGAAAGCATGGACGCAGGAAGTAACTGCGAAGTATCCAGTAACAGATGTTTTCGGTGATAAACGCCAGGAACTGAATGAAGCACTTGACGAATATCTTAAACAGAAGTTTGAGCCATACGGAATTATTATTGATACAGTAAACTTTACTTCCATTTCCACTGATGATGAAACACAGGCTGCAATCCAAAAGAAGGTAAATGCACAGCAAGAATTAGAACTTGCTAACATTGAAGCTAAAACAGCCAAAGTACAAGCTGATAAAGATAAAGAAGTTGCACTGATTGCTGCTGAACAGGAAAAGGAGAAAGCATCTATCCAAGCGGAACAGGCCAAAATTGATGCAGAAGGTAAAGCTGAAGCTATTAAGATTAAAGCAGAAGCTGAAGCAGAAGCAAATATAAAAATCGCAGAATCTCTTACTCCCGAACTGATTGAAAAACAGAAAATTGATAAATGGAATGGTGAAGTACCAAAAATTCAAGGAAGTAATACTTCTACCATCGTAGATACAAGAGATATGACAACTGATGGGAATGCTAAATAATAAATAAAACAGTCAAGAGAGCCACATGAGAGCCAGACTAAATCCTAAAAAGAAAGGAGGTCTGGCTCTATTTTTATGGAAAAAATTACAGAAGGTTCGCTTGAATGGTATCGGGCAGTTTTAAATCAGATTATCAGTAGTGATATGACAATCTATCAGAACCAAAAAGATTGCCTTGATTTGCTCTTGAACATGAATATTGATCTTCCTTTCAACGAGAATCAAGAAGCACGGAAAATGGCTATGAAAGTAAGTCAATACTCACATAACATAGCAGAGAAGTGTGCTGCATTAACTGGAAGTGGTAATTTTGACGATATCTACTGGCAGTATTTGCTACTGGAAGCGCCACATTTATTTGAAAGTTACTTGCTTTATATGGAAAAAAATAGACCGGACAGCAAGAAATTTTATATTCCACGAAAAAAAACACTACATGTAGTAGCCAAAGACCTACAAGATTTGGAAGAAAGAAAGATAGAGTTTTACGGCTTATCACTTCCGAGCCGTGTTGGAAAATCTACTATGTGTATTTTCTTTATGTCATGGATAATGGGAAAAAGACCGAATAGCCATAGTGCCATGGGCGGTCATTCTGGAAAACTGGCAAAAGGATTCTACGGAGAACTTCTTAACCTCATTAATACACAGGAATACAACTACAGTGAAATTTTTCCGCAATCGAAACTTCAAAAACAGAGTGCTGATGATTTTGAAATAAACCTGGACAAGCCAGACCGATTTGCAACAATGACTTGCCGTGGTATTGAAGGTACTTGGACAGGTGCCGTTGACATTTCTTCCGATGGGTATTTGTACGTGGATGACCTTGTAAGAGATAGGCAACATTCATTAAGTCCTACCCGATTAGAAAACACATATCAAGAATATCTAAACAAGATGGTTGACCGTAAGATTGATGGTGCAAGAGAACTTATGGTTGGAACCAGATGGAATTTATATGACCCTCTTGGAAAAATCGAGAAGCTAAATCGGGATAATCCAATGTATCGGTTTAGAAAAATTCCAGCTTTGAACGATGATGGTGAATCCAATTTCGATTATGAGTATGGCGTTGGATTTTCAACAAAATATTATGTTGATATGAAAGCCAGGTTAGACGCTAACGAATGGGAAGCCAAATATCAGCAAAAGCCCTTCTTACGTGAAGGAATTGTGTTTGCAGCTGACGAATTAAGATATTATAACGGCGTTCTCCCAGAAGGTGGATTTGTTAAAAATGTTTCTGCTTGCGATGTTGCGTGGGGTGGTGGCGATAGCTTATCAATGCCAGTGGGTGCAGAATATGAAAATGGAGATGTATATATTTATGATTGGATTTTTAGCACAGCACCAAAAGAAGGAACATTGCCATTAGTTGTTGGAAGAATCATGGGAAATAATATTCAATCCATCAATTTTGAAGCAAATAATGGTGGAGATATGTATGCCTATTATGTAAATGAACGCTTGAAAGAACATAAATACGCTTGCAGCACGACAAGTACAAAAGCACCTTCAAAACAAGCAAAAAAAGAAAAAATAAATCAATATTCCGGGGATGTTAAGCAAAATTTTATATTTTTGGCTCCGAAATATCAAGATAAACAGTATCAAAAGGCTATGGATGAATTAACTACATTCGTCTATATTGGCGATAATGAACATGATGACGCCGCCGATGGAGTTACACAGCTTGCAATAACGCTTGCCGGCAAAAGATTTGCAGAAGTAAAAGCAACCAAAAATTTTATGTGGGGAAGGAGATAGAGTATGATGACTACAGCTCAATATTTACGACAGATTGAAAATTATGATAACAGAATCAAAAACAAGCTTATAGAAGAAGAACAGCTCAGTTCTCTTTCCACAAGTGTATCTGCAATCCCTGTTGGAGAAAAGGTACAAACTTCTGTAAAACGTGATCCGATGGGAGATATGATTGCGAAGATATTTGATCTGCGAGAAGAGATTTCAGAAATGATATCTGAATTTTTACAAAAAAGACAAGAAATAGTTCGAACTATAGAACAGGTTGAAGACCCGTTGCTGTACAACATACTATTTAAGCATTATGTTGAGTACAAATCATTGGTTCGTATCGCAGACGAGATGGGTTATTCAGAGATTCACATTAAAAAAAAGCATTTAAAAGCCATAGCAGAAGTAAAAAAGATAAAAGGTTTCGAAAGATGATACCATAATATACTGAAAAATACTTTTAATATGTGTAAAATATAAAGTAGAGCATTGGATTAAAATATCCAGTGCTTTTTATTTTGTAGAAAGGATGGTTCGGCTCGTGAGAAATACAATGAATTTTGTAGATTTATGCCGAGGAGAATTCGGTAGAAAAGTAGCCTACACAGGCGTTGACCGAATCACTCCACAAAATGTAGTAAAAGTAGTTTCAGATACAATTGGCATACATAATAGAAACCGAACATTGATTGATTACTTGTATCGGTACATGAAAGGCGATCAGCCGATATTATACCGAAATAAAATAGTCCGTCCAGAAGTTAATAACAGAGTGGTTGAAAATCACGCATTTGAAACTGTAAAATTTAAAGCTGGACAGATTTGTGGGGAGCCAATCCAATATGTATGCAAAAAGAAAAATGCGGATGAAAAAATAAATGAGCAAGTTGACCTTCTGAATGACTATTTGGACGAAGCCAATGCAGATGCAAGAAACATCCAAAGGGCAATATATCAGAGTGCAACAGGAACTTCCTATAAGGCTATTCTGAAAGAAGAGGACTGGACAAAAAACGGAGATTTACCACCGTTTAGAATCTTTATTCCATATCCTGGTGATTGTTACATTGTATACTCACAGAGAAATGGGAAACCAATGCTTTCCGTTCAGATTTTGAAGGATGAAGATGAGCAACAATACTACTTATGCTATTCAAAGAACCAGTTTTTCAAAATCACGAATGGAAAAGTAACCGAATATGGCATCAACGGTTTTGGTGGGATTCCTATTGTTGAATGCCCGAATAATCATGACAGACTTTCAGATGTTGAAATTGCAATCACCTTATTTGATGCAATTAATAAATATCAGTCTGATAGATTAAATGGCGTGGAACAGTTTGTGCAAGCCTTTATGAAGTTTAAAAACTGCGAGATAGATGAAAACGAGTTTTTGAAAATGGTAAAACTTGGTGCTATCTCTGTTAAAGATACTGGAAATGGCTGTCAGTCAGATGTTGAACTGATGACCGCTGAACTGAACCAGTCAGAGAGCCAGATTGCGAAGGATGATATCTACAATAATATGCTGATTGTAGAAGCAATGCCAAACCGCCAAAGCAATAGCGGAGGGGATACAGGAAATGCTGTATACCTTCGCAATGGATGGGACTTTGCAGAGAGAGATGCAAAATTGGTAGAAGCATTCACCAAGGAAGCTGAAAAGGAATCTGCTAGAATTATTCTGAATATTATCCGTGGTACATCAAATGATGTTAATATCTCAACCAGAGATTTTGATGTAAAGATAACCAGAAACCCAACAGACAATATGCTTGTAAAAGCACAGGCACTTGATTATCTGTTTAAAAATAAAATTCATCCGCTTATTGCGCTGATTACCTGTGGGCTATTTAGTGATCCGCAGAAAGTCTACGAAATGAGTTTACCGTATCTGGGAACTATTTACCCGGAACTGGCAGACCCGGAAGCGGAAATGCAGAAAGCACAGCAATTACTTGACGGAAAGTTTCAAAATCCGTCCAAAACAGAACCAATGGCAAATTCTCCATCTAACGAAGAATGAACCAAATTTCGATTATTTAAGGAGTTTTAGAAAAATCTAAGGCTTCTTTTTTAATACCCAAAATCAAATAAATTGCAACAGCCCGTGAGCGTAAATCGGGTACAGACCATGTGCGGAGCGAACCGTGTTGAAAAAGCGTATTGGACTGGAAGAAAGGAGATTTCAATGACAAGAGAACAGGCAAAACAGGCACTTATCGGTATGGGAGTTGCAGAACCTTCCGAGGAACAGGTTTCTAAGCTTCTTGATTCTATTTCTGCTGAAACTAAGAAAGAGAAAGACAAAAATGTTTCTCTGAAGGAAAAAGCTGAAAAAGCAGATTCCCTGGAAAAAGAGTTGGAAGAGTTGAAAAAGCAGAATATGACCGAAGCAGAACGGCTAGAAGCTGAACGCAAGAAAGAAAAGGAAGCAGTGGATAAGGAGTTAGCTGATTTGAAAGCTGCGCTTGCAGAATCCAACAAAAAAGCCCTTACCAGTGAAATTACTTCTATGTTCGCAAATGCAGGACTTTCAACCGAAACATACGCGAGTGCTATTAAAGCATACGCATCTGCACCGTATGAGAAACCAGAAGATGCAATGAAAGAAGTCGAAACTTTTGTTAAGGGAGTTTCCGAAGCAAATAAAACAGCACTTGATACCGCAAAAGCAGCTTGGGAGAAGGAAGCATTGGAAAACACTCCGAATCCGGGCGGTGGTAGCGGTGGGAAAGCTACAGTAAAAAGTGATGCTGCTGAATTTGCAAAAGCTTACTCAGCAAAAAAGAACCAGGAAACTAAATCAGTGGACGGTAACGCCCCTGTAAATATTTAAGTAAAGGAGATATAAATAATGGCTTTTATGAAAACAGAGCAGTATGAGTCCACTCCAAATATTCTTGAATCTGAGGTCGGACTTGTACTCAAAACCTACACAGCAGACCAGACAAATGCTGAAACAGTTGGAACTAAGAAAATTATCAAAGCAGGTTCCGTATATCCAACAAATGCGACAGGCGCAATCGGCATTGTATTTGAAGATGTTGATATGACAGATGATACCAAGAGACCAATTTCTGTGATTGTCTCAGGACGTGTTCTTGAAAAGAGACTTCCAGTAACAGTTGACACTACTGCAAAAACAGAGCTTGAAAAATCCGGAATTTTTTTTGTAGTCACAGAAGACCCAGTATTTTAAGGAGGTATGACAAATGCCATTTAATATTTTGGAATCAATTACCCAAGAAGAAAGACTTAATTTCTCTCAGAATTTCAGCGTTAAAAGACCAGGTATCCTCGATACCATTTTCCCAGATACAAAAACCCAGTATCTGAAAGCAGAGTATTACAGACTTATGGCTGGACAGAATCTCCCGGAAGTTGCATTCGTCCACGCTCTTGATAGCGAAGCAGAAATCGGCACAAGACCTGGATTTGAAAAAGTCCTGACTGAAAAACTCTTCATTAAGAGAAAAATCAATCAGTCCGAAAACTTACGGCAGGCAATTGAAAACGGTGTGCCGGATAATGAAGCACTGAAAAACTTTGTATTTGATGATGCAGCCAGACTGTTCGAGGGCGTTGTTACAAGAGCAAATGTTATGAAAGGACAGTTCCTTTCCACCGGCGCTGTAACAATCAAAGAGAACCATGTTGACATGGGAATTGACTATGGCGTTCCAGCAAGTGCAAAAGTAACGCTTACTGATTGGTCTAAGCCAGATGCAGATATCATGGGCGATATCCAGAAAATGGTAGCTGTAGCAGAAGGCAATGGCTATGTAGTAAACAAAGCTGTTACTTCTCTTAAAATGATTAACTACATGCGGAACAACACTGCAATGCAGACAGCTGTTCTGGGTGCTGCAAATAAAAGGCTTCTCACAAAGCAGGAGCTTGCCAATCTGCTTATGCAGGAATATGGAATCACAATTGATCGTTGTGATGAGAACTTTAATTTCAGAAAAGCAGATGGAACCCTGAAAACAGCCAGATACCTCAAAGAGGATGTATTTACTCTGTATGAAGCAGATGCTAACGGTTCTTTCGGTGTTGGCCTCTGGGGTGTGACACCAGAAGAGCTTGAATACAGACAGTTTATACAGGAAGAGAACCGTTCTTTCGTAACTCTTTCCATGTGGGCTACACCAGACCCAGTTGCAGTATGGACAAAAGCATCCGGTATGTTCGTCCCTGTTGCACCAAAAGCAAACGGTGGTATCGTGATCGGTACCAAAGCGGGGGAATAACCGGGCATAGTCTCGATGAAAACAGCCAGTCACCATCTGTAGCAAGTGTGAATGATACATCAACACATAAGTATACAGAAAGCGAGTTGTCTAATATGACTGTATCTCAGTTAAGACAACTCGCAAGTGATAACGGCTATGCCCTGACAGCAACTAATAAGGCTGGAATAATATCAGAGATTTTATCTCAGCAAAGGTAGGTGATTAAATGGACGAACAGCTTATAGAGGACTTGACAAATTATCTTGAAGATGATGAAGAAACTGCGAGGATGATTCCTCTTTCAGCAGAGAGGGCTATTCGTTCATTTAAGAAGAAAAGGAATTATCCTTCCTCTTACAGTGATGAGAAAATAAATTCCGATATGGAGAAATGCTATGACTGCATATTTGATTTGGCTCTTTTCTTCCTAGTAAAGCAGGGAGCTGAGTTTCAAGGATCACATTCCGAATCCTCTGTGAATAGAAGTTGGGATTCCGAAACTGAAATTTATGTAAATCATGGTGTTTTTCCATTTATCGGATTCTAAGATGGTGTGTGCGTGATACGTCAATCCTCCCACGTATCGCAGGGGTGCTTCAAATTAGGTGGGTAGAAGCAATATTTAAAAAATGGGAGTGATGGAAAGGAATAGCGATGGGATGTGAACACGAGTGTATCAACGAACACCGCTTAAAAGAATTGGAAAGTGCCGTCCATGAGATGAAAGAAAAGCATTCCAAAAGGGATGGAGTTTTTTTTGAACGTATCAATGCGCTGGAACAGAAAATTGCTTTATACAACAACGATCTGGGACACATTAAGGATACAGTTGACGAAATGAACGACAATTTAAAATCACTCATGGAAAAACCAGGAAAGTTACAGGACAAAATAATTGCTTATATCATAACTGGCATAATTGGTATTGTTTTAGGCTTTGCCCTAAAAGGCATTTTCCCGGTGTAAATATTGATTCCACTACAGGGAGGACAGTGGAATGGATGATTATAAAGACTTTTCGGAAGATGAAAGAATCTTCTATTTGCGTGAAGCTGGATTTGATTCCAGAGAAAAAGAGTTATTCCGATTGCGCGTTTACGAAGAAAAAACACTTGCAGAAGCTTCAGAAATCATGGGCTACAGCACAAGAACCGTAGACCGCATAAACAGAAAATTAAAGAAGAAAATTATGAAAGTCGCCCCGATGTATTGTCGGGGCTTTTCTTTGTATTCATAGAAAATGGCGTATTTATGGCGTTATCATGGCGTGTTAATCAACCTCTTATTATTGTAAAATATAGTTATAAAAACAAGGGAGGTTTGAGATATGCAGTATGGTAATCCGTATTTTGCACAACCATTTCAACAAATACAACCGTATCAAGATAGATTAGCTCAATTGCAAAATAGCTATCAACAGGCAATGCCATACGGACAGACACAAATTCAGCAACCAATGCCGCAAGTACCACAAATCCCCATGTTACAAGGACAGATGGTCGATGGGATTGATACTGTAAAGGCAAAAGATGTAGATATGTCTGGAAACCCTGTCTATTATCCAAAAACTGACGGTACAGAAATATATAGAAAACAATTACAGGCAGATGGAAGAAGTAGAATTTTTGTTTATCGACTTATAAATCCGGAAGAACAACAGCAACCAAAGGCAGAAGAAAAACCGATTGACATAGAAGCTATGTTTAATCAGCTTCGGAACGATGTTTGTTCAGAAATTTCCGAAATAAAGAGTATGTTTCCGACACAAATGTCGGGAACACCGGAACCCAAGCAGAATGGAGGTAAACAGAGATGATGAATCCAATGCAACTTATGCAGATGATACGTGGTGGAGGGAATCCTCAACAAGCCATAATCAATATGATGAAACAGCAATCTGGAAATAATCCTGTAATTGACAATGCAATTAACATGATGGAAAAAGGTGATAATGCAGGAATTGAAAAACTTGCAAGAAATCTTTGTAAAGAAAGAAATATTAATCCAGACGATATACTGTCGCAGGTTAAGAACCAGTTTGGAATAAAATAAATTCGCTACAATAATTAAAAGAGCCGCGGTCTTTTGATTTTGTATAAATTACAAAAATCAATAAGGAGGTAATCGCTATGATGAATGGTGGATTATCAGCAAGCGATGTCGCTGTATTAAGCGGCTCTAATAACCGTGCAGATGAAGGCTATGGCTTTGGCGGTGGCTGGGCATGGTGGATTATAATATTGCTTATCTTTGGCTGGGGCGGTTTCGGCGGCTTTGGTGGCTGGGGTGGCAATGGTACAAATGGTTCCGGCTTCCAAGGATGGGCTACCCGTTCAGACATTAATGAGGAATTCGCCCTTAATGATATTCAGAATGGTATCAGAGGTATTCAGCAGGGTATCTGTGACAGCACATATTCTCTTAACAATACCATGCAGAGTGGCTTTAATGGTATGAATGTCGGAATGCTTCAAGGCTTCAACGGCGTTCAGCAGGCAATCAATGCTGATACTGTAGCCGGTATGCAGAATACCAACGCATTACAGTCTCAGTTAGCAAACTGTTGTTGCGAAACAAGAGAAGCCATCCAGGGTATCAACTACAACCTTGCTACCAACACTTGTGCTCTCCAGAACACAATGAACAACAACACAAGAGATCTTCTGGAAAACCAGAACAGCAACACAAGAGCAATCCTTGATTATCTTTGCCAGAAAGAGACAGCAGACCTCAGAGCAGAGAATCAGGCACTTAAACTGGCGGCTTCACAGTCCGACCAGAATGCGGTATTACAGGCGGCTATGAACGCAAATACAGCAGAAATTCTCAGACGCACTGCACCGCTTCCGGTTCCTGCATATCCGGCAAGCAACTTGTATGGATATTATGGAAGCTGTGGATGTGGGGGAAACAACGGTTGTTGCTGATTTTATCATTGAATTAAATTAAAAATTGAATATGTACCGTTATTATGATATAATAAAATTATCATAGGAGGAACGGTGCATGGTTAATCAAGATTTAATAGGTCAAAAATTTGGGAAACTTACAGTTGAATCTAGCGCAGGAACCAATAAGTGGAAACATAGGTTATGGGAATGCAAATGCGATTGTGGCAATATTGTGATCGTAGACACATCTAGACTAAGAAATGGTCACACAAAAAGTTGTGGATGTTTACACCCAAAAGCGGAAGATTTGGCAGGAAAGCGTTTCGGAAAATTGACCGTAGTAAAGAAAATAGGCAGGAAAAATCGTTCTAATTATTGGCAATGTCATTGCGACTGTGGCAATGATGTCAATTGCTATCAATACAATTTAATGAGGGGAACAAGTACATCTTGCGGATGTTTGCGAAGTTATTACTCAAAACAAAGTAGAAACTGTCATGGAGAATCAACCGGAATTTTATATAAAAAATGGTCTTCGATTAAAACAAGATGTACTAACCCAAATGACCCGCACTATAAAGACTATGGTGGACGTGGAATTAAATTGTGTGATGAGTGGCAAGAATATTGGCCGTTTAGAGAATGGGCTTATGCGAATGGATATCAAGAAGACTTAACCATTGAGAGAAAAGACGTAAATGGAAATTATTGTCCCGAAAATTGTTGCTGGATTACTGGGTTTGAACAAGCCAGCAACAAAAGAAGAAGCGTATTTTTAGAGTACGGTGGGAAAAAGCAAACAATTTCTCAGTGGAGTAGAGAACTTGGAATAGGAAAAGAAACCATTGCGTATAGGGTACATGCCGGATGGAGTGCGGAAGAGTGCTTATTTGGTAAAAAGAACAGAACTGGAAATTCTAGCCCTAGAATGAATATCCCTGACTATTTATCTTAAAAGTAACAAAAGTTGTTGAACTCACCCTTAGAGGTTGACTAATTCTAAGAGGTGGGTTGCGGCTCACCTCTTATTGATTGAGAGGTAAAAAATATGGCATGTAAGAATGTTTGTAAGCTCTGTAATCACCTTGTGCTGTCTACTGCAATTGCATTCACAGGTGGAAATCTTGTGGTTACTATCCCGGAAGGAAGCTACAATAATGGAGAAAAATACTGCATTGTTTTAGCGCAGTCCATTCCAAATACAACCACAATTACCGCCCCAGTAATGATTCAGATAGGAACAGGAACAACCTTATATCCATTGGAGAATCGTTGTTGTGCACAGGTTACGGCTTGTGGCGTAAGAACCAGAACAAAATATGCAACCAGAGTTGCAACAAGTGCTACTGGTGGAGTGTTCAAAATGTTAGGAAACCCGGCATGTAGCCCGAATAACAATCTGACTGCAATCAATGGTACAGCCCCAACGACAGAAGCACCTGTTACGCAGGCTGTTAGAAAGGGGGCACTGTAATGCATAAAGTTGCAATGGAAATGGGAAAATGGGCTATGGAAAAAGCCAAAACACATGGCTTCGATAATCTCAGTTCTCAAGATTGGGACGATTTGAAAGATTGCATGGAATCCGTAAAGTGCGCGATTTGTGCAGATAAAGATTACAGAATCGTAGAAGCTATGGACGAATGCGAACAGGAAGAAAAGTATCTTGGACGCATGGGATATGACCGTTACCGCTATTCAAATGGGCGTTTCGCTCCAAAAGGTAGGGGAACTAGAAAAGGTTATAGACCATATCTGTACATGGAAGACGATGACTGGATGGACGAGTATTTAAACAATCCAGAATTTGAGCGCAACATGTACCGCATGGGATATCATCCAGACCGTAGTGATATGGAAATGGGTGACATAAATCGGAAGAAATCCAGATATGGCGAGTCCTATGATAGATACGATGAGAATCGTAGGCACTATCATGATTCTAAGGATTCTGAATCCAAGAGAAAAATGGATGATTCCATGAAAGAATACACATCAGATATTATTCGTAACCTTACGGAAATGTGGTCGGATGCAGATGCAACGCTCAGACAGCAGATGAAAACTGACCTGAGCCGTTTGGTTCAGCAGATGACATGATTAAATTATTGATTAAGCCCTTGTTGCAGTAGTGCGGCAGGGGCTTTTTAGTTGAGAAAAGGATGGTGATAAGCCATGCTAAGACAATTTTACATGAACGGTGACCTATGGAGAGTACAGTTCGTATCCCCACACGATAACGTGTTAATTGACCGCACTGGAAATAGAACACTTGCTGTATCTGATTACTCTACAATGACAATTTCGATTGCAAGCAACTTGCATGGAGAACTTCTGAACCGTGTATTTATCCATGAATTAGGTCATTGCGTGATGTTCAGCTACGGTCTATTAACAGAACTTCACCGCATGGTTAAGAAACGATATTGGGTGGACGCAGAGGAATTTGTATGCAATATTCTGTCCGACTATGGACAGTTTGTTATTGGCACAGCCAGAGATATTTTAGGAAACCAATTCATATACGTTTCCCCTGTTGGAATGGAAAGGATGACTGCATGAGAGGATTAGTCCGTCAAAAACAAAAAGTATATTGGTCTCGAATAACCGAAAAAACAGAAGGATTAGACCGTAATAAAGTTTATGAGAAACCAGTTCTATACTTTTTTTCTGTATCATCTACAGCCGGAACACCAGAAGAAATTGCAGCCGGAATAGTGCCAGATTATGACAGATACATTACAAGCTTTAATCGAAATTTCCGTCCACAGGAAGCAGATATATTTTGGATAGATAGAATCCCACAAATAAGCGAGGACGGAAGCCTTATTTTGAACGAAGATGGAGAACCCACAGTATTGCCAGACTACACACTAAAGAAGATTTTAGACACACAAAAAGGCAATATTGCCAGATACGGAATTTCTAAGAGAGGAAATGAGGATGGGTAAGACAATAAAGTGTACCTTATCGCAGAAATCAATCCGGAATGCTATTGATGAATTAAAAAATTATCAAAAATCTTTAAGGAGCAAAAATGAAATCTTCATAAAAAGATTATGTGAATTAGGGATTCCAGTTATTGACCAAAATATTTTGGCAGCACAAGGCGATTCCGATAAGACCCACAATACTTACATCAAAATTAACAGTTTTGGGGGCTATGCAGAAGCCCATTTAATATGTGAAGGAATAGACCTTTTGTTTATAGAATTCGGTGCAGGTATTCACTACAATGGTGCAGCCGGTTCTAGTCCGCATCCAAAAGGAGAAGAATTTGGTTATACAATCGGTTCTTACGGACAAGGAAAAGGAAAAAACGATTCCTGGGTATATGTTTCTGATTCAGGCGAATGGGTACGTTCTTACGGTACAGAAGCTACAATGCCAATGTATAAAGCAAGTGTAGAAATCATTCAGAATATCCGCAAAATTGCCAAAGAGGTATTCTCTTCCTAAAGAAGATACCATAATATACTGAATGATACCAACCAATTATGTTATCATTACAGTGTTAAATTGTAGCATAAAATGCAATGCGTTCACTATAAAGGTGGGCGCATTTTTTATTGTGAGGTGACAGATATGCCAGACACAATAGAATCCCCTGTATTGGAAGTTTTTTCAAGGTGGGGAGCGGCTGTTTCTAAGATTACCGGTGCAGACAATTATTCCATGGATGGGAGCGAGACAAATGCTTCTGGCAAAAAAGCATATGCACAGCTTTATATGCTCGGAAATCCAATTACGAGAGGTGACCTTGAAGGGAATGAATGCGCAACAATGCCATCATTTCAAGTAAATTGTTTCACCTCTGGGAGTAAAGCATTAACCAGATTGTATGAATTGGACAAGATAAGTCACAAAGCTATGGTAAGCATGGGATTTCGACGCACATATGGCCCGGAACCTATGTTTTTTGGTGATAGTGGAATCAAAAAGCTTGTAAGCCGATACAGCCGGATATATACAGGAAAATTACTTTGAAACCAATGAACGCATAGACGTTCTTTTTTTATGCTTAAAACGAAAGCGAGGTGAGATTATGGATCAGATTTTAAGTTATGTAAAGCCAGAATTACTTATTGTCGTTGTAGTTCTTTATTTTATCGGGGTAATGATTAAAAAATCAGAAAATATTTCTGACAAATTTATTCCGATGATTTTAGGAATTCTCGGCATGTTAATTTGCGGTCTTTACGTTTTTGCAACATCTACGGTTTCCGGTTCACAGGAAGCTGCAATGGCGCTGTTTACTGCAATTACACAAGGAATTATCGTTGCTGGATTAAGCACTTATGTAAATCAGCTTATTAAGCAGTCTGGAAAAGAAGAGTAGAAAGGCGGTGATCCGCTATCTCCCGGCACAGGGTTACGTGCATATTACCGATTTTTTGTTTGAAAAAAATTGCTGACCTTAAAGAGTTAAAGGTAGAAAGGAGAAATAATGAGCCGTTTAACAACATTAGGCGTGACTTTTGGTTATGGAGTTGAAACCGAAAAAGGCGTAAAGCCTACAACTTTTAAGCAACTTGAGCTTGCAAGCTCTATTGGTGGAATTTCACTTGATACAGAGCAGATTGACGTATCAGCATTGGAAGATTATATCACAAAATATGCAGCTGGTAGACAGGATACTGGCGGTACATGGGAAATCGAATTTATCATGGACCCAGATAAATCTGTTAAGCAGATTAAGGAACTTTATAGTGCATCTAAGACAGCAAAAGAAACTGGACTTGCAACATGGTTTGAGGTTGTTTTCCCGGATATGGCAGATGCATTCTTTGTTACAGCTGAATGTGGACGTGAGATTCCACTTCCAGAAGTTGGACAGAATGAAGCTGCAACAATGTCCATTTCCCTTATTATCACAGATTACAAGGGACTTGAAACAAAGGTTGCTCTTACAAAATCAGAATGATGTTTTTAATGGGAGGATTATAAAATGGTAACTTTTAATGTAAATGGAAAAGAATATAAGGTTGTATTTGGATACGGACTTCTTACAAAAACAGATGTGCTGGACAATGTGCAGGGGATTACAGATGGAAAAGAGAGAAGCCTTCAGAAGATGATTTCTCTTCTCCCGGAACTGCTTCTTGCCGGACTTCAAAAGAAGCACAAGGAAGAGTTTGGGTATGAAAGTGATTCTGAAAAAGAAGCTGCTCTTGATAAAGTCTGTGACCTTTTGGATGATTACGAAGATGAAGGAACTGAGGAAAATCCAAAAAGTGGATTTGATTTATACAAACTTCTTGACAAAGAATTGGAGAAAAACGGTTTTTTATCCGGTCTGCTGAATGCAGTAGCAGAAGCACAGGCAGTGGAGAAGAATGCAACGAAGCTCCCACAGGATCACAAAAAGAAAAATTAACTTTTCGAGAAGTTGTTTACCAAGAGATTCTTCCTTTATACCTCTCTATTGGTGTATCTAAAGAAGAATTTATGGATTCTACTCCAACAGAGTTAAAGCCTTATCTTGAAGCTGAAAAGATACGGCAAAAGAGAAAAGATGCTGAACTCTGGCAAGCGGGCATTTATGAAACATCAGCCACATTCACAGCTGTTGCAAATGCTTTAATGGGAAAAAAATCCAAGGCAGAGTATTTGAAGAAACCTTTACTTGAATCAGCAGAGGAAGAAAAGCGAAAACAGGAAGGTATACTTTCCGAAGAAGAAAAGAAAAAACAGAGAAACGCACTTTTGGCAAGCTTGCAACTCATGCAGGCAAACTTTGAGCTTAACCATGAAAAGGGCAGGCAGGATGAATAAGTCTTGTCTGCCCTTTATTTTTTTTGTAAAAAAAGGAGGGATAAATAAAATGGCTGAAAATACCATTGATACCCTTGATATACAAATTAGCAGTAGTACAGAAAAAGCAGTACGTGCGCTGACTAATCTTTCAAACAAACTCACAGAAGTTAATTCCGCATTAAGCGGAGTTAATACAAACGGATTGCGTAGTTATGCAAGGGAACTCGGAAGGGTTACGTCTTCCTTTAATTCTCTAGGCAATGTCCGTACTTCTGGTCTTGATAGTGCTATTTCAAAATTAAACGCACTTAGTAAAATCAACCTTAGTAATCTTCAGAATCAAAAGATTAGTTTTGATTTGGACATCAAAGGTGGAGATCAAACACAAAAACTGCAATACGCCATTGATAAAACAGTACGTGATATTAAAATTGATACCTCTTCCATTTCAAAGCAATTAATTGAAGCATTTAACTTAAAAGGCGGTGCTGCTTCAAAAGTTCGTTCTCAAATGAACGAACTTGCAAAGGAAATGGCACAGTCTTTTGACGGAAAAGAAATCTCTGGAAATGTTGGAAGCATTGTTGAAGAAATTGGAAATACGATTCTCAAAAGCGGAAGTGTAGTAAAAGCTAATCTTGGAAGCTACTTAGATGGAGCAGAACAAGAATGGATTGATTTCAATAATTACTTCAAAAACAAGAAAATCTATGTTTCCGATATGCTAAAAGCCGACCTTGGTAAAGGCGAATTTTCTGAGATTCTGAAAAACAATCTGAATAAGGTTGTTACAGATGCAACCAAAGGCATTACACTTGACAAATCCTGGCAAGAATTAGCAGATAGATTCCCAACTCTTGTACCAAGAGATACTATAAATGCAGCAGATCAGCTGATTACCATACTTGAAAATATCAAAAAAGTTAGAGAATCAATAAAGCCAGTATCAATAGAATCGCTTTATGGAGAAAACGCTTCAAAAGCATCGGATAAAGTATGGGGAATGGCTGTTGATTCCACTCAACAGCTTGCAGAGCAAGTAAAAACAAGACTTAATGATGCGTTGAAAGGTGCTGACGGCCAGCTCCCTATTGATGTAAAAATCAATACGGATAAGATAACAATGGATATTCAGAAGGCAATCAATAAAGTTGCCGAGCTGAAATATAACACTGTAAAAGTCACTCTGGATGTAGACACTACAGGAATTAAAGATGCAGTTACCGGAAAACTTAAAGAAATTGATGCAGGACAAATGACAAGCATTGCCGATGGAATGAAACAGTTTTCAGATTCTTTAAGAGCCATGGGAACTGTTAATTATAAAGCTTCCGGTTTAAACGCAATCATTAATTCCATTAGCAGATTTAGCCAGGTAGATATTAGTAATTTTAATTCTATGAAACTTGGCGAGATAATCACTCAGTTATCTGGATTATCGGCAATACCGGATGTATCTGCAAGTGTTAATCGTTTTGTTAATTCAATGGCTAGACTAGCCAATTCCGGCGAATATATTGCAAATGTATCGGCTGAATTACCTGCATTGGGAAGTAGCTTGAAATTTATCACAGAAAGCTTTATTGGTGTTGATGGAATTTCAGATTCCGTAAATAGGTTTGTTCAGTCAATTGCACAATTGGCAAGTGCTGGCGGTAAAATTTCTCAATCTTCTGGACAACTTGGAACACTAGCAAATGAAGTATTGTCATTCTTCAATGTAATGAAAACCGCACCAAAAATCAACGAAAACACAGTAAGAATGACAGAAGCTTTGGCACAGTTAGCTACTGCAAGTGGGAAAATAAATAAAGCCACAAATTCTATTACGAATTCATTTTCGAGATTATCAAATGCCGCAAATGGACTTGGAAATGCAGGAAGAAAATTATCTTCCATGATTGGCTCTGCAAGCTCTGCACTAGCTAATTTTGGAAATACCGCAACTGTAACCACAAGAAAGACTGGCTCATTAACTTCACAGCTTGCTAGTTTATATGCAAAATTTTTTACTGTGACAAGAGGAATTAAAGCACTTTGGAATTCTGTAAAGTCCGCATCTGATTATGTTGAAACATTGAACTATTTCAATTCTGCATTCGAACAAGTTACAGACGGATTGGACGTGAGCAAGTGGCAGAATGCAGGAGTAAAATCCGCAGAGGAATATGTGGGTTCTTTTGAAAAACGTGCAAAAGAACTGACAAAAAAAATGACTGGATTTGAAGTATCAGATGCAGGTGATCTGACTAGAACAAAAGGCACGAGCCTCGGACTTGATCCAAACCAAACGATGAACTATCAAGCTACTTATGCACAGATGGCATCATCAATGGGGGCAACAGCAGATGCATCAACCAAGGTTTCACAAGCTTTAACAGAAATCGGAGCAGACCTTGCTTCTGTAAAAAATCTTGAATTCAACGATGTTTGGAATGATATGGCTTCTGGCATAGCCGGAATGAGCAGAGCACTTGATAAATATGGTATTAATATCCGTGTAGCAAATTTACAACAGGAACTTTATAACCTTGGAATTGACGCTACTGTATCAAGTCTAAGCCAATCGGACAAGGCTATTCTGAGAACTATAACAATCTTGAATAGTTCAAAGTATGCATGGGGTGACCTTGCTAATACGATAAATCAGCCGGCAAACCAATTAAGATTACTGCAATCTAATTTTTCAGCACTTTCAAGAACTATCGGTTCATTATTCATTCCAATTATCTCAAAGGTTCTTCCATATATGAACGCCTTTGTTATTGCAATTCAGAGAGCTTTTTCGTGGGTTGGAAGACTTTTGGGTATCAAAATGTCCGATTATGTTGCTTCCACAGGAAGTGCCGCAGTTGATATGGGAAGTATTGCAGATAGTACAGAAGATGCAGCTTCCGGGCTTGACAAAACAAATGACAATGCGAAGAAATTAAAAAAATCCTTATCTGTTCTTTCTTTTGATGAATTGAATCAGCTGAATGATGCAAAAACATCCACCGCTTCCGGTTCTTCTGGAAGTGGTGGCGGTGGAAGTACACATCTTCCAGAACTAGATACTGCATTAGATAAAGCCCTGTCAGAGTATCAAGCTGCATGGGATAAAGCTTTTGAAGAAATGAATAATAAGGCAAATGATACCGCTGATCAGATTGTAGCTGTATTTAAAAAAATTCGTAAAGCGGCTAAACCAACAACTGCATCAATCAAGAAACTTTATGATGAAGGTCTTAGCAAGCTTGGAAACTTCTCTATTACAGCTCTGAAAGATTTGTGGAATAATTATCTGAAACCAATTGGATTATGGATGTTATCTGACAATTCCGGGCTTCCTCGATTCTTTAATATTACGAATGATTTACTAAATAAAATCAATTGGGGTAAACTGAATAGCTCGCTTTCCGGTTTCTTTACAATGCTTCAAAAGCCAACAAAATTTGTTTGGACTGGTCTTATGGATTTCTATGAGAAATTCTTAGTGCCGGTAGGTACATGGACAATGAATAGTGCAATTCCGGAACTTGTTGACGCATTAACAAATTTCGGAAACAACATTCACTGGGACGAACTTAATTCGGCATTGAAGAACTTCTGGGATGCACTTGCGCCATTCGCACAAAATGTTGGGCAGGGAATTGTTGACTTCTTCAAAGATTTACTTGATGTTGGAGAAAATTTCATCAATACAACACTTCCTGGAGGATTAAACTCTATTGCTGATGCAATAAAAAATATCAGCCCGGAAACTGCACAGGCAATTGGAAAAGGACTTGGACAAATCTCCATTGCAATCCTTGGATTCAAAGGATTAACCTTTATTGGTGGAATCATTGGAAAAGACAGCCCATTAGGAAAAGGACTTGCTTTATTGGCAAAACATCCTTATGCGTCGATGGCACTTGGATTAGCCGGAATTGTAACCGCACTTGATAATTTTGGGATTATTGATGTTGATTGGGATTGGATTTGGAGCAGTATTGACCGTGTAAAAACCTCAATACAGAATTTTATTGATAAGGTTGATTGGAATGCTGTTGGAACTGCTCTTGGAAATTTATGGTCTGCATTCCAACCATTTGCAGAGGGATTTGCAGATGCGTTGATTACCGGGCTTGAAGGAATAATTAATATCGGAGCGGACTTAATTAACGGTATTGCAAATGCAATTAATTGGCTGGCTGAAAAATTAAGTGGAATTGATCCAGAATTTATAAAACAAGTTGGTGCAGCATTTGGAACATTGTTTACAATCAAAATAGCCAAGGATATTGCCACCAAAATCTTTTCCTTTGCAAGCGGAATCGGTTCATTATCTTCAAAACTTTTAAATTTCCCACTTGATACCGCATCTTCTCTTTCTACCATCATCGGTGATATTGGTGGAGCAGCGGAAACAGCGGGAAATGGCGGGTTTACTACACTTGCAGAAAAGATAAAAAATCTCGGTGATGTCGCACAAACAGCTGGTGGACAATTCCAAGGATTTTGGGGATACGCAACCAATTTGGGTGCGACTGCATTTGTCGTGGAAGGTCTTGGACAGGTAAAAAAAGCTATGGACTTTAAAGATTCCACAGCTGACGCATTCAACGATTTTGAAGTTGTTAGAAAAGCATTAAAAATCCTTGAAGACCAAACTGGAATTTCCGGGGATAAATTTATCGGTCTTGGCGGTGATTTAAAAAATGTGAAAGACAATGCATTTGATTTTGATGGACAGCTCCAAACTGTAGAAACATCACTTGAAAATCTTGGAATTTCTTCCGATACATTTAAGCAAGCATTAAAACAGGCAATGGAAGAATCCGATACTTCTACAAATTCTCATGTAAGTAATATTAATGAATATATCGGTACGATGGGGACAGAATTTGATAATGCGAAATCTGCATTAGAAAGACTTTCAAATCAAGCGGTAATCACTCCAACGCAGTTTGATGAATTAAGTGCTGTCCTTCAGCAACAAGAATCATCTGGTGCAACAGCCAGAGCCGCATTCCAAGCCTTGATGGATAAAATGGCAGAGATGGGAATTGACACAGGAAAAGTTATTAAAGCTTTTTCAGAAGATGTTCCAAAATCTTCATCAACAATGAGCAAATCAGTGGAAACAGCTACGAAATCCATTTCTTCAAACTCTAAGACTGGTTTTGGAATAGCCAGTGCAGCTGTAAGCACGGCAATGGCTGGAATGAAAAAAAGCACAGAAAGCACAATGCCTTCCATTTGGTCGAAGATAAAGAACACGAATGATGATGTTGAAACCAACTCTAAAACCAATTGGGGAAATTCTGCAAGTGCTGTATCTACAGCCCTCGGAACCATGGACACCGATACAAAAGATGTAATGGGTAAGGTTATGACAACCATCCAAAGTTATTGGTCTTCCGTTCTTATCAATACAAACCAGATTTGGGAAAAGGCTTCTGGCAAGGTCGATAAAGAAACTCAAAAAATGAAAACTTATACAGAAACCAATTTGTCTGGGATTTCGGATAAAATTAAAAGGCTATTTAATGTTAATCTTACATCAATTGGTCGGGAAACTGCTCAATCATTCGCTGACGGCATGAAACAAGTACATTTACCAACTCTGACTTATTATATTTCAGAGTGGAGAAAACATGATCTTGGCGGTGGAAGAACCAGTTCCACACCAGTTTACAAGCCTAATTGGTACGCCAAAGGTGGCCTTTTCAATGGCGCACAGGTAATTGGTATCGGAGAAGCCGGTTCCGAAGCTGTTCTTCCGTTGGAAAACCCACGAACCATGAAGAAGATTGCAGACAGCATTGTTTCCAGTTCGGACGGAAGCATGGGACTTACAAAAGAAGAAATGGCAAAAGCAGTAGCCCAGGGAGTTGCAATGGCAATGAGCATGAACAGCGGAAATAAGAATCCGCAGTACATTATGAACAGTATTATTCTGGACGGAAGTGAGATTGCGAAAGCTGTAACAAAAGCCCAGAATGATACGGATAGCCGTTTCAAACCGTCCCCAGCATATTGATTTTTGACTGATTGTGTGGTATAATTTCTTCAATGAAGAAGTACACACGGTCTTGATTTTTGAGCCGCTAAGAAGAAATTAATATTTCTCGATTTTGAGGAATTTTTATCTTACTTGGCGGCTCTTTTTATTTTATCCATCAATATAAGGAGGAATGGAGAATGGAAAATGAAGTTTTGATAACAAGTGAACAGACACCTATTGAGATTGCACTTGGGATTGACGAAGAAGGCATGACTACTGCAAGAAAACTATATTCATTTTTAGGACTTGCACAGGGACAATTTTCAAGATGGGCGAAAACAAATATTATCGACAATTCATTTGCGGTAGAAAATGAAGACTATTGGGGGTTCGACATTTATGTCGAGGGTAATAAAACTGTTGATTATAAGATAACTGCCCATTTCGCCAAAAAACTTTCAATGCTATCAAAATCTGAAAGAGGAGAACAAGCAAGAAACTATTTTATTGGTTGCGAACAATCCTTAAAAATTGCTTTTAAAAAGCAGCGTGCAGCAGAACTTGAACGAGCTAAAGGAATAGCAGTAAGACAGGCATTGACAAAGGCAATCCAGCAATCTTCTGAAAATGAAAGAATGCACGGACATGCCTATTCTACATATACGGACGTTATTTACAAGTCCATATTTGGTAAAAACGCCAAGCAACTAAGAGAGGAATTCGGAATCACAAAAAAAGAAAGTATGAGAGATTATTTTTCAGAAGAAGATTTGGTGAAAATCCAGAATGCAGAAATGCTTGTGAGCGCATTAGTCGGATATGGATGGGGATATAACGAAATAAAAGAATTTATTCTGAATAAAGGAATTAATAAAATTGCGGCATAATTTTGAATTTTTAGACAGCCCGCATTTAAAATGAGGTCTGGAAAGGTTCGATTTAAAATGGAACCTTTTTCACAGGGAGGAATATCATGTCATATAAAAATTACATCTTAATCCAAAAGCATTTATTCCGCAGCGAATACATTTTTGCAGATACAGAAGAGTATCTGGCAGACCAACTTTTTAAGAATGAGAAAATTCGGGTGAATTTTGGAAAAGAATATGGACATAAGGAAGAGAAGTATCTTCTTGTTTTCTGTAAAATCTGGAATAAAGACCAAGGAAAGTTTTTTAAAGCAATGGAAAAGCTGAGAAATAAAATGCCACTGGTCGGGAATACCGACTATGAGGAATTTTGCAAGGAAACATTCAAAATGTTTGATTAATTAATTCGGTAAAACCAGTGGGCTAGGTTGGCCGCCGAAAAGTGTAAACCTTGATGCACCTGCCTGCTGTTTTTATAAATCAAGGATTCTGGCACAATACGGAGAGTGCCTACGGCCAACAAGGAGGTTATCTAATATGAAAGGTAAATTATCAGATCTTTTTTTATCCAGCAAAGAAAGCGTTATCATCAAACCAGATTTAGCAGTAAAATTAGGGCTAAATGAAGCCATTGTTTTACGCCAAATTTATTACTGGCTTGAAATAAATGAAAAATTGCAAAGAAATTATTATGATGGAAGATATTGGACTTTTAACACGATGGAAGAATGGCAAAAGAATAATTTCCCATGGTGGTCTACAAAAACTATAGAAAGAGCTTTTAAAAGTTTAATTTCTTCCGGAATTGTTATCACTGGAAATTATAATAAAGACCAAAGAGACCGTACAAAATGGTATTCCATCAATGAAGATGTTCTTGAAAACATATTAAATGGTATAGTAAAGGAAAACCCAAAGACAAATAGCCAATGTGCATCTGGACAGAATGACAAAAGGCATAGACAAAATGACGAAATGCACAAAGACAGTTCGGGTGAAGCATTACCAGAGAATACTAACAAAAATTATCATTCAGAAAATACTATATCAGATACTACATCTCCTACGGAGTTAAAAAAAGAAGAGAAAAATGCATACCACTCTAACGCAACATCATAAACTTAAGATTAGATATTACACATTTATATTATCCTGCTAAAAACTCATTTCAAAAGGGCAGATTAAAACGAAGAGAAATCTTCACAGAGCTCCTTCTGTATACTTTAACAACTTAAAATGCCCATAATCTCCCTTTAAACGGAGAATGGGCATTTTAAAAGCTACTCTTTTGATTGTTTTTATATTTATTTGAGATGTTTTTTCTACGCTCTTTTCCAGGTAGTTCCCTTATGGGAAGTACATAGCGCTCCATTTCTTCCTGTAGTTCTCCAAGTTTTTTGATCCGCTTCTTTTCCTCCGGTTCCAAAAGGATTTTTAGCATAGTCTCTTTGAAAAGACCGATGGCTACATTTTCATTGGTATGCATGGGATATTTATTCCTGTTTTCCCGTCCTGCTGCTGCGGCCTCTTCGTCCGCACTGTTCCGAATGTCCTGAACCATGTTATATACTAAAACCTGCGCCCAAAAATCCTGGTGCACATATACTGTGGCTTTCCCTGTTACACTTTCAAATTTCATTTTGTTTTTTAGAGTATTGTATTTCTTCTCAATTTCCCATCTTTGGTAATATAAATCCGCTAATTCTTCTGCGGTAATTGTATCCGGAAGATCTGTCATCAGCGCAAGTTCATTCCCGGAGGGAAGAGTCGATTTTGATATTCTTACCAGCGTGCTCCCTTTCTTTTGCATCTGTTCATATCGTTCCGGATGTTTTTTTCGTATTTTTTGTAGGCGTGCAGATGAATGTTTTAAAATGACTTTTTCATCTGCCGACTGCATCCGTTTACGTTCTGCCATATAATCGTTGGATGAAAGACGGATCAGATAATGAATCCCTTCCGTTTCCAGAAAGTCAATAAACTCTAAGGAAGGATAACCGCGGTCAAAAACTGCGACAACCGGCTTCCTGATTCCAAATTTTTTTAATTGTTTTAAGTTTCTTTTTGCCAGTTCGTTTTCACTGATGCAAATATGTTCAATTTCAATATCCAGGTAAAAATGATTCAAAACATCATACATTCCGCTTACCAGTGCCCGTACCTGCCCTTTCCCGGAATGCTGGTTGCCGCTGTTTCCAAATGCTTCCCTGTTATCCTTTGAGTTTGGAACTTCCGCCTTGCTCCCGTCAATCGCGATTAACAAATATCCTTTCCACAGTCTGGGTTCGTCAGAACGATAAAAATCCATAAGATATTTACGGTTCAGATAGGGAAAAATTTCCGGATTTAGACGTTTTCTCTGTTGTAGATATCCCTGGACAGATAACTGCATAGACAAGTCTCCTTTTTCTTTGAAATAGTTTCTAAGTTCAAATGTCGTGGTAAGCCCCTTTTTTGAAAGACAGCATAGCAACATGTCTTTTAGGGGCATTTTTCGCTTTCTCGAAAAAGCATGGTTTCCATTCTGTCTCGCATATTTTGCAATTTCCGGATCAGATAATAATGCAGAAAACTTTTGAAATCTTGTTTTATAAGATTTAATCATATACACCCCTGCCTATATTTTAACACAATGAAAGGAACCTGCGAACAGATTCCTTTCCATTTTTTCCTTAAGTTTATGATGTTGACTCTAACGAGTGGTTCAATTCTCAACATATCAAAAATATGTTGACCGAGGAGAACATCCAGTATACTCCAATAGACCGTAAATCTTTTAACTGGTCTGCATTCAAGAACCAAGTTACGATACGACTTGAAGAATTGGGATATACGACAAGCCCATATACAACCAACCGCTTCCTGGTAGTATCGAAGTATTTTTTCAAGAGGTATGAAGAACGAACCAGAAAACCGCACATAAAAATCAATCAAGACGCTTTGGATAATATCTTGGACAAGTTTGGATTCGGGCCAAATCCAGATTACTTCCAGAATGTTGAGATTGAAACATACATGAAAGTGATTGATGAATATTTCGGCACTTCATTTAGTGAGTACACGGATCACCATTATTCGCATTTCATTTCTGGCTACATACGGAAAAATTTGTTAATGAAAGTTGAGGACAGGGAGGACACACTATGAAAAGAATCAAAGCACTATTGGTAACCATTATCTGTATTTGCATTATCACAGGGCTAACAGGCTGTGCAGCGAATGACGATTACATGAATGACGTGAAAGGAAATCTTTCTGGTAACAGCTACACAATCTATACCTACGACAACTACGGTCAAAAGGTTATGACCACCACTGGGGACAAGATCAACATTGCCGGGAATAAAACCAAATCCAAGGGCTACGATAGTGAGGGTAACGAAACAACCAGCTATGACGTATCTTCCGTTATTACAATTCTGATTGACGGTAAAGAAATTGAAAGCTGTGGTGATACTTGTATTTTTGAGCAAAAAGAATTGAAGCCAGAGGTTGATTTTGCCCAGGAGAATATAATTAGCCATTCAACTGGAAAGATTTCAGAGAACACATACATAGCCGGGATTGTGAATTATTATAAAAATTATTTCGGGAAATTTAGGGTTGTAGTAATCAAATCTCAACTTGGGCAGCCGATAGCCGCATATTCTGGTGACGAGGTATTCTGGAAAATCCCGGACGATCTACCTAAAATGACAAAGTTAATGATTGACGGAAAAGCTCTTTATATCCACAGGGCGAACTTTCAGATTATTGACAAAGAATTACTGCGATAAAATAGCCAAATCCGTTTCAAAACCTCTCATCCGATAAAATATAGGCACAAGCCAAGAAAATTGAAATTTGAACAAAGAAATCAACTAATTATGGAGAATTAAAGCATATGAGCCAAATAGGAACAGAACTTCCAACAGAATATTCAGACCGTTTCGATAAATTACGACAGAACAGGGCTGAGGTAAGCTTTTACAAATATGGCACAGCAAAGGATAACTTCGGGGAGAAACTGGTAAACGCCTTGGAATCCCACGATATGTGCATCAAAAAGTATCGTGAGACAGGAAACACAGAATATCTTTGCGATGCAGCTAACTATTTAATGTTTGAATTTATGTATCCGCAGATTCCGGGAACATACTTCAAGGCAACAGACAGCGGAGAGAGTGCCGGGGTTGCCGGAACACCAATCAATCAGCTGAAGGAGAAGTGGTATTGATGGACTTTAAACAGACTTATTTTTCCATCTGGCAAGATATATGGAATCTCCACAAGAAGTATGCCTTTATCTCAAAGGACGATATTCCGCAGTGGGAAAACCTCACCATGGAAGCAAAGCAAATTCACGATAAATACGCTGATTCTATTGGTGCGAAATTTGCCGAAGCTCTTTTGATTGTCGTAACTGCGGAAATTGATAGAAAAGCGAAATAGAGCTTCCAGAATGCGTCCCAAGGTGGTACAATATGGGTATCAATTATTGGGAGGTATGAGTGTATGAAGAAAGTGAAAAAGTTACTATCGGTTCTGGCAGTCATGCTATTGATTGTCTGTATGGCAGTTCCAGTATCTGCGGCAGGGAAGATTAGTAAGAATAAGGCAACGTTACTTACTGGACAAACCTTGAAACTGAAATTGTCTGGAACAAAAGGAAAGACAAAATGGACTTCCAGCAAGAAATCTGTGGCAACGGTAAGTGGTTCTGGGAAAGTAACAGCCAAGAAATCGGGTTCTGCTACAATCACTGCAAAAGTGGGTAAAAAGAAGTATACTTGCAAAGTAACTGTGGAATCTCCAAAACTTAGCAAGAAAAGCCTTACTTTAAAAGTTGGAAAGACAAGTACCATAAAAGTAAAAGGAACTAAGCAGACTGTAAAATGGAAATCATCAAAGAAAAGCGTTGCGACCGTAAAAAATGGAAAAATTACTGCGAAAAAGGCAGGAACCGCCAATATTACAGCAACCATTCTTGGAAAGAAATTTACCTGTAAGGTTACTGTGAAAAAATCTTCTAATGGTGGATTTAGCGGAAATACGAATACATCCAAAAACAATGTAACGTATCACGCAGAAGCAACGCCAAGGGGAGAAGTTATAATTCTTCAAAATAATTACAATTATGCGGTTTCTGTTGATATTAGCTGTGCTTTTTGTTTGAATGGACAAATAGTTTCAGTAAGCAATCAGTATGATACGTGTGTAATTGAGCCAGGGATGAAATATGCTACATTAATGACAAATTATGGAAGTCAATGGGATTCTGTAAAAATTAATCTAAAAACAGAAAACGTATCATATTTTGATTTTAATGCAAAGAATATTACGTATACATCAAATTTGGGAACGGAGGGTGTTGTTTTAACAGTTAAAAATAACGGAAAAAACAATCGTGGAACTCATATGGCAGTTGTATACTATAAAAATAATAGAATAATTGGATGTGACGATGGTTTGTTTGCTAATGTTCAAAGAAAAGGAAGTGTTGATTACTTACAATCATATTTTCCAACTGATTTAAATTATAATACAATAATTCCAGATCGTTATGAAGTATACGTGAATATGTCATATGATGTTTGTGATATGCCAGCGCCAGAATGGTAAATAGGAATTAGGCTAGGGATTTCTACCTAGACTTTTTAACCCTTAAAACTCGCCTACATTCAGATTATTAGGAATAAATGATACCATAGTATACTGAATGATACTTTCGCCGTATGTTATAATATAAAATCATAATAAGCAAATTTTAAAGCGTTTACCTTTCGGGGTAGGCGCTTTTTTCGTGTGTAAAAATACATGAGGGTTAGCATATGGCAGAAGCATTTTTAAAAGTGGATGGGGTAGCAATGCCCTGTCCTTCTTCTTTTACATGGGGATTACAGGATATATCAGCATCAGAATCTGGAAGAACTGACGATACAACCATGCATAAAAACAGAGTTGGACAGAAACGAAAGCTGTCTGTAGGTTGGAATGGCCCAGACTGGGACACTGCTTGCAAAATTATACAGGCAGTAAATCCAGAGTATATACAGGTCACATATCCAGACTTGCTATCTGCAAATAAGCACGAAACCAGAACATTTTATGTTGGTGACAGGGAGTCCCCTTTTAAGTGTTGGTGGATAGGCAATGAGCGCATGGAAGGACTTAGTTTTGATTTTATCGAGAGGTAAGATATGCGAAATTTATCAACGGAATTTAAAGAACAACAGAATAGTGGGAATCGTAACTATCTGAAATATGCAGATTTTACCTTCACGGATGGAAGCACATTATCCATTACCGACAAGGATTTATGGTCTAATGGTTTTAAATTTGAGGATGCAGTATCGCAAAGCGGCTCTTTTGATATCGGCGCAGCTATCGTAAATAAACTGACATTGCAGATCAACAACTTTTCTGGCAAGTACACAGATTACATCTGGGACGGAGCGAGGGTTGTTTGCCATATCGGGCTTGAATTATCCACTGGTATTGAAAAAATCCGTATCTGTACCATGACCGTAACAGATGCACCATATCAGAACACAGCTATTATTAGCCTAACTTGTGAAGATTCTATGCGATTATTTGATCGTGATTATTCTGATAGTAAACTGACATACCCGGCAACCAGATTACAGATCATACAGGATGCTTGTGAGGTGTGCGGAGTAACACTGCAATCAACCAGATTTGATAATGATGACTTGGTAATCCAGAATCGACCAGATGATAGCAGTATTACTTTTCGGCAGGTAATTGCATGGGTGGCACAGATGGGCTGTCAGTGGGCTAGATGCAATGAATACGGTAGGCTTTGTGTTGGATGGTATGAAAAAAATCCCGATAATCCAGTTAATATTACATCCAAAGATACAAGCGGATTTACCCCTTGGTTATACGATCTTGAAATAACAGGAGTAAAAGTAACGGAGTATTCAAGCAATTCATCTGAAAGTAACGCTAAAACATATCAATCAGGGGATGAGGGATACATCATAGATATTAGCGAAAATAAGCTAATACAACCGGGGACTGGACAAACGATTTGCTCAATAATTGCTGAAAGATGTGTTGGATTAAAATTTCGTCCTTTTACAACCAGCGCGCTAACCGATATTGCTTTGGAAGCAGGGGATGCTATTACAATCACTGATAGGAATGGTGAAGAACATAAGAGTTATTTAACTTCTCTTACATTGAACCCGGGAACTTTTGAACAATTAGAATGCAGTGCGAAGAGTGTTTCAAGAAACAAGCAGAAACAATACAGCCTTAATCAACAAGTACAGGCAGAAAACAAAAAGAATTTAAGAGATGAACGTACCGCCAGAGAAAAAGCTATAGAGGAGTTGTCTAATCGTTTAGCGGAATCCTCTGGCGTATATACTACCGTAGAGCAACAGCCGGACGGAAGCAATATTTATTATCTTCACAACAAGCCACAGTTATCCGATTCTGATATTGTATGGAAAATGACTGCGGAAGCGTGGGCTGTTTCTACAGATGGCGGACAACATTGGAATGGTGGTATGACTGTTGATGGTGATGTGATTGCCAGAATCCTTACCGCCACAGGTGTTAATGCTGACTGGATTAAGACAGGCGCTTTGGTAGTTCGTGATGGCAATGGAAAAACTATTTTTTCTGCTGACATAACTAATCATCAGCTAATAATGGATGGCTCTTCAATTAGGATTGGTGCATCTCCTTTGGATGGACTGTTAAACAGTATGCAGGGACAGATTGACGGAAATATCAACACTTGGACAGGATCATCCGCACCTACACTGAATAACTACCCGGCTAATGAGTGGCTGGATGATGCCGAAATGAGTAAGCATGTTGGAGATATTTACTATGATGGTAATAGCCATGCTTACCGATTTGTAAATGAGGGTAACGGATATTATTGGAAACAGTTAAAAGATACGGACGTTACAAAGGCACTGAAAGATTCTGAGGACGCATTGTCAGCGGCTAAACAGGCACAGGAAGCGGCGGCACTTGCTAAGAATATGACTTTGCAATTAAGCAATGAATACCAGGGCATTTCTGTTGATTCTAGTGGAAAATACGGTACATTTCCAAGCGGTGTGATTACACATGCTGTAGTAATGTACGGGACACAAGATATTACAGATGATTGTAATTTTATAATCACAAAATCAGATAGTATAACAGGAATCTGGAACAATTCAGCAAAGACATATACGGTAACGGGGCTGTCAGCCGATGATGGTTGGGTAGATGTTAGGGCAACTTATCTTAGTGCTTTGACGGTGACCAAAAGATTTTCCATTTCAAAAATTTATGCGGGAAACGATGGAAAGAACGGTCTTCCGGGAGAACCTGGACGAGATGGAAAAACAAGTTACACCCATATTGCTTATGCCAATAGCGCAGATGGTAAAACCGATTTTTCGGTGTCTGATAGTAACCGGGAATATATCGGTATATATGTTGATTTTGAACTACAAGATAGCACTAACCCGGATGATTATGCATGGACGCTTGTAAAAGGTGCAGATGGGGCAAATGGATCTCCAGGAAAACCTGGAACAGACGGAAGAACACCATATTTCCATGTAGCTTACGCAAACAGCGCGGATGGTAAGATGGGCTTTGATGTATCTGATAGCACTGGAAAAGAATACATCGGGCAGTATACAGATTATACGGAAGCCGATAGCACTAACCCCGGTGCCTATTCATGGACAAAGATTAAGGGAGAACAAGGAGTTCCGGGTAGAACATATTTTCTTGAAAGCCCATCATATGTTATTAAGCAACGCGCGAATGGCAGTGTAGCCCCGAGCTATATTACTTTGAGTGCTTGGTATCGCGATGGAAACGCGGAAACACGAACAGCATATAAAGGTCGTTTTAAAATCGAAGAATCCGTAGATGGGGAAAATTGGAAAACGGTATATTCTTCTGCGAAAGACGAAACAAGCGTTTCACATAATTTATATACGGTATTATCAACTAAAGCGGGAGGAATTATAACAACGGCTTCTGGAAGGTCAATTGGAATTCCAAGAGATGTAAGTGCCATAAAATGTACCTTATACGCGGCGGGTGGATTTTCACAACCATTAGATTCCCAAAGTATGGCGGTTGTAATTGATGTAGATGCACTTACACATGAAGAAATATTTAACCTCTTAACCAATGATGGCGCAATTAAAGGAATTTATAAAGAGGGAAATCAGCTATATATTTCGTTCACTTACGCCAAGGGTGGCACATTAAAGCTTGGTGGTAAAAATAACGGATATGGAATATTAGAGGTGTTAAACCACCGCGAAACTGGATGGGCTAGTAAGCTTGATCCCGACGGATTAACCATATTTAAAGATTATGTAAATGAAAATAACTATAAATGCCTTATTTTTGATTCAAACGGAATTAAGTACGGAGTAACCGATTCAGCAGGATTACTGAATCTAGAAACGCCTCTTTTGGTTAACGATAATGGCACAATGACCATTTTAACAAGTGATATTTATGGTTATTCTGATGATGGAAAAACAGCTTTTCAGTTTTTTAGTGGCAAAACAGTAAACTCAGGTTCCATGATAGTAAATGTTAAATCAGACTTTTATGATTCTGCTAATTTTCATAAGTCCGTTACGATGAGTGGTCTGCCGTGGAACTCTAGTGCAAGTGCAGCTGTTGTTTTTGCATCTGATATGAAAACTCTTAATGCGGCTGCTGCATCTTCGATTCGTTACAAATCAATAGGAAACGGAAAAAACATAAAAGAAGATGAACTGGAAGACCTCTACAGAATCAAGGTAATCTGGGCGAAGTACAAAGACGGATATTTATCCGAACAAGATGAACGCTATGGCAAAGAAATGCCGATGTTCATAGCTGAGGACATTGACCGCAGATTTCCATTAGCCGTTGACCATAATGAAAAAGGCAAAGCTGAAAACTGGAATTACCGTATTATAATCCCCTGCATGTTTGCCATGCTGAAAAATGACCATGAGAAAATCCTGGCTCTCCAAGCGGACAACCAGGAACTGCATTCAAAACTGGATGCTTTGTCAACAGAAGTACAGGAATTAAAAGAACTTATCAACAATATTTCACGAAAGGAATGAGAATATGAGTGTAAAAACAGTACAAGCTACAGTAAATGGACAGACCGTAAGTCTAACCTATAACAGTTCTACTGGACGATATGAGGGAACGATTACAGCCCCTAGTAAATCCAGCTATAATCAATCAGGACATTATTATGGGGTAACAATCAGAGCTACTGATGATGCTGGAAACGCAGAAACAGCAGATGCTAGTCATTCAACGTTAGGAAGTTCATTACAGCTAAAGGTAAGAGAAAAAGTTGCGCCAATATCAACAATAACCTATCCGACAGCCGGCGCGTTGATTACAAATAACAAACCAAGCATTGTCTGGACAATAACTGATGATGATTCTGGAGTGGATCCATCAACCATTGGTATTGTAATTGATTCTGGAAGCAAGATCACAGGAGACAGCATTTCCAAGACATCTATTTCTGGTGGGTACAGATGCACCTATACTCCTGGCACGGCTTTATCAGATGGAAGCCATACAATTACAGTAAGCGCTTCAGACTATGATGGAAATGCGGCAGCACAGAAGAGCGTTTCATTCAAAATTGATACCGTACCGCCGACACTTTCCGTTACATCACCGACAGATGGTCTTGTTACCAACCAGGCTTCCTGTACTGTTCGTGGTACAACAAACGATGCAACATCCAGCCCAGTATCTGTTACTGTCAAATTGAATAGTGGTAGCGCAGAGGCGGCAACCGTTGCTTCTGATGGCTCCTGGTCTAAGGTAATTACTCTTACTGAGGGTACCAATACCATCACCGTAGTGGCTACTGATAGTGCCGGAAAGAGTACCACTGTAACCAGAACTGTGAAACTGGACACTAAGGCTCCTGTCATCAAGTCCGTAACATTAACACCGAACCCGGTTGATACTGAAAAAACCGTTGTAATCTCTGTAGAGGTTACCGACTGATAAAGGTGGTGGAAACATGGTAGTAGCATTAAGGGGTACTATCAATGGAAACATTATCTCATTCGCAAGGGCACAAGGGGATAGATGGGAAGCCATCATCCCCAAAAGCCTTAACGGCGCTTATGTAGTTGACATGTCCGCTGTTGATGAAGCTGGAAATACCGCATATATAGCAAGATACATTATTACCATAGATATATCTTCTATGTGTGTTCACATTGAGCCGTGTCCGTATTATGAAGAGTTATTAGAGCCACAGTATCGGGCGGTTTTAGAAAAATCCGAGTATTATGCAGAGTTAATAGGAGGTTGCAACTGTGAATGTGGATTTTGAATTCGGAGAAAAGAAACATATAAAACTAAGAATATGCTCCTGCAAAGGTACCGATTTTCTAATCGAAAGAGCTTCCTATGAGTTGCTTTACAAAGGAACACAAGAAGTTGAAGATAGTGGCATTGCGGTAATACAAGGACATATTCTTGATGTGGTTATACAGCCGCAGAAAAAAGGTAGATATAAACTTAGAGTGATGTATGAAATCCTGGACGAGAAGTTGATTGCAGAAGTAGAAGTGATGGTGAAGTGATATGGCGAATATTTTAATCAGCGATGTAAAAATGACACCGAACCCGGTCACCGCCAGAGCAAGCTTCGTCCTGTCCGTGAAGATCATCGACAAAGTATACGCACTGGCCACAAAGGACGGCAAGTGCCTGATGACAAAGAATAATAAAGTAATTGAAAAAATTCCAAGAAAGGATTGATGAAAAATGTCTGAATCTATACAAAGTACACTAATATCAGCTCTCCCAGCAGCTACCAAAGTATCTGATACGGATATCGTGGTATTGGAGAATGGCTCTACAACCCAGAAGATCACTATAGCGCAGCTGAAAGAGGCGCTAGGGATTAATGCACTAAACAGTAATTTATCTTATCTTGGCTCAAGTGCAAAATTTTATGTTAATAAAGAATTTTATTCTCCAGCAAATAGTTATAATGGGTTATCAACAGGAAGTATTTCTTGGAATAACATAAATGGAATGAAGTTTGTAGAGTCACCAGATTATAAACATTATTTTACTTTTCCAAATGGCACTTATTTAGTGAATATTAATCTGTTTTCAGATACAGTTCTTGATTCAACAATGGGAGTTGCGTTAAAAATAGAAGTTGATGATGCAGAATTTAGCAATCCATGGTTTAGAATGGTTCATGCATGGCAAAGTATTACTTACAGCTGCGTTATTACTGGTAATAAATTTAAAATGACAATTTTTCAAGATAGAATAATTCAAATACATCCCTCTGCACAACATTCATTTATTGAATTTGTTAGGTTAAGGTGATAATACAGTAATATTATAGTACATACATATACAGCAACGTTTGTTGGTAATTCAACATCTACAACATTTAGAATATCTAATGAAATAGAAATTATTTCAGTTCAAAATTATTTAGGTGAAATGTGTGTCTGTAATATTATACGATATTATGCATTCTGGGACAGCGGAAATCAATGGATCCGAATATATCTTGACCAAGCATATACAGGTGATCTTGGCGTAAAGGTTGTAGGTGTAAAAAAATATTCAAGCCAGCCAATATAAAACAAGAATGTCGCTTGGAAGGTTCTCAACTAATCGTTCCGCTAATTGATACTAAATATGTTATTCCATTTTCTATTGAAGAATTGGAATCAACATTTAAAATAATTCTCCAATGATTGAGTAATTCGTCAAGACTAGACACTGTAGCGTTGTACCATGAGTTAATGTTAAACACTTTTGCCGATGTTATATTAAGTTTATGTGCTTTATAGTGTTTTGGAATAATAATTACAAATCCCATTCCATATACCATGAATCCTGGAACCCATTGGTCTTTAAAAGTGCCCTGACCAGTTGATATTAAATTACTGTTTGATTTTATTTGACTGTTTTCCAATTACTGTATAGGTTTCCATTGTGTGAATTAAAATATCTAATATTATTATCAATATCCCATACCTCAATTGTGACATAACCTGCATATGGTCTAAAAATAGTTATAACTTGCTTATTACTATTGGATGGATTTGATAAGTTTGGATAATCTTCTTTCCATGCGGCAAATTTTACACCTGCATTATTAGGCAATGTAGAAAGTAACTGATCCCATGTAACAGACGGTTTTAATCCGAGTTGCGATAGTGAACTATAAATTTTTAAATTCGTGTTTTGCGACCTTCTTTCCCCTAAATGCTACAATAGAGCCAAAGGAGGAAAGAAGGTTATGGATATACGAAATACGATAATCAACAATGTATTGCTGGCGGTGCAATCCCTATTAGATGACCAACAGCTCCAGGCAGTACAGGATGCACTCTGCATTCAGCTGAACAGCTACGAAGTCCAGGAGAGAAGTACGGAGCTGACGGTAGTGGACAACACTCCAGACACTATGCTGGCGAAATACATAGCTACCAAGAGAGTAGAAGGAAAGGCAGAATCCACAATTCGGCGTTACTACGATGCGTGTTACATGATGATACACACTCTATGTAAGCCACTGCATGAGATTACTACCTACGATCTCAGATACTACCTGGCCGCATACAAGGAGCGCCGGAAGGTAAGCAATCGTACCTTGGACGGAATCCGCCGATGTTTCAGTAGTTTCTTTTCCCGGCTCTCTGCCGAGGGTATGATCGGAAGAAACCCATGTGCAGCACTGTCCCAGATTAAGTACACGAAGGTAGTGAAAAAGCCCTATACCGCACCAGAAATGGAGCGACTAAAACAGGCCTGTACAACACTTCGGGATTTGGCACTGATAGAATTCCTTTATGCTTCTGGTTGCAGGGTATCAGAAGTGGTAAGGCTCAACAGAAACGATATAAATTTTCAGACACAGGATGCAGTAGTCCTGGGAAAAGGAAATAAAGAGAGGATGATTTACCTTACACCAGTAGCATTAATGCATCTGCAGGATTATCTGAATACACGGACAGACACGGATCCATGCCTGTTTGCTAGTGTAAGGACACCCTATAAGAGATTGTCGAAAGCAGGGATTGAAAGAACACTAAAGAAGCTTGGTGAGAGTGCTAATGTTACTAATGTACATCCTCATAGATACAGGAGGACTTTGGCCACCAACCTTCTTGATCGGGGAGCAAATATACAAGATGTGGCAGCAGTCCTGGGACATGCTGATTTGAAGACTACCCAAGTATATTGTTACATCAGTCAGAGCAATGTGAGAGCGTCATACAATAAATATTCAGCATAAAGACATAGAGAAAACCACTCCGGGGAGAGCTCCGGAGTTAAAACTATGCCCGCTGATAGAATCATTAGGAGAAAGTTTTTTGTGTTAGAAATCAGCAAAACACGAAGATTCCATGCAAAATAGTCATAAAATATTTTGATAAAGTTTATGTTAACAACGGCTATCTTGAAACACAACCTTCGGATTTTGGCCTAAATTCATTAAGTTATATACTGATTGGGCATAAAACGGTACCCCAAAGTTGTATCATTACTGGCTATTATTGTGATGGAAAAAATCTTATACTTCCGTTTATAATTCAGACGGAACTCCATATAGCGGATTTATAAGTGTTACTGCTGTTGCTTTTGGAAATTAGCTCTGGAAGTTAAGCATTCAAACCAATTTTAACCCAAAGCATTATAAAACTGTATACTGTTCCAGATGTCAATGCTTTTGAAACTCGAATAGTGTATAAGCTACTTGCATTATCACATGATATTCCGGTTGTATACACATAAGCATCTGACATAGATATTAATGCAGCTAAGCACATACCACTTTTTTTATTAATATAAAAATAGTTATTACCATTGCCAGTTACATCAGCTCTTGTACAAATGATTCCAGCCATATTCGTGTTTATTCGACTAATTATTTTCATTTGAGCGCCTGAAATTCAGATGTTGAAATGAAGTTAATTAATAATGCACATATATGAAAGGAGAACATACATGAATATTAACACCTCATTAATCAGCAACAACAACAGTTACGCAGGACAAACACCTCGGTATATTGTCATCCATAATACAGATAATATAGCCAAAACAGCAGACGCCAAAGCACACGCCACCGCACAGCATAATGGCAATTTTCATGGCTATTCAGCCCATGTATTCGTTGATGATAAGTCGGCATATCAAGCCTTGCCGTATAATCGTGGAGCATGGCATGTTGGCGTAAATTATGGAGGCAAGCTTTTTGGAACTGTAAACAATCACAACTCTATTGGAATTGAAATGTGCATGAATGCCGGATATAACTACGAAAAAGCATACCAGAATACCGTTGATGTATGCAAGCAATTGATGAAAAAGTACAATATCCCGGCATTCCGAGTAGTGCAGCATTACGATGTGTGCGCTAAGAATTGTCCATCCGTTATCCGTAAAAATGGTGACTGGGATAGATTCAAGAAGCTCATTTCCAGTGAAACCGTGACAGCGCCAACCACAAAGCCGACTGTAAAAGTTGATAAGTATTACCGTGTCCGTAAGACCTGGAAGGATTCCAAGAGCCAGATCGGGGCGTACAAGTCACTCAAAAATGCAAAGAAAGCTTGCAAAGCCGGTTATTCTGTTTTTGACTGGAATGGAAAAGCAGTGTATTCCGTGACAGCAAAGAAAAGTGTAGCCAAGGTAGCAAAAGAGGTAATTAACGGCGAATGGGGAAATGGACAGGACAGAAAAGACCGCCTGGAAGCTGCTGGCTACAATTACACAGAAGTGCAGAAAAAAGTCAATGAATTACTGAAATAATAATACTCCCGGGGCTTTCCCCGGGAGTTACTTAAATGTCGTATATTCTTCAAATTCGTTTCTTATTTTTGCAAAGTCTTTTCTTCTGATAGGCACAGTATTTCCAGAAAACATAAGGAACGAAGTGTTTATTTCTTTTACCTCGTCCATGTTTATTATGTAGCTCTGGTGACACCTCAAGAATCTGGAATCCAGTAATTCTTCAATATCGGATAGTTTACATCGTTCCGTATAAACTATACCGCAAGTGCAGTGGATAATGATGTATTTGTTTCGGCTCTCAATATATTCGATATTTTGAAACTCCACCCGATGAATAAAGTCTTTTCCTTTTATCATAAGAGTGCTTTTGCTGATATGTTCCAGAGCATGATTGAAAGCACTATACATTCTGCCGTTTTCAGAACCTTTTATGATATAGTGTACCGGGAGTATATCAAGAGCTTCAAAAACATACTCTTTATGGGCTGTCCAGAAAATAATATTTCCGTTATATCCGCTGGATCTCAATTCCTTTGCAACTTCAATTCCATTTTCTTCTCTCAAAACGATATCCAAAACCACAATATCATACCACTCGCCATCTGCCACATCATCAATAAGCGGCTGCCCTTTATCATACGGAGTAATCAATGCTTTTATATCACCATTTCGTTTGAGAAAATTATTAATCCGATGCATAAATATATCAATCTGGATTTCGTTATCATCACATATTGCAATTCGCATTCAAATCATCCCTTTTCATGTAAAATTCGCCACCAGAGGTGCTAATTTCGCCATTTCCTGTGTAATTGTATATTTTTTGATACAATGTTATTGTAATACATTAAGATGATAGTGTAAAGGGGATGGATTCATGGAGAAACATAAAAAAATCATAATTGTGTTTATACTGATATTCGTGCATGTGCTCTTGATTCAATATGTTTACTTCTGCCCGGAGCATAGTATTATCTTTGGGAGGGGTAAAACTATCGCAATTGCAAAAGCAGAGGTAAAACAGGTTGGCCATGAGCGCTATAAATCCCTCGCTGACAAGCATCCAGCCCCTTTATTTCTATCTATTATTATTACGATTTGGAAAAGCAAAAATCACAATATTTACACAAAAAAACTTATAATTCATAGAAAAATCAGAATAAACCAGCTTGCCAGGAAAGATTTAAGCGGAAACAATTCTATCCCATTATATGGTTATGAAAACATGATATAATTTAATGAATAAGAACAGATGTTCTCGCTAAAACGAAACTGGATTTTTTTCTGGAAGTGTGGTATAATAATATTAACCGCCATCCAGTATCGATTGACACGTTCTTGAAAAAAGGACCTAAATGTCTGTCTCATACTGGATGCTTTTGGATTAGAGAGCGTAAAACGAATGTTAGGAACGTTTCTAACTCAACTCTCCGTACCACTATTGAAGTGCTTTATAGCGGAAAGCTATATTGCCACAATAACTGCCATAAGAGGGAGGATTTATACATATTGGGGCAGAGAGCAGATGTTTAGGGCTTTGTATTAGTGGAGGAATTTTAATGGATTTATTAAAAAAAGAGTTAATTGAGATGATTCAAAAATGTGATGATATGCATTGGCTAAAAGCAATATATGCATATGTAAAAAGATTAATAGGATAAAAAGAAAGACAAGGGTTTGCGCATGACCCTTGTCTTTTTCTCATTTTTTGTAAATCATATCAAGTAATTTTTCTAAGTTATCCCATCCTTCTTCATCAAGCTTTGATAAAGCGGATATAAGACGGTGCTTGAAGGAATCTTCACCAGCTTTTTGTATGTCTGCTAACATTTCCGATATTTCTTCATCTTTTGTCTTGGGTATAAACATAGCTCCTATTCCAGAACGAAGCCACTCTGAATTAACGCCTTTTGTCTCTAACATTATTATATGCTGATCTGTTACATTTCTTCTTCCAGATTCAATATCAGAGACACCAGATTTTGAAATACCAATAAGTTTTCCAAATTCCTCTTGACTTAGTTTCATTGCTTTGCGCAATTCTTTCATCCTATTATTCATAGGCTACTTCCTCCTTTCAATTATTACTATATCACGTATATGCGGAAATGTAAAGAAAAAAAGTTCGCATAAAGAACATAAATATGTTGACAAGGTTCTGATTGCGTGATATAGTAGACGCATACAGAACATATTGGAGGTGAAAAATACGAATACAGAACTAATTGAGACAGATATGAGAACACCGATTGAGATCGCTCTCGGAGTAGATTCTGAGGGGATGACTACTGCTAGAAAGCTGTATACATTTTTAGAATTGGATTCTAGTAATTATTCAAGATGGTGTAAGAGCAACATTACAGGAAATGAATTTGCAGAGGAAAACGTTGATTATTGGGCATTCGTCATTAATGACGAATGGGGAGGACAGGCTACTAAAGATTACAGGCTTACTGCTCATTTTGCAAAGAAATTATCAGTGAAAGGAAATAGCGAAAAAGCAGAAGAGGCTAGAGAATATTTTACTAGACTTTAAGAAAAAGCAAAACAGAAAGTAATTGATTACTCTCAACTTTCGCCAGAACTTCAAATGTTCCAGAAAATATTTAATTCGGTGGCTGAGCAGCAGCTAGAGCAGAAACGACAGGCAAAAGAACTTTCAGAAGTAAAACAAACAGTTTCTACAATGAAAGAAATATTCACAGAGCCTATTGGAGATTGGAAAAACGAAATTAATTCAAGAATACGTGAAATTTCAATTAAGAGCGGTATTGATTATCAAACTCTTTACGGAGAAATGTACGGAGAAATTGAAATGACAGCACATTGTAGTCTGAAACGCTTACAAGAAAATAAAAAGGTCCGGATGGAAAAAGCTGGAAATACTAAAACAGCTATCAAAGAGGGAACTACAAAAATTGCAATCATTTATGAAAAGCCACAACTTAAAGCAATTTTTGAAGGAATCGTAAAAAGATATGCAATGAGTTACTGCGCATAGAAAGGAGGTATAATATGTCAGAAAAGGAAAAGAGAATAGTAGAGAAGTTAAAAGAAGCAATTCCGAAAATGTCAGATTTTGACAAGGGATATATTCTCGGAAAAGTCGAAGGAATGACAAGTGAGAAAGAAGCAGAAGAAGAGTGTTCTGAACAGGAGGATGCAAGTTGAAACCAGATAACGAAACAATAATCCGTTTTAAAAACGGTCGCATATTGCATCTACCATACGAAGCGTACGATAAAATAGCTTTTTACGGCGAAGGAGTTACAGAAATTCGATGGAATACTGGAAATTCTCAGACTGAAATTCAGTTAAAACAGGAAGATGTACTCTACATCGCTAGGACAACGCAGAACACACTTGACAGCAAAAATTATACCACAGGGGAGAGAATAAAAGAAAATAGGGAGGAAAAACAATGATTAAATTTGAAAACGGATTAGTTAACATTTCTGGTAAAGGTATTGTTATTCTTTCAGAGTATGCAGTTATTACCCATGAAATTAAAGAGATGTTTGTAAAAGATGGTGGAAAAGAGGAAGAAGTAAAAGAACAGCTCAGACATTCGTTCGATCATGGCCTTATGAACGAGGAAGAACTTGACAAAGAAATCAAGGAAAAGTTCAAACAGGCAGATGCAATTATTCCGATTATTTCGCTTCTGGAAGAAATGCTTAAAACATTTGGAGCAAAAGATAAGGAGGACTAATCATGGGAGAAACCAAAAGCACAGATTATATTCCAGAGAACGCCAATGAGGAATACGCACTTCTGGTTGGAAGGTTAAAGGCATTTGAAGCTTGGGCGAATAGCGTGAACGATTATGATTTCACAAAGAAAATGGCATTTAGAATGCTTGGGCTTGATGCAGAAAAATCAAAGGAGGAAAAGAAAGAATGAAATGCTTTAAAGGCTTTGACAAAGATTTAAAGTGTAGAGATTTCCAGTATGAAATTGGAAAAGAATACACAGAAGAAAAAGCAGACATTTGTAATTGTGGATTCCATGCTTGCGAATTTCCGATGGATGTATTCGGTTATTATCATCCTTCAGATTCCAGATATTGTGAAGTTGAGCTTGAAGAGAATGGCCAGAAATCATCTAATGATAGCAAGAGAGTTGGGAAGAAAATTTCCGTGAAAGCAGAAATTGGAATTGCCGGAATTATCAAAGCTGGCGTTGAATACATCAAAGAGCAAGTTAATTGGGAAGATGATAAGGCAACCAATACCGGAGATCGGTCAGCAGCAACCAATACCGGATATCAGTCAGCAGCAACCAATACCGGAGATCGGTCAGCGGCAACCAATACCGGAGATTATTCAGCGGCAACCAATACCGGATATCAGTCAGCGGCAACCAATACCGGATATCGGTCAGCGGCAACCAATACCGGATATCAGTCAGCG
>ENA-OOZN01000145-OOZN01000145.1-human-gut-metagenome-genome-assembly--contig:-NODE-145-length-82015-cov-8.644070_pt1 | contig 82015 bp, 75 predicted proteins | sample MGYA00241187_ERZ501397 | MGnify/ENA primary metagenome ERZ501397 (study PRJEB25962, sample SAMEA2042921) | human gut metagenome | biome: human gut; feature: human-associated habitat; material: faeces... | reverse complement strand
GAAAAATATTTATCAAAACTTTTACAGGATAATGATTTTTAATGCGTCTGCCCTGAGCTGTCAGACGATTATTTTTATATGAACTGAAGATTAAAGTTCAATGAACAGACGATTAAATATACGCAGTGAAAGTAATAAATGTATGAACTAATAAAAAGATATACTTATGAGTGCTCAATATGATTTGTATGAAACGCCGGATCCTGATAGTACCGGAGAACAAAAGCCTTTGCATGCCCGTATCGTTCCAAATGGAACTTACTCGAAAAAAGAATTCCTGGAACGTGTATCTCGTTCTTCCCAGACTTTTAACTATAACGTGATAGATGCGGTAGTAGGAGTTGTATTGGATGAACTTGCCGAAACGTTAGCAGAGGGATATATCGTAGAACTTGGCGAACTCGGGCATTTCAGCATCTCTTTGAAATGTACGCATAAAGTAATGACTAAACGGGAGATTCGTGCCGAATCAATCTGTTTTGATAACGTGCATTTGCGCACTTCCAAAGAGTTCAAAAGGAAGATTAAACGTGAGATAGAGTTGGAACGTGTGGATAAATCCAGACACTCTTCTCAAAAAGTGGAATTTTCTATGGAGCAACGCCAGCAGCTTTTACAGGAATTTCTAAAGAAAAATGGTGGTATTACCCGATTGGAATATAGTAGCCTGACCGGACTTTCCCGGCTGAAAGCAATAGATGATTTGAATACTTTCATTGAGAAAGGGATTCTTCGTAAACGTGGAGCTGGAAGAACCGTGTTTTATGTCTGGCAACAAGAGCAATAATAATCAATTCAAAGATTTCTTCTTGTTATTGCTAACAATTTTGTACCTTTGTTTGTCTATAGAAAAAACAGTAGGATTATGGCAAGAATAACAATTCCTTATGCAGTAGCAGATTTCATAGAAATGCGTGAACGTGGTTTCTATTACGTAGATAAGACCCAATATATAGCTAAGCTTGAAGATTATAAGGCTCCTGTATTTCTGCGTCCCCGTCGCTTTGGGAAGAGTTTGTTAGTCTCTACTCTAGCTTGCTATTATGACCGTACGAAAGCGCATCGGTTTGACGAACTGTTTGGAGGAACTTGGATTGGTAATCATCCGACAAAAGAACATAACCGTTATATGATTATTCGCTACGATTTTTCAAAAATGGTGATGGCGGATACTATTGAAGGATTGGCTCAAAATTTTAATGATTTGAACTGTGGTCCGGTAGATGTGATGGTAGAGCATAACAGAGATTTGTTCGGTGACTTTCAGTTTACCACTCGGGGAGACGCTTCTAAAATGTTGGAAGAAGTACTAAGTTATGCCCGTTCTCATGAATTTCCCAAAGTTTATATATTGATTGATGAATATGATAACTTCACTAATCAACTGCTTACAGCCTACAATGACCCGCTTTATGAGAAAGTGACCACGAATGATAGTTTTTTGCGCACTTTCTTCAAGGTGATAAAAGCTGGTATCGGGGAAGGAAGTATCCGTACTTGTTTTTGTACAGGTGTGCTGCCCGTCACTATGGATGATTTGACCAGTGGATATAATATTGCAGAGATATTGACTCTTGAGCCTAATTTCCTGAATATGCTTGGGTTTACATACGAAGAAACAGAAACATATCTACGTTATGTACTGGATAAATACTCTACGGGACAGGAGCGTTTTGACGAAATCTGGCAACTAATTGTAAGCAACTACGATGGCTACCGTTTCCGTCCCAATGGAGATCGGTTATTCAATGCCACTATCCTTACTTACTTCTTCAAGAAATTTGCAGCCAATGCCGGCAGTATTCCGGACGAGTTGGTAGATGAAAATCTACGTACTGACATTCATTGGATTCGTCGGTTGACCCTTTCGCTGGATAATGCGAAAGCGATGTTGGATGCATTGGTAATTGACGATGAACTGCCTTATAATGTGGCTGATCTTGCCAGTAAGTTTAATAAGAAAAAGTTTTTTGATAAAGAGTTTTATCCCATTAGTTTGTTTTATTTGGGAATGACAACGTTGAGGGATAAATTTGTGACAACATTGCCCAATATGACGATGCGTAGTGTATACATGGACTACTATAATCAACTGAACAAAATAGAAGGTAATGCACAACGTTATGTCCCTGTGTATCGGCACTATGATTCCAATCGAAGCCTGGAACCACTCGTTCAGAATTATTTCGAACAATATTTGGGACAATTTCCAGCACAAGTTTTTGATAAGATCAATGAAAACTTTATCCGGTGTTCTTTCTACGAACTGGTATCGCGTTATTTAAGTAGTTGTTATACCTTTGCCATCGAACAGAATAATTCAGCAGGCCGATCAGACTTTGAAATGACCGGTATTCCCGGTACGGATTACTATATGGATGATCGTGTGGTCGAATTTAAATACTATCGTATGAAGGAAGCTGAAAAGATGCTTGCACTTTCCGAGCCTCTTCCCGAGCACGTGGAACAGGTGAAAAGATACGGTGAAGACACTAAGAAAAAGTTTCCCAATTATAATGTGCGGACATATGTGGTGTACATTTGTGCTAATAAGGGATGGAAATGTTGGGAAGTATGAGACAATAAAATCTGCAATATTGCACTAACTGTTTATGAAAAATGAGAGTCATATTATCTCTCGAATGATTTCCGGAGATATAAATGCTTTTAAACTTCTTTTCGATCGTTACTATTCTCAAGTGCGTTTTTTCACATTGGGGATAGTGAAAGATTCTTTTGTTGCCGACGATATAGCCCAAAATGTATTTATCAAGGTCTGGACAAAAAGAGAATTGATTGATTGCGAGCGGAAGTTTAACAACTATTTGTATTCCATCACAAAGAATGAGATAACAGATTATTTCCGTTCTTTAGTCATTTCAGAACCTTTGGAAAGCATCTCTTATCTGAAGGATAGCGATCATACAGATGAAATGATAGAAAGTGTTTATGATCTGTCTCATATTAAAGAACTGGTAATGAAAGAGGTGGATAATATGCCGCCGCAGCGTCGTGCAGTATTTGTAATGAGTCGTTTGCAAGGATTGTCTAATGATGAGATAGCCTCTGAACTAGGAATATCCAAACGCACGGTAGAACGCCATCTGAATATAGCATTGCACATACTTCGTGAAAAACTGGGAGGGTTTCTTTATTGGATTGCTGCTTTGTTTATTCTTTCACTCTGATTTTAAATTTTCCGCTCTGCCATACTACTTTCTGTTACACCTCTATCCCCCAATTAATAGTTTATAAATGTTAAAGTCGAAAAAGCATTGGGTGTACTTTTTCTAGCTTCCGTATATCAGATATAACCAGATAATACGAAGAAAAATGAAACTCTTACCTCCCGGAATATTGAAAGACTATTTCTATAACTTGAAGAAGGATATCACTTCAAGTGCATTTGGACGATGGTTCATAGAGAATGAGTCTAAACCGGAATTCGATCAGGAATTGCAAGAAATTTGGAAAGAATCGTCTCAAGTAGCCTGTGACCGGGAAATGACCTCTTCTGCCTTTGTGAAGGTCTGTGAAGCTATTGGCGGAGTAGCTCCGTCTCCTCAAAAGAGTACATTCACGAGAACAATACATTATCTGATACGTGTTGCAGCTATTCTGTTTATTCCTTTATTGGGAGCTACTCTTTATCTATATCTGGATAATAAGGAATCACAAGTCAACTGGATAGAAGTCTATGCCGAATATGGGCAAAAGAAAGAAGTTGTTTTGCCCGACCAGAGTAAAGTCTGGCTGAATTCCGGTACACATATTATCTATCCCGAACGGTTTACCCAAGTTCGCCAGATATTTGTTAGCGGAGAAACCTTTCTGGAAGTGACAAAAGATCCGGAACGTCCTTTTATTGTAGATACAAAAGATTTAAGCATCAAAGTACATGGAACAAGATTTAATGTACGTTCTTATACGGAAGATAAAGGCACGGAAGCCACACTGCTTGAAGGAAGTATTTCTTTGTTGGTAAAAGGAGATTTAAATCAGCATGATATTTTCCTTGTTCCGGGTGAGAAAGCCATACTGGATAAAAAACAAGTTAAACTTGAAAAGTTTGACGTCGATGGGTATCAATCCTGGCGAAACGGACAGTATACATTCAGAGACAAGACACTGCAAGAGATTATAACGGAACTTCAACGTCTGTTCAATGTTCAGATTGTGATAAGGGATAAAGCGTTACTCAAAGAAAATTTCTTTGTCACATTTGCCCAGGGACTTTCTTTGGATGAGATGCTTGAAGCATTGAATATAGACAATGAATTATGTATCAAGCGAGATCAGGATATTATTGAAATTTCAAGAAAGACGAGATAAACAACCTAGTTATTAACCTTAAAATACATGTGTGGAATGGATGGATAAACAAATAAAAAAATAAACGAGAAAGTGGTTGCGACACTTTCCCGTTTTGGAAATCAGTTAACAAAATTAATTATTAACTTAGATCATTGCCAAAGGTATGAAATATCATGAAAAACCGGCTCATTTTAGAGAGCTATTTAGCAATCTTTTACCAATTCTATTGGCGCTATTTATCTGGACGAATCCGGTATTGGCGCAGAATAATGGAGAACTTATCACGCTTAGTCTCAAAAATAAGACAATTGGTGAGGCGTTGGAAACAATCAATAAGCGATACAACTACACGTTTGTTCTTCGAACACCGGATATTGATACAAAAAGAAAAGTTTCAATAGACGCCAAACAACAAAAGATCGAAGATGTACTGAATAACCTGTTCCGGGGGCAGGATGTCTCTTTCGATATCAATAACAAGACTGTCCGTATCTCCAAGAATGTCAGGCAGAAAGACGCAGAATCTACACAGGCGGCTACTGCCGGAAACGTGACAGGACAAGTTACGGATAGTTCCGGCGAACCGATGATAGGTGTCAGTGTGATGGTGAAAGGAAGTAATAATGGAGTGGTGACCAATATGGATGGTAAGTACGAAATCAAAATCGATCATCCTAATCAAGTACTTCAATACTCTTTTCTCGGTTATCTGTCCCAGGAGAAAAGAATCGGAGACAACCGGATGCTGAATGTAACTTTAGAGGAAGATGTGAAGAAACTGGATGAGGTAGTTGTAGTAGGCTATAGCGTACAGAAGAAGAAAGATATAACGGGAGCTGTATCTACTGTTCTGGCAAAAGATATAGAAAATATTCCCGTGAATGATTTCGGTTCGGCACTTGCCGGACGTTCTCCGGGAGTACAAGTTATCACCCCTTCGGGAAAGCCGAATGAAGGTTTCTCTATCCGTGTCCGGGGAGCTACGTCTATCAATGCAGGAAACGAACCTTTGTATGTGGTGGATGGAGTGCCGACCAGTGACACAAAAACGATCAACCCTTCCGAAATAGAAAGTATTACGGTATTGAAAGACGCTTCTTCTGCTGCAATCTACGGAAATGCAGGTGCAAATGGGGTAGTACTGATTACCACCAAAAGAGGCCGGAAAGGTGAAGCGCAAATTGAGTTGAATGCCTACTATGGCTTTTCGGAACGTGCCAAGAGAATAGATGTCTTGAATAAAGATGAATATCAGGATTTACTTTCCGATTTGGGATATCCGGCCATGGATACATCCGTGTATAATGCCAATATCGACTGGCAGGATGAAATGTTTCGCAATGCGGCCATGCAGAATTATCAGTTATCCATTTCCGGTGGAAACGAAAAATCCCTTTATTACATTTCAGCCGGATTTATCAAACAGGATGGTATTGTCAAACCATCTTCGTTTGAACGTATGAATTTTAAGATCAATCTGGAGCAGGAATTGAAAAAATGGGTAAAGATCGGAACGAACCTAAGTTACAGTAAGATCAATGATGTCGATGTTTCGGATGGAAATTCCGAGACCGTTATTCTGCAAGCCATCACCACTCCATCTGTGGTAGGTAAATATAATGCGGACGGAACATTTCCTACGCTACCGTTTTTGTCTTCTTTGGAGAATCCTTTAAGTGCGGTAGAGTCATATACTCGTGATTATGTATATCATAAATTGTTGGGTAATCTCTATGCGGAGATTTCTTTTACCCCGGATCTGAAGTTAAAAACAAGTATGGGTATCGAAATGGGTGCTTCCCGGTACAAGGAATTTCTGGACCCGTTCAGTTCAGCTTGGGGACGTAACCAGCAGGGACAAGCGAGTTATAACACTTCGTTAAATTACAAATGGATCAACGAAGAAATTCTGACTTATAGCAAGAAGATAGGCGATCACAGTTTCTCGGCTTTGGCAGGGTTTGTAGCTTCCCGTTATGTGGGAGAATCGGCAAACAGTTCTATACGTGGATTCTCTGATAATAAAATACATTCAATGAACGCCGGAACTGTATTAAACAAGCCAAGTGAAGATTATGGTGCATCTACCAATGCTTCTGTATTGGGGAGAGTGACCTATGACTACCAGAATAAGTACCTCGCCACTGTCAATTTCCGTGCCGACGGTTCTTCCAAGTTTGGTGTGAACAACCGTTGGGGATATTTCCCTTCCTTCTCTTTGGGATGGAGACTGACTGGGGAGGAATTTATGAAACCATTGGATTGGTTGAGTGATTTGAAACTGCGTGTCGGCTGGGGACAGGTTGGTAATGACCAGGTGGGTTATTATAGTTCCTATGGAATTTATGGAATAGGAGCGAATTATAATATGGATGGCGTTATTCTACCGGGATATTATCAGAGCCAGATAGGTAATGATAAGCTACGTTGGGAGAGGACTACCCAGACAAATGTGGGACTCGACTTTTCTTTCCTTAATGGAAGAATAACGCTGACTGCCGATGCATACTATAAGAAAACAACCGATTTGTTACTAATGGTAAAACTGCCTCAAACTTCCGGATTTGATTCGGGTATGCAGAATGTAGGTAGCGTGGTTAATAAAGGACTGGAGTTCCAACTGACTACCCGTAACCTGACCGGAGAGCTGAAATGGACAACAGATTTCAATATCTCTACTAATAAGAATGAGGTGACAGATATGGCAGGAAGTCCTGCTATCTTTACCGGATCACTTGATAAGAAAATCTCCGGAAATGTGTCTATCATTCAGAAAGGACAGGCTTTAGGTTCTTTTTATGGTTTTCAGGCAGCAGGAGTAAACCCGCAAAACGGACGTATGATGTACGAAAAGGCTAACGGAATGTTAGTGTATGAAGAAGATTTGAGTGCAGATGAAGACCGCCGGATCTTAGGTTGTGCACAGCCGAAATTTCTGTATGGCATCAACAATGTCTTTTCATATAAGAATTTTGACCTGTCTTTCTTCTTCCAGGGCTCATACGGGAATGATATTTATAATGCCACCCGTATGTTTACCGAAGGAATGTTCGACTCCCGCAACCAGTCCGACCGTGTCCTGATGCGTTGGCGTAATCCGGGAGACTACACTACTGTTCCCCGTGCGGAGAAAGATAAATATCCGGCTATTTCTTCCCGTTTTGTAGAAGACGGATCTTACTTTAAACTGAAAAATGTGAAACTGTCATATACCTTGCCGCGTTCGTTGACCCGGAAGGCGTTGATGGACAGAGTGACGGTCTATATATCAGGAGATAACCTGGTGACTTTTACCAATTACAGAGGTTATGATCCTGAAGTGAATATCGGTGGGGGCAGTTCTTCGGCTATGGGAATCGACCAAGGTGTCTTCCCCCATGCGAGAACTTATATTCTGGGAGCTACTATTGTATTTTGAGCATTGTTCAACTCATTAAATCTAAAAAAGACATGAAACAGATATATTTTATATTTATATCCGCAGCTTTGCTGCTCAATGTAGGGCTGACCTCCTGTGATAGTTTCCTGACAGAAACACCACGGGGAGAACTGACCGAAGCCAATGCTTTTACTTCCATAAAAGATGCGGAAGCACTGATTATCAGTTGCTATGACGGAATACAGAAAGGGCATGAAGAATATTATATGTGGTATTACATGATTCTTGCAGACTGTTTTGCGGATAATGCATACAGTGGCGGTGATGATGTGGATATCAATAATGTGTTCTTGCGCGACCTGACTCCCCGTAATGCGGTTGTTATGAAATCATGGAAGTCGCTTTACGGAAGTATTATGCGTTGTAACGTAGCTTTGAAATATATACCTCAAATTAATGATCCGTTATTGGACGCGGAAGCTTTTACCGGAGTGAGTAAACGTGAAGAAATGCTTGGAGAAGCTTCCTTCTTGCGGGCGTTGCATTATTTTAATTTAGTAAAGACTTGGGGATGTGTGCCTGTTGTGACTACTACGGGAAGCACTGCTCCGGCTGATGTGCAAGTGCCTCGTGCCGATTCGGAAGAGGAAGTTTATGCACGTATCATTGAAGATTTGGAATTTGCGTTGACCCGTTTACCGGACAAGCGTGCTACGGAAGCTGAAACCAGGGGATTTGCCAGTAAAGGGGCGGTTAACGCTTTGTTTGCAAAAGTGTATGCAACGAAAGGTGCACCCGGCAATGTAGAATGGGATAAGGTGAAGACCTATTCGGAAGCAGTGATGAATTCGCCGGTATACCGATTGGTGGATACATATGACCATCTGTTTGACGATGAACATCGTAATAATAGTGAGACGATTCTGGCTGTACAGTATATTGCCAACAGTACGGAAAATAATTACGTACCTGTTCTTCTATTGCCTCCTTCCATGACAGAGCAGAATTGGCGTAAATATCTGACACCTTCCCAAAGTTTGCTGAAAGCTTTTGATGACGAAGGAGATCAGGTTCGTAAAAACTCTACGGTCATCTTTGAGGACATTAATAATATTTGGTTCGACCAGTATTATGCGCAACTGAAGAATGGACAATGGGAAACCCGTACATTGCCTTTCCCTTACAAGTGCAGGGCAAAGAATCGGGTAGGATGGGATTGCGGAGACTTGATCTATATTTTCCGTCTGGCTGATATTGTTCTGTTGCATGCAGAAGCAGTCAATGCTTTGTCCGGTCCGGCAACTGCAATAGCGGAACCCAATCTGCAAAAGATTCGTACTCGTGTCGGACTTCAGGAATTGAATGCCAGTTCAAGAGAAGAACTGACCCGGCTCCTTTTGAAAGAAAGACGCTTGGAACTGGCTTACGAAGGAGAGCGATTCTTTGATTTGAAACGTTATGGAATTGCTCAAAGCACCCTGTCAAGTCTGACGTGGTCGGAAATTGTGGATGGAGAGCAAACGACTGTTACGGGTAAATTTCCCGCACACATGTTGCTGATGCCTATTCCACAGGAAGAAAGGGATCGTAATCCGAACCTAACTCAAAATCCGGGGTATAATTAATCCTCTTCCTTTATTAATCTTTAAATGAAGAAATATGAAAACGAATTTATATAAGCTTGTTTCATTCTATATATTTATCGGGTTACTGGCTGTTTCTTGCCAGAATCAGGATGAAATGTTTTTCGATCCGTCTGCCGAAGCACCTGTCATTGGAAAGTTATCCTTGAATCAGGAACAGTTGCAATATGGTGGGTCGGTAAAATTAAACGTGGAGGTGACGGATGCAGATGCCTTGTCGCATGTAGAAATACGTTTGGTTGCCAATCAGGCGGTGCTTTATTCCAAAACTCTTCCGGGAAATAATCAAAAGACATTGAAAGTGGAAGAAGAAATCGAAGTGCCGTTCGGACGTTTGTGTGGCGAGCAACTTGCTTCTCTGGAGGTTGTGGCTACAAATAAAAATGTGAAAACAGCAGAACAATCTTACGAGATTCCATTGGAAAGGCCGGATTTTGCACAATTATATGTAGTGGTTGGTGAAACAGGGGAAGAAATTGTGCTGCAAAGGGATGAAAGTAATCCGTTAACTCCTTATTTATATAAGGCTACTGTAGACTTGCCGAATAATACAAATGTGTTTATATATAGCGAGCCGGAAAAGAAAGGAATGGTATGGGGATTTGATGCCAGTACGAATACTTGTGAGTTGGCTTCGTCGGGTCCGGTTTCCCTTTGTGATTCACAGAGTACGGAAGAGAAAGTGAGAGAGGTGGTATTCGATGCTTTTTCTTTTGAGATTTCACCTCTGAAAAAGGAAATGACAGTAAATGATGTTGTCTTCATGCTGTATAAGAAGAATGCGTCGGATAATGATTTTGTAAATAATACACTTCGTGCCCAGAATGTTTCTTTGACAAACGGTGAAGAAGTGAGGACAGAATTGATTGATCTCAATGCGTTGAAGTTTGATCCGGATTTCTTTAAACTGGAAGGAGATAAGTTGATGTATATCGGGCAGACAGGTAATGTGACGTTATATATGAATACGATGTTCAACTTTGTTTTTGTAGAGAGTGCGGAAAATCCGTTGACTACTAATGTTTCCTATCCGGAAGTTTTGTTTGTGAATGGTTGGGGAATCGGTCGCCCGGAATTGTGGAGCTATAATCCGGATTGGGATTTTAATAATGCGGTTATTTTCCGTAAGGTTTCGGAAGATGCTACCCAAACAGTTTACTCGCAGACTGTCATTGTCAGTAAATGGGTTCAATTCAAATTCTATAATCAAAAAGACTGGGGAGGTGAGTTCTCTTGTCCGAATATAACGTTTGAAGATGACAACTTTAAAGCCGTAGAAGAAAGCGGTAAACCGGGAAATTATAATATATCACCTTCGTTGGGCGATGATACGAGTTATAAATCAGCGGTTGCCAAGATTACATTTATTGTTCCGAAATCGGGAAATACAACTCATTTCCGGAGTACTATTCTGGTAGAAAGTGACCTGGATTGAGCAATCACTTATCATTAAACTAATTTGTATTATGCATAAAAAGATTCAATATATATTATTGCTTATGTTATTTACCTGTTTGATACCTGTTACGGCGAAAAACAAAAGCCGGATCAGTCTGAATGATGAATGGCAGTTCAAGCAATCTATATCTCAAAATTGGCTCCCGGCACAAGTGCCCGGAGCCGTACATACCGATTTGATGAATAATCGTATGATAAAGGACCCGTTTTACGGAGTGAATGAGAAATCCCTGCAATGGATTGGAGAAAAGGACTGGGAATATAAAAAGACTTTCACTGTAGACGAGGCTCTGCTTCAAGCGCCCAACGTACAGCTTGTTTTTGCCGGACTTGATACGTATGCCGATATTTATATCAATGATTATATGGTGATGAAGTGTGACAATATGTTTCGTACATGGACTTTGAATCCTCTTCCTTATTTGAAGAAAGGGGAGAACACTATCCGCATCTATTTCCATTCTATATTTAAGGTGGATATGCCTAAGTACCTGGCATCTCCTTTCCAGTTGCAGGCATGGCCTAATAATGATCAGTCAGATATTATGTTAAGCCTTTATGCCCGCAAAGCCGGATATAATTATGGGTGGGATTGGGGTCCTCGTTTGATTACTACCGGTATTTGGAGAGATGTTTATCTGGAATACTGGGATGATATCCATATCGATGGGACTCAAATTATTACCCGGAAACTGGAATCGGGAAAAGCGAAGATGGAGGCTGTTTGTACGGTGATGAGTGATGAAGATACGAAGGCAACGTTTACGGTGGAATATGATAAGAAAGAGGCTGTTCGTAAACAAGTAGCATTGACTAAAGGGATGAACACGGTACGAGTAGACTTCGAAGTGAAGAATCCTGAATTATGGTGGACTAACGGATTAGGCAATCCCCGGATGTATGATTTTGATATTGTATTAGATAAAGAAGGACATAAGGTGACAGACCGTGTAAAGACGGGTATCCGTACATTGGAAATAGTTCGTGAAAAAGATGAACAGGGGCAGTCGATGTTTGTGAAACTGAATGGAAAAGCGGTCTTTATGAAAGGAGCCAATTATATTCCTTTGGATAATTTTCCGAACAGGGTGCCTGAAAGTTGGTACGAATATATCATAAAGTCGGCAGCTGATGTGAATATGAATATGTTGCGTATTTGGGGCGGAGGTATTTATGAGATGGATGCGTTTTATGAGATGTGTGACAAATACGGTATTCTTGTCTGGCAGGATATGATGTTTGCCTGTGGCATGTTCCCCGCTGACGAGCATTATTTGAATAGTGTGGCCGAGGAAGTGAAGGACAATGTGAAACGTTTGCGTAATCATCCTTGTATTGCACTCTGGAATGGAAACAATGAAAATGAGATTTCATATTTTGGATGGGGATGGAAAGATCGTTATACGCCCGAAGAAGACAGAATTTATCAGAGTAATCTGCATAAACTCTTTTATGACGTAATTCCGGAAGCGATACAGGCTGTGGATGAAACGAGGTATTATCACCCGACATCTCCTGTGACCGGTTATAATAATATAGATTATAATATGGGAGATGTACATTTCTGGTCTGTCTGGAAAGGAGGATGGCTTGAAGAATATACGGAAGCTAAAAACATAGGTCGCTTTATGAGTGAGTATGGTTTCCAGTCTTATCCGGAGATGCGCACCATCCGTCGTTTTGCAAGTGAACATGATTTGCGTTTGGATTCGGAAGTTATGTTGTCTCATCAGCGTGCCCGCAATGACCAGACCCGTGATCCGAATTTCGGGAATAATATGATGAAGATGTATATGGAGAAATATTTTAAAGTTCCTGATGATTTTAGTGAATTTGTTTATATGAGCCAGTATTTGCAGGCGGAGGCGGTGAAGATCGGAATTGAAGCTCATCGTCGTGCAAAACCCTACTGTATGGGAACACTTTATTGGCAGATTAATGATTGCTGGCCGGTAGCTTCGTGGTCGAGCATTGATTATTATGGCAGATGGAAGGCTTTACAGTATTATTCCCGTGATGCTTATGCTGAGGTATTGGTTTCTCCTTATGCTTCCGGAAAACAAGTTGTGTTCAAAGTCATTTCCGATCGTTTGCAAAAGATGAAAGGAGAGTTGGAGATAACGACTCTGACCTTGGAGGGACAGACGGTGTTCTCAAAGAGAGTTTCACTTGAATTGGGTGCTAATGGGTGTGAAGATGTGGCTTCGATAACAACTACGGAACTTTATGGAGGTAAGAAAGAGAACGAAGTTTTCACTTATGTGACGTTGAATGAAAATGGTAAAACGGTTTCTTCGAACATCTATTATCCGGTCTATTCCAATCAATATGCTTATTCAAAGGTTACTCCTATTATAACGGTGGAGAAGACCAATGATGGAGTCAATTTACGGCTTCGTTCTTCTGCACTGATTAGAGGGCTTTATCTTTATGTAGATGACGATGAAAGTTTCTTTGAGCAGAATTACGTAACGCTGATACCGGGAAAAGAGGAAGTGGTTCAGGTGAAGACTCATCTTTCAGCGGCGGCTTTTGAGAAGCAATTGAAATATCTCTCGGTAAATCAAGTCAATTGATTGTGAAATGTATATCTCAATCGGACCTATTAATACATAATAAAAATGAAGAAGATAATGAATAATATATTGGCAGCTTGTCTGCTTTCCAGCCTGATAGCTTGCACTTTGGATGATCCCTATATGCCGGTTAATCCAGAAGAAAAACCGGCTCCTCCTGTGGTTACAGAGTATCAGCCTATCGCTTTAACGATAGGGGCTAATGGTCGTTTTGATGTTTCCGGTTCCTCTGTAAAAATAGGGTTAAACGGGAAGAATTCTACTTATGGTGTTTGTCTGCCACAGATTGCGCAGGGACATTTTATTGCGGAGGTAACAGCTGATAAAACAACGAACTTTGGCTTGGCTATTGTCCGGGAGAAGAACGGGAAACCGGATTTCAATAATTATACTTCGGTGAGTGTGTGTACAGAATCCGGTGTGTCGACCGTACGGGTATTGGATCGTCAGGACGGAATAGATAACGTTTTGGATCATACGAAGAAAATAAATAAGAACGATTATTCTTTCCGTTATTCTATTCCTCTCAATAATAGCTATTTTTCTGTTCCTTTTACAGCTTCTACAGGTAAGGCGCGTATCATCAGAAATAAGATATCCGGTTTCTTTCATTTTTATGTGAGCGTTGGGAAAGAAATAGACGGGGAGTTTCATGAAAACTGGATTGAACTTGCTCAATCGAAAGATTGGGGAGGACAGGGGCAGAACTATTTTATTTGTCCGATTGTCAGGAATGGTAATGAAAATTCGACCGAGGTGAATTATTCTGATATCCGTTTTGAAGAGTTTCCGGCAGAAGATGTTGTAGAGGCGTCACCGGACTTTGATGTAAAGCAGCGTAACTTCACGTGGGCAGGTTTTCCGGGTGATGCAACGGTAATCAGTTTCAATCCGAAACATTGTCCGGCTGCTGCACAAAACAGGCAATTTGTATTTTGGTCGGAAGCGAATTTCGTACCTGCCTGGCACATGAGCAATGAATTGCTTTATTGCTATGAGTTTGCTGAAACATGGTCGGATTTGAATAAAGGATGTTTTGAGCCGATGTCGGATCGTTTGTTAGCGTATGCAAAAGTGGATATCATAGAGAATAACAAAGTACGGAAAGTGGTTAAGTATCATTATGCATTGGTAAATCCGGATTATAAAGCTCCTTATCCTGATGCGATATATCCGGAAGTAGACGAGTACTATACTTTTTATGCTGACGGAGTAGGCGTGAGGCGTATCGAGTATATTCAGAAGCAGGCGGGACAGGCTTATTATCGCTATCATGAGTTGAGTGAACCCATGGTTATTTCCGGTAGTTCATCCATTCCGTCAGATCATGTGAAACAGCCGGCTTTTAGTATTTCTAATCTTTCAGGCAACCGGTATGATCTTTATCCGGCTAAACCTTTTGATGAAGTCAACCAGAATGTGAAAAACTGGAAAGAGCAAATCTATACTGCTCATTTAAATAATGCTCCTGATGCTTTTTCTGTATTCTCTTACACTCCCGAACGTCCGGAAGTCTCTCCGTTGCCGATTGAGAATGACTTGACCTGGCATGATATAAATTATCAGATGTCTCATTGGCCGGTAGATAAACAACCCTATTTAAATGCCCGTTATGGGGATTATGATAAGTCGACGGCTACCTGGCCGTCACAGGTTTCCCATTCTTCATTGATTGGTGTGGAGGCTAAAGGAGATGTTTCTTGGAATACTGCTTATCAGGTTAATTCGGATGGAAATAAATATAGGGTCTATTTGATGCTGTTGGGTATTAATCAACCTGATGCGGCTTCTGACATAGATGCATATACAAGAGGATGGCTGTATATGGGAAGTCCGACGAATCTGAACGGAGTTTCTTATAATCCGGATGTAACAGGGTATTCCAAACGGGAGATGGTTTTGATGAAAACGGCAGGTACGGAAAGTTGCCAGTTTACTTGTAACCCTACCGGTGCAGTGAAAAATCCTGTATTTAGAATTGATAATTGGATCGGAAGCGGAAATGTAACGGTCAAGGTTGATGGAAAGGCATTGGTGTCTGATAGTGACTATTTGAGTGATACAGTAGGAGGAAGCCTCGTAATCTGGCTTAATAAAACAATATCTTCTACATTCTCTGTCGAAATTATTCCGGTATAATATGATCCTTTGGAGAGGACTTTTCAAATCCTCTCCAAAGGATTTTAAATGAATCAAGAGAGGTTGGCTTTTTATGAGATATATACTATTCATTCTTTTGTTTTTTCTCTGTTTATCCTGTTCACATCATCCGGTTCAGGAGGTTGATACAGTTTCTTACAGAGGGTGGGAGAACTGTCTTAAGCTATCTAACAGGGTTGTTTCCGTTATTGTTAATCCGACGTATGGCGGACAAATTCTATATTTCGGCTTAGAGAGTCGTGGAGATAATATATTGTGGAGTGATTCTGTTATCAACGGCTGGACTGTAGAGAACTATATACGAACAAGACGAAGTCCTGATGCCGGTAGATTTGATATCGGTAATGAACGTAAAACGGAGAATATCCATGATTCAATTTGGGCAGGACCTTATCAAACCTTTGTTGAGGAAGATAAATTGCGCTTGGTCAGCCATCCATCACAGGCGATGGGTATTCAGGTGGAGCGGATTTACTTTTTGGAAGAGAACCAGCCGGTTCTGCATATTAAACAGCGAATGTCTAATATATCAAATGGGGAGGTTGAATATTGTTTTTGGACACGTACATTACTGCCTGCCGGTGGTATTTACTATTGTGAAGCGATTCCAAATTCACAATATCCATTGGGATTTAGTGAGATTTCATTGTCAGCAGATACATTAATTCCCTCTCATCATTTGCAGGAACGTATTCATGTAGAGAATCGTTATTTTACAGCCTTTCCCGGAGGAGACGAGCAAAAGAAATATGGGATAAATACTACAAACGGTATGTATTTTTATCAGTTCAATGATTATTTGTATATCAAACAAAATAAGTATGTTCCGCAGGGGAAATATGATAATAATTTGCGGGTGTGCTTTCCTAACATGATTTATTTTAATGATGAATTTTTGGAAATGGAACCGAACAGTCCTATGGTCAAGCTAAAGCCGGGAGAGGCTTATGAATATGAGGAGATTTGGACATTAAGGGAGTTGAACTCTATTACTGATAACACATATTAAGACTGATTATTTGCTGGTTCTTTTTCATACCGGTATATTTGTCCCGCTATTCTATTAATCAATAGAGAGAGAATGTATCAAAAGAAAAATATAAGGGTATATATAGCATGGATGTTATTCATGACATTCATTCCTTTCTTTGTAGTGAAGACCTTTCACTATCATGGAAGTGAGGATGAAAAGTCGTGTTCCCATGCAAAGCATTCCCATAATTCTTCCGATGATTGTGCGATATGTAAATACTCTCTTTCTCTTTTCACGGAACCTCAATTAATAGAATATCATACTATACTGACGCTCGTGCCCTACGAGCCGGTTATTTACCAGGATAAGGTTGTTTGCAAACCAACTTATTCGCATCATTTACGCGGGCCTCCGTTCGCATGATTACATACTCATATTTTCAATGGAGATAGATTGGCTTTCAATCTATCCTCACATTCATTTTACACATTAAATAAAAGATTGTAATTGATGCGTATCGGAATTATTTCGGGCGTAATAGGGTTATTTGTAACCTTATCCGTCCATGCACAGAAATCCGATTCAATCAAGAGCATGCTTTTGCCTGATGTTGTGGTAACCGAAACGTACCAGCAACGTCAAGTAAAAAAGTCTGCCCTTACGGTTGATGTAGCCGATCAGGATTTTTTGCGCAAACATTTTACAGGAAACTTCATGCAGGCGATGGAGAACATTCCCGGAGTACAGGCAATGGATATTGGTTCGGGCTTCTCCAAACCGATGATTCGCGGAATGGGATTCAACCGGATTGCTGTATTGGAAAACGGAATCAAACAGGAAGGACAACAATGGGGAGCTGATCACGGACTAGAACTGGATGCTTTCAATATCGGAGCAGTCAATGTATTGAAAGGACCCTCCTCACTGCTCTATGGCAGTGATGCAATGGGAGGAGTGATTGATGTTGTTCCACCGGCTGTTCCTGCTGATAATCGTGTGTTCGGAGATGTCACACTGCTAGGTAAATCAGTCAATGGAACCATCGGAGGATCACTGATGCTGGGAATCAGGAAGAATGCCTGGTACTCCTATATCCGTTATTCGGAACAACATTTCGGTGACTATCGTATTCCGACGGACTCTATTGTCTACCTGACACAAAGAATTCCCATATATGGGCGTAAACTCAAGAATACAGCAGGCATTGAACGTAATATCGGACTTTTTACCCAATATCAACGAAGAGCCTATAAAGCGAATTATGCTGTGAGTAATGTATATCAAAAGACGGGATTCTTCCCGGGGGCACATGGCATACCCGATGCGTCACGTGTGGAAGATGATGGAGACAGCCGTAATATTGAATTGCCATTCAGTAAAGTGAATCACCTGAAAGTGACTACCCACCAGCAATATGCATGGGAGAAACTGATCTTGTCAGGCGATTTAGGTTTCCAGAACAATCACCGTGAAGAGTGGAGTGCTTTCCATACTCACTACGGTTCGCAACCCGCACCGGAGAAAGACCCCGACAAGGAACTTGCTTTTAATCTGAACACTTTCAGTGCTTCGGTGAAAGCTCGTTTTATTGGTTCTTCTTCGTGGGAACATACATTGGGGTGGGATGGACAACATCAACGGAACGACATTTCCGGCTATTCGTTTTTACTGCCTGAATATCGCCGTTCCACTACCGGAATGCTTTGGCTTACGACATACAGACCTAACAATGTGTTTTCAGTCAGCGGAGGAGTGCGATATGACTACGGATATATGAATATCTCTTCGCATGAAGATGCTTACCTTGCCGATTATCTTCGGAAACAGGGCTATGATCCGGAACAGATAGACTTCTACAAGTGGAACAGTCACTCTGTGAATAAGCACTACGGTGATTATTCTCTTTCTCTGGGACTGGTATGGACTCCCTCCGACAAGCATCTGGTAAAGGTGAATATCGGGCGTAGTTTCCGCCTGCCCGGTGCGAATGAGTTGGCTGCCAACGGTGTACATCACGGCACTTTCCGCCATGAACAGGGAGATGCAAACCTAAAGTCCGAACAAGGCTGGCAACTGGATGCTTCTTATCATCTGAAGTACCGGAGAATTTCTTTCTCCGTCTCTCCATTTGTCAGTTGGTTCAGCAATTACATCTTTCTGCGTCCTACCGGAGAGTGGTCTGTATTGCCTCATGCCGGACAAATCTATCGCTATACCGGAGCAGAAGCGCTATTTGCAGGAACTGAAGCTACCGTAGATGTTGATTTTCTGCGCAACTTCAATTATCGGATTTCCGCTGAATATGTTTACACCTATAATTGTGATGAACATATTCCATTGAGTTTCTCGCCACCTCCTGTTATGCGCAATACATTAACCTGGCAAAAGAATCGGTATATGTTGTATGCAGAATGGCAGAGCATTGCCCGGCAAAATAGAGTGGACCGTAACGAAGACCGTACAGCCGGAGCAAACCTCTTTCATCTGGGTGGTTCATTGAATATTCCAATAGGTGGAAACAACGAGATTGAAATCACCCTGACCGCCCGGAATATATTCAATACCCGATATTACAATCATCTTAGTTTTTACAGGAAAGTTGAGATCCCCGAACCGGGACGTAACTTCCAGATATTAATCAAAGTTCCATTTAAAAAATTACTGAAATGAAAAATAAATTCTATCTCCCAATGATTAGCCTTTTGGCAACAGTTACTTTCATGTTTTCCTCTTGTGATAATGATGACTCCAGCGATACGACCAAACCTCTGATTGAACTTCACGAACCGGAAGAAGGTCAGGCTTTGGAGATCGGAAACGAACATGGGGTTCATTTTGAAATGGATTTGTCGGATGATGTCATGCTGAAATCCTATAAGATTGAAATTCATAGTAATTTCGACCACCATTCACACGGAGGTAATAGCAGGGCTGCACAGGAAACAGTAGATTTTAGTTTCAACAGATCCTACGATGTGTCCGGACAGAAAACCGCCCATATTCATCATCACGATATTGTAATACCGGCCAATGCTACTGCAGGAGATTATCATTTGATGGTTTATTGCACGGATGCCGCAGGTAACGAATCTTATATCGCGCGCAATATTAAATTGAGTAATGAGGTGGAAGACGAAGACCATCACCATGATGAATAAGATAGATTGCAATACATAAGGAAGGAATGTCTACTATCCATAGGACGATAGATAGACTGTTTTTTTGTAATGAGTATTTTTTCTTTTGAAAGGTGTAATATCTATTACACCTTTTTTGTTTCCAATCCTTTACTTTTGTGAAAAATACTTTTTCATATGATGAAGTTTCCAATAATAAATCGACTCTTTCCTTCTTATAAATGGAAGGTAGCGGCTGTCATCATTGGCGGTGTTATTGTGGGTGGAGGAGCACTGTTTATGTATATGCTCCGGGCGCATACCTATCTTGGGGATGACCCGGCTGCGTGCGTGAATTGCCACATTATGACTCCTTACTATGCAACTTGGTTTCATAGTTCGCATGCCCGGAATGCCACCTGCAATGATTGTCATGTGCCGCATGAAAATGCTGTGAAGAAATGGACCTTTAAAGGTATGGACGGTATGAAACACGTGGCTGCATTTCTTACCAAAAGTGAGCCGCAGGTCATTCAGGCTCATGAAGCCAGTTCCGAAGTGATTATGGATAATTGTATCCGTTGTCATACACAACTCAATACGGAATTTGTGAAGACGGGGAAGATCGATTATATGATGTCACAAGTAGGAGAGGGGAAGGCTTGCTGGGATTGCCATCGTGATGTTCCTCATGGTGGAAAGAATTCTCTGTCCGCTACTCCGGGAGCGATTGTTCCTCTTCCGGAATCGCCTGTTCCCGAATGGCTCCGGAAGATGGTGAATCAGAAAGATAAATAAGAAATGAAATACGTAATAAAATAATAAAACCGATATACAATGGAAAAGAAATTAAAATCATGGCAAGGATGGCTGTTGTTCGGAGGTTCAATGGTCGTTGTATTTGTTTTGGGATTATGCGTTTCTGCGTTGATGGAACGGAGGGCGGAAGTTGCCAGCATTTTCAATAACCGTAAAAACGTTATCAAAGGGATTGAAGCACGGAATGAACTGTTTAAGGATGACTTTCCCCGTGAATACCAGACTTGGACGGAGACTGCAAAGACTGACTTTGAGAGTGAATTTAATGGGAATATTGCTGTAGATGCTTTGGAAAAACGTCCTGAAATGGTGATTCTATGGGCGGGATATGCTTTCTCAAAAGATTATTCCACTCCACGGGGACACATGCATGCCATTGAGGATATTACGGCATCTTTGCGTACCGGTTCGCCCATGAGCCCGACCGAAGGTCCTCAACCGTCTACCTGTTGGACTTGTAAGAGTCCGGATGTTCCCCGTATGATGGAGGCATTGGGTGTCGATTCTTTCTATAACAATAAATGGGGGGCTATGGGCGCTGAAATTGTGAATCCTATCGGATGCTCCGATTGCCATGATCCCGAAACAATGAATCTTCATATCAGTCGTCCCGCTTTGATAGAGGCTTTCCAACGTCAGGGTAAAGACATCACTAAAGCTACTCCGCAGGAGATGCGTTCATTGGTATGTGCACAATGTCATGTGGAATATTATTTCAAAGGGGATGGCAAATACCTGACTTTCCCTTGGGACAAAGGTTTTACGGTAGAAGATATGGAGGCTTATTATGATGAGGCCGGTTTCTATGATTATATTCATAAATTGAGCCGTACTCCGATTCTGAAAGCGCAGCATCCTGACTATGAGATTTGTCAGATGGGTATCCACGGACAGAGAGGTGTCTCTTGTGCCGATTGCCACATGCCGTATAAGAGTGAAGGTGGTGTGAAATTCAGCGATCACCATATCCAAAGCCCGTTGGCTATGATTGACCGCACCTGTCAGGTTTGTCACCGTGAAAGTGAAGAGACTTTGCGTAATAATGTGTACGAACGCCAGCGTAAAGCGAATGAAATCCGTAACCGTCTGGAACAGGAATTGGCAAAAGCACATATCGAAGCTAAATTTGCCTGGGACAAGGGTGCCACAGAAACACAGATGAAAGATGTGCTCGCACTGATTCGTCAGGCACAATGGCGTTGGGATTTCGGAGTAGCTTCACACGGAGGTTCTTTCCATGCACCGCAGGAAATTCAGAGAATTCTTTCTCATGGATTGGATCGTGCCATGCAAGCCCGTCTGGCTGTATCCAAAGTATTGGCGAAGAACGGATATACGGGAGATGTTCCGATGCCGGACATTTCAACAAAGGCAAAAGCACAGGAATATATCGGCTTGGATATGGATGCTGAAAGAGCGGCTAAGGAGAAATTCCTGAAAACAACTGTTCCGGCATGGTTGGAGAAAGCGAAAGAAAACGGTCGTCTGGCACAGAAATAAGAGAGTTTATATATGTGGAGCAAACCATGGAGTTATAAAGAAGGGCTGGTGATTGGCGCAGGATTACTGGTGATAGGGTTATTGCTGCAAATGACAGTGGGAGCCATTCATTGGGATCTGTTTGCCTGTCCGGTCAATGTGATTGTGTTAGTGGTTTATATCATTGCTTTGCTAGCCATGCACCTTCTTCGCAAACGTATCTATTTATTCGGATGGTTGAGTCATTATTCCGCTGCTGTCTCGTCTCTATTGTGGGTGGTCGGCATGACGGTAGTGATGGGACTGATCCGGCAGACTCCTTCCGGTCATGCTCCGGCTGATCTGCTGGGATTTTCGCAGATGATTTCTTCCTGGCCTTTTGTCTTGCTCTACTTTTGGATGGTCACCGCCTTGGGGCTGACAATCCTTCGCACCGGTTTCTCTTTGAAGATCAGCAGAATTTCTTTCCTACTGAATCATATCGGATTGTTTATTGCACTGATAACAGCCACTTTGGGAAATGCCGATATGCAAAGGTTGAAAATGACAACCCGGATGGGAAGTGCCGAATGGCGGGCTACGGATGATAAAGGTCAACTGATTGAACTTCCGCTGGCTATCGAACTGAAGGATTTCACTATCGACGAATATCCTCCGAAACTGATGTTGATTGATAATGAAACCGGCCGTACGCTTCCCGACAAATCTCCTGTACATGTATTGTTGGAAGAGGGAGTGACAAATGGCAGCTTGCAGGATTGGCAGCTAACTATTGAGCAATCTATTCCGATGGCTGCTTCTGTGGCTACCGAAGATACCTTGAAGTTTACAAAATTCTATTCGATGGGAGCGACTTATGCTGTCTATCTGAAAGCAGTCAATCAGAAGAATCAAACAACCAAAGAGGGATGGGTAAGCTGTGGTAGTTTTCTTTTTCCCTATAAGGCAATCCGGCTGGATTCTTTAACCAGTATTGTAATGCCGGAACGGGAACCGCAGCGATTTGCATCGGAAGTGAAGATTTACACACAAGAAGGAACGATCACGGAAGGAACCATTGAAGTGAACCGTCCGATGGAGATAGAAGGTTGGAAAATTTATCAACTTAGTTACGATGAAACAAAGGGAAGATGGAGCGATGTCAGTGTTTTTGAGTTGGTTCGCGATCCGTGGTTGCCGGTTGTTTACACAGGAATTATAATGATGATGGCAGGAGCCATCTGTCTGTTTGTCAGCGCACAAAAGAGGAAAGAGGAGGACAAAGCATGAGTTGGGAATACTTTATACTATTTGCAATAGCCGCACTGGTTTGTTGGGCTTTGGGAGCTTTTGCTGCCTGGAAAGGTACAAAACCGGGATGGGCTTATGGATTTACTTTCTTAGGTCTGGCTATTTTCTTCAGCTTCATTATCGGAATGTGGATTTCATTAGAACGTCCTCCGATGCGGACAATGGGAGAGACACGGCTGTGGTATTCTTTCTTCCTTCCGTTGGCGGGATTGATAACCTATGCACGCTGGAAGTATAAATGGATTTTAAGTTTCAGTTGCATCCTTTCATTGGTCTTTATCTGTATCAATATCTTCAAACCGGAGATTCACAATAAGACGTTGATGCCTGCTTTGCAAAGCCCGTGGTTTGCCCCTCATGTCATTGTGTATATGTTTGCTTATGCTATGTTGGGAGCGGCGACGGTGATGGCCGTCTATTTGCTTTGGTTCAAAAAGAAGGAGATTGAACGGAAAGAAATGGATTTGTGTGACAACCTCACCTATGTAGGTCTGGCATTTATGACATTAGGTATGCTTACCGGAGCTATCTGGGCAAAAGAAGCCTGGGGACATTACTGGGCTTGGGACCCGAAAGAGACTTGGGCGGCAGCTACCTGGTTCGCTTATCTGGTGTATATCCATTTCAGATTAGGCAAGCCATTGAAGGCACGTCCTGCGTTGATTATTCTGTTAGTATCATTTGTCCTGTTGCAAATGTGCTGGTATGGAATCAATTACCTTCCGGCCGCGCAAGGAGTCAGTGTGCATACTTATAATTTAAATTGAAATATCGTATCACTAAAACTTCAATATCAATGAAAACATTTTATTGGTCATTCTTGCTTATGCTGTTGCCAAGCATGGCATATACACAAAACACGGAGAAAGAGAATGAATTTACGATGTCTATGCAAATCAGACCTCGTGCGGAGTATCGGAATGGTGCATTGACTCCACGGGATGAAGGGGTAGCTCCTACATCTTTCATCAATAACCGTGCACGCCTCTCGATGGATTATAAACGTTCGGATCTGGAACTAAAGATGTCGGCACAGCATGTCGGTGTTTGGGGACAAGACCCGCAGATTGAGAAGAATGGGCGTTTTATGTTGAATGAGGCTTGGGCGAAACTGAACTTTGGTGAAGGGTTCTTTGCTCAACTGGGACGTCAGTCATTGATTTATGATGATGAACGTATTTTGGGAGGACTGGATTGGAATGTAGCGGGTCGTTACCACGATGCATTGAAGCTGGGATATGCTAACAAAAATAATGAAGTGCATCTGATTCTTGCTTTTAACCAGAATAATGACAATAGAACAAGTGGAGGTACTTACTATGATTCTTCTACCGGACAGCCTTATAAGAATATGCAAACTGTCTGGTATCATTATAAAGCGGATAATGTTCCGTTCGGAGCTTCTTTATTGTTTATGAATCTGGGATTGGAAACGGGTGATAAAGCCACGGATGATTCTCATACCCGCTATTTACAAACAATGGGTACTTACCTCACTTATAAGAATAGTAACTGGAATCTGGATGGTGCTTTCTACTATCAGATGGGTAAGAATAAAGCTGCGGAGAAAGTTTCAGCTTTGATGGGTAGCATACAAGCCGCCTATACGTTTAATCAGACATGGGGAGCCGTGGCTAGTTTTGATTATTTAAGCGGTGATAAAGGAAATGGCGGTAAGTATAAGGCTTTTGATCCTCTTTATGGAACCCATCATAAATTCTATGGAGCAATGGATTATTTTTATGCTTCTACATTTGCGAACGGTTATGCACCGGGATTGATGGATGCTCGTATCGGAGGTCGTTTCCGTCTATCTGACAAGGTGGATATGGAACTCAATTACCATTACTTTAGTACAGCAGTTAAAGTTCAGGACTTAAAGAAATCATTAGGTTCGGAAGTTGATTATCAGATAAACTGGTCAATCATGAAAGATGTGAAACTCTCTGCCGGATATTCTTTTATGCGTGGCACGAAGACAATGGATATTGTGAAAACAGGTAATCATAAAAGCTGGCAGGACTGGGGTTGGGTATCATTGAATATCAATCCGAAAATATTGTTTGTAAAATGGTAAATCCAAGGAAATAATAAGAATTAAATAGAGAGAGAATTTTTGAAAAGTTTTGAGTTTATAAAATCATCCTTACTATACATATTGCAGTAAGGATGATTTTTTGTTTTAGAGACTTCCCTGATAATTATCTTTATTGTTATGGAATAGATTATTACAGATATTTCTCTAAAGTTATTTGATCTAAAATCACTATTCGTTTTCCTTCCATAGTGACAAGCCCTTCTTTAATCATCTTATTGATTTCTTTAGATAGGGCGGGACGTGATACATTTAAGTATTCGGCGAGTTGGGATTGAGTATGCATGATATCTACCACCAATGAATCTTTTTTCTTATGTTCATATAGATAAACAATAAATCTTTCCCGCACGGTTTTGCGTGAAAGAGGTTTCAGGCGGGATACGGTACAGATATTGCAATTTCCTGCTATGCAAAGAAAATTATGTAATACTTGTGGATCCTGACTGATTACTTTGAAAGTTGACTCTTTTGTTGCCATGAGTAATATGCTGTCTTCCAAGGCTGTGAATGTAGCTGGCAATGTGTTGTTTGTATTGAATAGGTGAGGAGTAGCAAAAGTTCGTGGAGCGATGATATATTCAATCATTACTTCGTTTCCAAGTCCGTCTATAATGTCTGTGCGTAGTTTGCCTTCTAATAATACATATAATTTATTGCATGGGGTACCTTGGGTTACAACAATCTCTTTTTTTTCTGCTGCATAGACTACAAATTCAAGTTTCTCAAGCAAAGAAAGTTTGATATTCAGAGGTAAATCCCGAAAAAGAGGGATTTGAAACAGCTTATCTTTATGAGAGTCAGTCAGTAGTATTTTCTTCATTGTATTATATTGTTCGTATCCTGAACAAAGATATGAATTAAAATTGAGACTTAGCGCAAAGCGTAGTAATAAGGCTGACAAATAGCGATTTAGGCGAGAGAAAGAAAAGAACAGAACGCTATCCGAAACCAACAGAAAGCCAAGTGAGGACAAAGTTACATTACTATCCCGTTACTTTCTTTTGGCAGGCAGATGATTGCAATATAGTTTTCAAAGTGCTGAGTTACATGGATTTCAAATGCTAAATAACGGTTGGCTACAGTGTGATCCGTTCTACGGGTACAGCATCACAAAAGAAGAAACCAAACGGGGCTTTCTGACAAAAGAGGAAATCACACAGCTTATCAACGGCACGTTCAAGAAGAAAAGCTATGAATTGATTCGTGACTTGTTCATTTTCTGCACATTCACAGGGTTAAGCTGGACGGACATGTATCACTTGACGAAAGAGAACCTGGAAATATCCTTTGACGGTCATCTGTGGATTAAGACCAAACGCCAGAAAACGGGTACGGAAAGTAACATCCGTCTGTTGGAAGTTGCCAAACATATCATAGAGAAATACGAGGGTATGGCGAAAGACGGCAAACTGCTGCCCGTTCCCTGCTATCCCAACTGCAAAAACGAATACCATAATACAAGTATGATTGAAGGGATAAATAAGCAAATTAATTAGTCTATTATCTAAATATCAAGCCACCATTGGCGTTATCTTTATCACCAATATATTGCTTGTAAAGTGTAAAACACCTATATTTGCAATAAAACCATCTATAGAAAAGCAGATATAGCCAGTATAAATACAATATAAGAATGAAGCAGGAAGAGAAAAAAACTCGAAACAGACGGACTAATGAACAATTAGACAGGGATGTAATGTCCGAACTCGAAAAACTCGTGGCGGAACAGGGATTCGGCAATGTCAATCTAAGCACCTTGACGAAAGCCGCAGGGGTGGAAGCCAACGTATTCTATAGAAGATACGGTTCGATGGATAATCTCTATGACAAACTTGCCAAGCAATATGACTTCTGGATAAACAATGCCATCGATATTTCCAACTTGAATGTATTGGGACCTAAAAGGTTCTTCGCTGAAACATTCAAGATACTCTTCAAGAACTTGTCTGATAATCCCGTTATGCAAAAGCTGTTGCTTTACGAAATGTCAGTTGTCAATGATACCACAAAAAGAACGGCGGAAACGCGAGATGTCATGAACCTTAATTTGATTACATATTACGAAACGCTGTTTAAACCTGCAAAAGTCAATATTAAAAGTATCGCTGCAATCCTAATCGGAGGAATTTACTATTTGATACTTCATAAGGAGTGTGCCAAAATCTGCACGATAGACTTTAATACCCCGGAAGGAGAAAAAGCCTTTTCAGAGGGAATAGACTTTTTGACTGATACCATTTTCAATAGATTGGAAGCGTATGAAAGAGACAGAAACGCAGTCCGGCAAATGCTGGCTGACGGCATAAGCGAGTTAAAGGTATGCAAATACATGGGCATCAGCAAGAATGACTTGAAAATGTTGCTCTCAAAGTAACCACGGTACAACTTTTTATATAGCCATATCAAATATGGCTATATTTCTTTTTCGTACAATGCGATTGGGATAATCATGTTTCCATTTTTAAAAGGATTCGGATGAAATAATATTCAGCTATAAATCAATAGATTGAGGGCAGTTTAGTTATGTGCTCATCCGAATCACAGGCATATTAATTTAGCTCAAATCCTATAATAATTAAAATGTATATTATATTTATAAGCAAAATACTTTTCTTATAATTTATTTGTATTACTTTTGTCGGTTGAGTATTAGCCCGTCATAGCAACCAAGAATTGCAGGTTGCCTGGACGGGCAAAAGGACTATACACTAATTAAATGAAACTCAAGTAATACAATAAAAAAATATGAAAAAAATTATGTTACTGCTCCTTTTCGGAGTAATGGTACTCACGAGTACGGCACAGGAAAAAGTTTACCAAATAGAAGAAATCACTGTTATCAACTATGGGGATGGTCGGATGCTCTTTCGCTTGAATAATGAAGAAAAGACCCCGCTCAACGGCTCTCACCGCCTGATTGACGGCTACCACTCGGAGTACATTCTCGCTGACTTTAAGGATGGCATGTATCATGGTAATTACCGACATTTCAAAGAGAACAAACTACTTGAAGAGTGCCGTTACAAAGAGGGAAACAGGGATGGATTATACAAGCGCTATTATGGTGACGGACAGACCGTGCAAAGTGAGCGAACGTTTATAGACGGCAAAGTGGATGGCGTGAGCAGGACATATCACTCGAACGGCAAAGTTGAAACAGAAAAAGTATATAAGTTAGGGATTGAAGATGGTTATGACCGCCGATACGACAGCGACGGCACTCTGACGCTCGACGAATGTTATAAAGACGGTAAACGCGATGGCAAATGGACTGAACATTTGTCGGGCAACGTAGGTGATGTGACTCGCATCAGTTTCTATAAGAACGGCTTGCCCGATGGTCAGTGGAGCGAAACGTGGAAAGACGGCAAGCCCCGTAGCAAAAGTAGCTATAAAGACGGCAAAAAAGAGGGTGTCTGGATTAGATATGGTAAAGGCGGCAAGCCCGAAAAGTCCACCACTTACAGAAACGATGAAAAGAATGGAGAAGAGATTACTTATTTCACTGACGGCACTCCTGAAAAGTCGTCAAACTACCTCAATGGCAAATTGAACGGAGTAACAAAGGAATTTTATTTTGGATCAGGCCAATGTAAATCGGAATATACTTTCAAGAACGGTAAGCGTGAAGGAGCATATAAACGTTACTTTGATACCGGAAAGTTGCGGGAAGAGGGCCGTTGTGAAGCTGATAGCGAGGTCTATCGCAAGGAGTATTACGCTAACGGCAAGCTCAAATCGGTTGCCGAGCGCAAGGGCGGAGGCTGGAATACCATTGAAAGATATGATTCGGAGGGTAACAAAGAGTAAATATTATAATATCCCTATTCCAAGCAGGTAATATTTTGGCAATTTTACCATTTTTGATAAATATCAAATTGAATAATTGGTTGGCTTTAGCTGTATATATATGACAAGAAAACAGATGAAATGAAGCAACGGAAAAAAAAGAGCAACAAGCAATCGAGGCGTGAAATCATAGCCGATGTCAAGCGTAGAGAGGCTGAGTGGAGAAAGAAAAAGAGAAAGGAAAGGTGGCGTATATGCAAATCCCATATCATGTTGTGGGGCACATTTATATCTTTCTTCCCATTACTTATATTCGTCACGCTGTCAGATATACGTAATACCTTCACCAATGTCATGCTTGGATTGATAGCCATTAACGGTGGGATTTACCTGTTTATGTACATCCTGTCTAAAGAAGCCCGGAATCTGGCTATCCGGATACCTCTGAAAAATGGCGAAAGTACGGGAAATACGCAATGTTTGCCGGATTCTTCGGAAACTTTGGTAGAGCCTGAATATTTAAGCCGGTGTGATGACAAACAGATTGTCATTGATAATGATGACGTATTGGCGAGGATTTTTCTGTTTTTGCTCCTTTTTATTATCTTTTTAGCCCTGGTCTATTTTGCAGATGCCACTCCTTCAAAACTTACAACTGAAGATTATGGAAGTACATTACTGCTTCTTGAGTTGTACTTGCTCATCCTGACACCAGGAATAAGTGCCATTCTACAGCCTTGGCGGCGGATTGTTTTTGATCGTGTTTCCAGGACCGTAACTATACCAGGACGACTTCTGCTGCATAAAAAAGAAACGATACCTTATAGTCAGGCTGAACTCACGATTCGTTATTACATGGGGCCTGGTTCGCTGGGGTGTGTGTCAAGTATAATAATTTCCAATTCCAATTCACCCAGTCTGTTAAGTGGAGTTTCCTTGATGGACGGTGATATGGATAAAGCCAGACGTTTTGCCCGCTTCATACAACTATACATGGAGGAAGAGGAATTGCCGGATATGCCGGAATTTGAGAAATACAGAAATAAGAAGGAGCAGGAACATACTGAAATTGAGAAAGAAATCCCTATATGGAAGAGATGAATGTACCTTTAGATGCAAGAAGGCTTCTTTATCACGAAGCAAAGACTGTATTAGAACAAGTATTTATATCTCCGGACAGTAAAGATGTGTGGGATTTTTGAAAAAAATAGAAACAGGTATGGAAATGGAAACAGATAGAAACCGTCCCTCTACAATCAGAATAATATTTGGCATCATTGTATTGCTATGCGGAATTCCGGTATTTTTGGTTTGTTGTAATGGAATGTGGCGCTTTACCAATTGGCCTTATGAGGAGCTATGGATTTTTGAGTATGTATGGGGTAAGCTATTAATACTTTTCGTATCCGGAATGATATTTTTGATGTCAATAGGACTGATTTTGGTAGGTGTATTAATCGCAACAAAGATATGGATGGGGAAAAGCAGAATGATGGAGCATATTATATATCCCTTTCCAACTGTATTAACGGCTGAGCTTGCCGATAGCATGAATGTAGAAAGAGCTGATGATAAATTTTTCGTCTTCAATCCGAGTTCCTTAATCCGGAGTACTTTGATAGTCATCGGGGGGATTCTTTCATGCGTAGGAATAATCGTCATTTATCGAGAAATAAATGATCCATCTAGTGATCTTTATTCACCTCCCATAAGTGGAGGAATAGTAGCCTCTTTTTTTCTGCTTTTAAACGGATTACTTGCTCCTTCCCGTCGTTTTGTACTAGACAGAATGAAGGGTACTGTGACTTTTCCCCGCCATTTGTTTTTTCCACGTTGTACCATTCCCTTTTCAAAAGTAATTCCGGGGTATTCTAACGGAAACTTAGGTTTTGCACATCCTTACAGTGGAATTGTCATTCCTGTCCTTGGTGCGTATGATTCCGGGTGGTGGTCATTTTATGTCCTCTATATGGATAAAAATCGTCCGTTACCTCAAGGGGACACTTTCGATCCTTACAGGGAGAAAGACTTTTTACGCCGGAAGGCAGAAGGATTCCCTAAACCGATATATCCTAATACCATACTTGTTACAGATGCTTATATGGGTTATATATATGGTACGGATGAGTTTAAACAGAGATTATCCAAAATAAAACACAGAATAGTATATTATTACGACAGGGTGTCATGGTATTGTAAGAAGCATGAAATAGAAATACCGAATGATAACGATTTGGTCTTAATCGGCATCTGGAAAAAACAATTTGTATTTAAGTTGTTCGCTCCTGAAAATGTGGAATATATCATACTTCCCGACGACACCGTATTGACCGACTGTTTTCTTTGTGATAGTAACACAGCGGAGGTAAAATATATCAAATAACCTGATATCTTTATGATAGCGTTAGATTATTATCAAGGATACAATAATTGGAGATGGAAATTTTAATTAAGTGCAAACATTATCAGGGAGATGAATATTAATACGGAATTTTAATTTGACATATCAGTTATGAGACTAAAGACAGTTATAATCACGGGAGTAACAAGTCTTTTCGGCTTGGTTGGTTGCACAAAGGCACAGGTAGGGAAACCGGTTTTCAACTTAGACAATCCGGACTACGGCCTAAACGTAGCCGCTATGATGTCTTCCCTCTTAGATACCACACAGCAGAAGATTGAAGCGCGGTACAAAGTAGATACCCTTAAATTTTACAACACGGAAACGGATGAACTGTTTCCGCCTTTGGTGGCTTACAGAAACAAGGGAGGCAGTAAAAGAACGGAAGCCACTTTCCGGGGATTTGACTTTACAGACCTCGGCATGGTAACAACAGAACAAGGCGAATTAGTGCAGGTAAAAGGCAAGAGGGAAACAGACGAAGAAGGTTTCGCCAAGTTGGTGAAAGCAGCCACAAAGAAATATGGAAAACCACATTTTGAGGAGGGAACCGATTTTGAAGGACGACCCGGGAAACTGTACCGCTGGGAAACAAAGAAAGAATATATCCAGTTATATGCCAAAAGTAACAGCAGTAAAGACACACTTGTCATTGCGGCGGCAGGCAATGAAAACGGGCTTGTCAACATGGAAAACGACAAGCCGCGTCTGGACGTAACACTATGGCGATGGAAAAAAGAATATCACGATTGGCTCGTCTTCGAACTGGACTATTGCGTGCTTGGAGAGGAAGCGCCAAAACTATCCAGCTTGTCTAATATTCAAAGTGCAGAGATGTATACACCGGAATGGGTGAAACCGTTCCTTATTACTGCACATAATCTGGATGCTTTGGAAAACTCGGGTGATGTATGGGGTAAAATCGAAGCCAGTTTCTATTATCGTATTCCGAACGGTAAAGTAATCGATGAAACCGGTATAACAGATTCTGTAGAAATCAACCGGGAGGCTTGCCTTCCTTGCTGGGACTTTGAAGAGTTTAAGAGCAATTTCAAAGACGGACTTAGCACCACAGCATATATGGCTCGCCAAATGGAAAAAGGCATGAAGTTTACGGAACTGATGGAAGACAAAGAGCTGTGCCCCAATATTACGTATTATGGTGAAGCGAGATGGAGGGAAAAAGTGACAAAATCCGTTATTGTGACGTTTCATTCGAATGGGAATATAGAATGGGAGGAGAGATACCTGACGGAAGATGAAGAACAGCTCCCCCTTGTTGCCGGTGAAACGAGATTGCGGAGAACAAAAAGACTATCCGGTATTGTGGAGTTTGAACGGAATGAAAAAGGAGATATGACACTGAGAAGTCCTGATGCAGATGAATATGACATATGCGATATGTGCCTTATTATTGATGACAATGTACAAGAACGACTGCATGGAAGGTGGTATATTATGGAGGATAAAATAGCATACATGATAGAAATACAAGAAGAATTGCGGAAAAGCGGTTTGGATTTGGAGCATACAACAGCACGTCTGGTGAGAATGCCGGCAATTCCTTTCGCTTTTTTCACTGACGGGAAAAAGGATATGTTTATGAATATCGACAAACAAGGCTCCAGTATCTATACTCCTAATGGCCGTGAATGGAAAGCAGGCAAAGTTTACCGGCTTTATGATTATCTGATAAGTTGGTGATTAATCATGGAATCGCATTATATGAAGTGAGGGATTAATGTCAAATGAAAAGATAAGCAAAGCAGTTTTTGTATTTGTGTTATCCCTGTTTGTTTGCGTGCAAATGGGATGTACACATCATCGTTGTGTTCCATTCAACCGGAAAGGTTGGGACGAATGGGGCGGTCATTATTATTCCAGAAAGTTTATGATTGACGATTTGATAAATAACCGTTTGAAGACAGGGATGACCTACCGGGAAATACTGGACCTATTGGGAGAATCCTATTTTGTGAATGAAGAGGATTCAATGCCCGGCATCCGTTACGAAATAGACGTTGAGTATCAATTCCTCGACATCGACTTCTACAAAGGAAAAGACCTATTCATAAAATTTGATAAAGACTCCTTAGTGGTCAGCTATAAACTTATTGATAGTAAAAGAGTGTATTGGGATTATTATGGCGATGGATCGTATAGTATAAACGGAATAGATAATATATTTACTTCAGCACCTAATAATTACAAATATGTTTATTCTGAATAATATCATTTAATTAACCGATATGTATAACTGTAAAAATTGATAAGATGAATAGAAATTATTTCGCATTAATAACTTTCGTGTTATTATTAAGTTGTTCTGGAGCAGCAAACAGAAAATCCACTTTAACACCCACAAACGATACTATTGTTACAAACATAGCGTCTGATACACTGAATAGTATGAATAATGTCTCAATAGATAAGAAAACCGCTCTTGATAGTGTTAAGATGTTACTTCCGGGAGGAAGATATACGATAGGTAAAGAATCCCAAATTATAAATAACAGTTGGAAAGAATTTTATCGTGATACTATTACTGGGAATTATTGTATAGATAGAGCAAAATATACAGTAAGCACTTATACAGACGAATGCCTTGGGATGGAGTGTGAATACATTAAAAGCGGTAGAAACAGTCTGTTCTTTATTAATATGCCTACTTTAAAGAATGGTATTGTAGATAGTATCCCTATAGGAACGGGATATATTGCACCTAAAACGCCTATGGTTATAAACTTTAATTCTTCTAAGTATACTATCAGTGTTTTTGCAGAACTTTCGGATGAAAATAAAGAAGAATACGAACCTAATAAAGAGTATTCATATTGGTGTAATTATAAAATGACTCTCTGTAAAGACAATTCACAAGAAGTGGAGTTATTTAATATCGATAAGTTTTATGATTCAGTACTGCGTCTTTTATTTGCCGGTGACATAGATGGAGATGGGAAACTGGATTTAATATTTGACTCACATATAAACTACGAAGAAGAATCAATCACATTGTTTTTATCATCTTTAGCCGGTAATGGTATAATTACTCGTGTCGCAAAGGCTTCTATTTCCTATGATTGTTAATAAACGTCTATAGGAAAGTCCTGCGTGGAGTAACTCCCAGACCTATCTGCTCTACCCGATACAGAGATTATTTTGACAAAACCTTTAAATGGGAGATACAATGAATGATTTTCATTTTAACGATTATTTCCCGGAAGAAGGAGATGAAATATCCGGTTTCATAAAAGGTCTGTTCATGAGAAAAAAACAAGAATATAAACGATTAACGATGCGGGATTTGCAAGAGGGAATTATTAAAGAAAAAATCTATTGATTTGCCGACGCTATCCTGCCCTAAAATTAAGTATATGAAAATAAAATTATTGCTTTTGGTCGCCGTTTTGTATGCTTGTGGAACTAAAACTGTTTCGGAAGAGGAAACTTATGACCGCATAACCGTGACGACTTATGAAAACAAGTACGATGAAAAGAATCGTTTGTCAGAGGTGCAATGGACCAGAACATCTCGTATGTATGAAAAAGATGCTGAAACAATGGAGGTGACTGAAAATAAGAGTACGGATTATTATACGTATACGAACAATGAAAAATTTACCGTAGAAAGAAAATCGAAGACGTCGGGCAATATTGAGATGATGAGATACGCTCCCCAAAGTGAGGAATCGTTAACATTGAATGCCCAAGGGGATACCGTTGATTATTCGTTGCGGAAATATTACGACAAACGCAAGCGCAAACCGGTATACGTCAGAAACATAAACAATGACTACGTATTGCTTGAAGACAACGACTATGAGGAAAAGAATGAATACGACGGAGGTGGTAATCTGAGAAAAAGTGTGCAATGCTATTTTGACACGGGGAAAAAGAGAACCACTTACTTCTTTCGGGGACTATCTTATGAAGAAGCCCAAAAAAGGATTCCCCGTACAGACGGGGACTATGACATCGTGTGCAATATAGAGAAAATATCAGGAGACACTCTTATCAGAGAAAGTATAAAGAATGGTATTGTCAGTCATATCAAAAAGACGATTATCGAAAAAAACGGAAAGAAGGAATTTAGATTCGATGCTGACATGAAGCTCACAGGCAGTTTCACGGAACTTAAGTCGGATGGTTTTGATATTCACGTTGATTGTATCGGGAGCGATTTCATTGATAGCACTTATTATAAGAATGGGAAAGAGGTAAGATGTGTTTATCTTTCGGATACATCCAAAGATATTGTACTTTTTAAATATGACAAACAGGGAAATATTGTAGAAAGGGTGGAAAAGACAAAGTATTTTGATACACGCAATGAAGAGGATTTAATCAATGAAATGCTGCAGGTAGTGAAAGAGAATGAGAAGAAGAAAGAAAATAGAAAGCGATTGAAAATAAAATAGGTTATGGGAAGTAAATATTTAATCGGGATATGAAGGGATTTGACAAGTTCTTAGACAGAATGACCATTATTGTTACGATAATCTTCACGATATTCGTGATTATCAAAATCGGAAACTTGTGGATCGGGCTCCATAGCCTCATCATCTCACCCATGACTGGGCTTTTTGTGCTTGCCACCTATGAGAACTGTGCCGCCGGATACAGGAGATCGATGGAACAATACAGGAAGGTGCTGGAATCCGACAGGAAGATGCTGGAACGAGCGAGAAGACAGAAATTGAAAAAATCATATCATGATTTTAAAAAAAGAGTTGAGAAAATCCGTTCAAAAGAGTTAAGAGAAATCCGTTGGAAATATATATATATTGTGTCATCATGGTAATAATGTGGAATATAACCGAATTCATAATAATGGCACTCCTTATGGACGAACCTCGGTATTCTTTTTTTTGAGGCATTCCGGGAATTTTAAAAGAAAATATGGATTTGCCATTTAAATAAAATTATAATATGACAAGGAAACAGATGAAATGAAGGAACAGAAAAAAAAGAGTAACAAGCAATGGCGTCGTGAAATCATAGCTGATGTCAATCGGAGAGAAGCCGAAAGGAAAAGAGAAAAGTGGCATGTAAGGATATGTTGGATATCAATATTTGCAGTGGGTTTGGTTCCAGGTTCGGTTACGGCTTTAATTGGAGTATTAAAATTGGACAATAATACAGTAACCTTCACAAATATTTCACTAGGCTTAATTACGATTACGGGTAGCACTTGTCTAGCTGGAATAATTGGATTGTATGCTATCTGGAAATTATTTCCCAATATATCATTGAAGAATGATGGCAGTTTAAAAGACGTACCATTGCCGGAATATTTAATACCTCCTACTGGAGAACATTCATTCAAGAGGATTGATGATAAGCAGATTATTATCGTCAATGATGGTATTCCTGTTAGAATTATTGGATTCTTTATTTTCTTTATCCTATTCATTGTTTTGGTTACATATGTAGGCATTACTCCTCAGAATGTTGTGTCAGAAGGCTACTCAAGAGCCTTGATTCTTCTTCAACTTGATGTTGCTATGTTATTAGGTGTGATAGGTATTTGCCTCAAACCATGGCGTCGAGTCGTTTTTGACCGTACTACTAAAACGATAACTATTCCTGCCCGATTTCGCTTTCAGAGGAAAGAGACTATTCCTTATGAACAAGCGGTGGTTACCATGTCTTTTAATTCAGAAGCGAAGTCATTTAGTGGTAAGGGTGAAGAGCAGATTGTAATAGCCAATCCGTCCCGTTTTTTGGGTGGAATCACTTTAAATATATATGGGGGTATGGATGCTGCATTACGCTTTGCCCGCTTCATACAAGTATACATGGAGGAAGAGGAATTACCGGACATGCCGGAATTTGAGAAATACAGGAATAAGGAGGAGCAGGAACACACTGAAATTGAGAAAGAAATCCCTATTTGGAAGAGATGAATGTACCTTTAGATTCAAGAAGGCTTCTTTATCACGAAGCAAAGACTGTATTAGAACAAGTATTTGTATCTCCAAACAGTAAAGATGTGCGGAATTTTTAAAAATAGAAACAGTTATGGAAATGGAAACAGATAGAAATCGCCCCTCTACAATCAGAATTATAGCCGGAATCATGGCATTGCTATGTGGATTTCCGGTATTTGGGGTTTGTTGTTATGGAATGTGGCATTTTATAAATTGGCGTTATGAGGAGCTATGGTTTTTTGAGTATATATGGGGCAAGCTATTGATACTTTTTGTATCCGGAATGATATTTTTGATGTCGATAGGACTGATTTTGGTAGGTGTATTAATTGCAACAAAAATATGGATGGGGAAAAGCAGAATGATGGAGCATATTATACATCCCTTTCCAATTGTATTAACGACTGAGCTTGCCGATAGCATGAATGTAGAAAGAGCTGATGATGAATTTCTTATTTTCAATCCGAGTTCCTTAATCCGGAGTACTTTGATAGTCATCGGGGGTATTCTTTCATGCGTAGGAATAATCCTCATTTGTATAGAAATAAATATTCCGTTTAGTAAACTTTATTGGCCTCCCATGAGCGGAGGAATATTGGCTTCTTTTTTTATGCTTTTAAACGGATTACTTACTCCTTCCCACCGTTTTGTACTAGACAGAATGAAGGGTACTGTAACTTTTCCCCACCATTTGTTTTTTTCCCGTTATACCATTCCTTTTTCAAAAGTAATTCCGGGGTATTCTAACGGCAACTTAGGTTTTGCCCATCCGTACAGTGGAATTGTCATTCCTGTCCTTGGGGCGTATGATTCCGGGTGGTGGTCATTTTATGTCCTCTATATGGATAAGAATCGTCCGTTACCTCAAGGGGATGCTTTCCATCCTTACAGGGAGAAAGACTTTCTGCGCCGAAAGGCAGAAGGATTCCCTAAACCAATATATCCCAGTACATCGCTTGTAACTGACGCTTATATGGGTTATATATATGGTACGGATGAATTTAAGCAGAGATTATCCAAGATGAAACTCGGAATAATACATTGTTATACAAGAGTTTCATGGTTTTGTCAGAAGAAAGAGATAAAATATGGCAACCCTAACGATTTGGTCTTAATCGGCATCTGGAAAAAACAATTTGTATTTAAGTTGTTCGCTCCTGAAAATGTGGAATATATCATACTTCACGACGACACCGTATTGACCGACTGTTTTCTTTGCGATGGCAACACAGCGGAGATAAAATATATCAAATAACCTGATATCTTTATAATAGCGTTAGATTATTATCAAGGATATAATAATTGGAGATGGGAATTTCAATTATTTATACAAACAGAAAAAGATGAAGTCTATAATAATATTGTTCGGCATTGGTTGTATATTCATGCTGTCTTCGTGCAACAGTTGTGCTTCTACCAATGATAAGTTATTGAATGGAATTGATAACCTGATAGGTAAAGTCGACCGGTTTTTAGAAGAAAACAAAGCCGTTGCTAAACCCCAACCGCCTATTGATTACGAGAAGGAAGGGGTAAACACCAAGCACTTGTTTATTTTTACGGATACCACCATGACCTACAATGGCAAATCGTTTATGCCGGGAATGACAATCGGTGAGCTGTGCGAGATATTTGGACAATACGAACGCCTTGCAGAGCCCGGAATTTATATTTGGGACTCTATAGGGCTTCGGATGACTTCATTGGATAAAAGTGGAAAAAACAGTGCTCCTATTAACGGGATACTTATCAATTGGAATATAGATTTGCGTGGAGTTATCAGTGAAGACAATATAAAATGGCTAAGAAACCGTGGTCCTCGTCACTATTTCACAGGTAAAATCATTGTAGGTGGTGCTGTTTTGGGTAGAGGGATGCATATTGATGAGTTCTTAAAAAAAACGAGTTTGGAGTTCGATAATGATCCGTTCCCGCTACTTTATTTTTGTCATCTTGATAAGTGGGACTATACGAAAGCTCCTATTCACCGCAAAGAAGAATACTATACTTATGAGATTGGAAAATCGGATGATGGTACTGATATTAAACATTTTTATATTGGAACCAACTCTCGTGTCATTGGCTCTCCCGTTCCTCCCTACGATGGTCCTGAATATGAAAAGTATGTGAATGTAGAATGATACAGAAAGAGATATGGGAATACAGAACTATAAATCAAAGTGATATGAAACCAGAAACAGCATACAAGTTGGTAAAGATGGTAAATTATATACATCTCCTAAAGCAAAAAAAGAAGAATTGGAAATTTATGAAATAAAGAAAGAAATACAATGAAAAGCCATAAACAATATAAAAATGAAAATCAACGTTGGACTGAGGAGATTCAAGCGTTAAATGAAGCAGTACAACGTGATACGAAGAAATGGAAAATTATTGGATGCTTCTTTGCCTTGTTTGCAAGTCTATCATTTTGTGGCTCATTTTTTGCGGCTTGCTTTATCTGTGAGATAGCAACAATAACTAACTTGACTTTATCAGTATGTATTGCAATATTGGGATTTTGTTTTTGGTTAGTTCTGATATTTTACAAAGTAACTCCTAAAGTTTTTCCTAAAATTCCCCTCACAAATAATGATAAACTTTGGAGGTATAGTTATTTTGATTTCCGAGACAAATGGGTGTATAAATACATTGATGTATTTATACAGTTCGACGAAAAGAGAATCGTAATAGATGCCACCGATTCTACAAGGAGAGGAGCACCAATATTTTTCCTTCTTATCGTGATTATATTGCCTTTATTAGGCATATATCCTTTTCAAGGAGGAAATAATAGTTTTGCTGAAAACTACACGATTATTTTGATTAATTGCGTTTTAATATTGTCGGGAATATTTAAATTCTTATCCCCCCGAAGAACAATTGTCTTTGACCGGGAAAAGAAGACAATCACTATTCCTCGCCGTTGGCTAATCCATAAAGAAGAAACGATACCATTTCAAAAAGCGGTGATTTCCTTTGGGCAGGATGCTCTCCGAGGAATTGATGGCGTAGTCATAGCCAATTACCAGCATCTTGTTGGTGAAGTTTCTTTGCAGTTTGCCGGCCGCACAAACGGGTATTGTTTTGCTCGTTTGATTCAAGCTTATATGACTGAAGACGATTTATCAAATCATCCTGAATTTGAAACTTTCAAGCAGATACAAAAGGAAATAAGAATAAACAAACTACGGAAAGAGACTGAAAAGTAATGAGAGAACAAACATTTCAAATTATAAAATCATGTCTACAGAATAGAATAAGTAGATTTATTTTTCATAATAACATGCCTAAAAGTGATGCTTGGATTGATAACTATTAATGGTGGATTTTTCTTGTGTGTATACATTGGGTTAAAAGCTGTTTGGAACATGTACCCCAAAATACCTCTGAAAAATGACGGAAAATTAAAATTGATAGCTTTGCCGGATCATTGGAAATCCTCAACTGGTGAAAAATATGAATTTAACCGGATTGATGACAAACAGATTGTCATTGATAATGATTACGTATTGGCGAGGATTTTTCTATTTTTGCTCCTTTTTATTATCTTTTTAGCCCTGGTCTATTTTGCAGATGCCACTCCTTCAAAACTTTCGACCGAAGGTTTTGTAAATGCGTTATTATTCCTTGAAGCTGATGTAGCTATGTTATGGATGGCAATCTGTCAAATTCTTAACCCTTGGCGGCGGATCGTTTTTGATCGCGTTTCCAAAACTATAACTATACCTGCCCGATTTATATTTCAGAAAAAGGAGACAATACCTTATGACCAGGCAGTGATCACACTTTTTGGCAATTATCATGCGAAGACTCTCAGCGGCAAGGGTGAAGAGGAAATAGTAATCGCCAATCCACGCCGTTCACTGGGCGGAATCCCCTTGGGCATTGCTGGCGGTATAGATGCTGCTAAGCGCTTTGCCCGCTTCATACAAGTATACATGGAGGAAGAGGAATTGCCGGACATGCCGGAATTTGAGAAATACAGGAATAAGAAGGAGCAGGAACATGTTGAAATTGAGAAAGAAATCCCTATATGGAAGAGATGAATGTACCTTTAGATTCAAGAAGGCTTCTTTATAACGAAGCAAAGACTAAATTAGAACAAGTATTTATATCTCCGGATAGTAAAAGCGTTTGGAATTTCTAATTATAATAATGAATATGGAAATAGATAGAAACCGCCTGTCCACAATGAGGATAATTGCAGGAATAATTATGATTATAAGCGGCATAGCAATAGGAGCATTAGGATTTTATAGCATGGCGTATCTTAAGGAGTTATCCTATGGCAAATTATGGATCTTCAATTTTTTATGGGCAAGTTATTGTTACTTCTTGCATCCGGAATGACATTCATCCTAATAATAGGATTAATAGTTATTTGCACATTGATAGCACTAGCCATTCTTCAAGGTAAGCAGCGTCTAATGGAGCATATCATATACCCATTTCCCACTGTATTAACCAACGAAATTGTCCGAGATATGAAAATAGAAAGGGTAGATGATGAATTTTTGATTTTCGACTTGGGATTTCTAATAAGGAAAACTTTAATAATTGTTGGAGGAGTTCCGGCCTTTGCCCTTGCATGGGCTATTTATGCAGACATGGATAACCTTTACGGTGATACATATTTCTCCCCTATACCCGGAATGACAATTGTAATGTTCGTCATGTTTCTATATGGGTTATTTCCTCCTTCTCGACGTTTTGTATTGGATAGGATGAACGGAACTATCACTTTCCCCCGACATTTGTTTTTCCACCGTTGTACCACTCCTTTTTCAAAAGTAGTGCCGGGTTATTCTGTAGGCATGTTGGGATTCGCACATCCCTATACTGGAATCGTTTTATCTGTCCTAGGACAATATGATTCCGGCTGGTGGTCGTTTTATGTTCTCTACATGGATAAAAATCGTCCGTTACCACAAGGGGATGCTTTCGACCCTTACAGAGAGAAAGACTTTTTACGCCGGAAGGCAGAAGGATTCCCTAAACCGATATATCCTAATACCATACTTGTTACAGATGCTTATATGGGTTATATATATGGTACGGATGAGTTTAAACAGAGATTATCCAAAATAAAACACAGAATAGTATATTATTACGACAGGGTGTCATGGTATTGTAAGAAGCATGAAATAGAAATACCGAATGATAACGATTTGGTCTTAATCGGCATCTGGAAAAAACAATTTGTATTTAAGTTGTTCGCTCCTGAAAATGTGGAATATATCATACTTCACGACGACACCGTATTGACCGACTGTTTTCTTTGCGATAGTAACACAGCGGAGGTAAAATATATCAAATAACCTGATAGCATGAAAGTACAGAAACCTATGACTAATTTGAAAGCACTGTCTTTAATGATATTGCTTATAGCATTTGTGGGGCATAGCAATACCCAAGTGGAAACAAAAATAGGTATGAAACAGCAAATAGCAAAAATGGAAGAACTGATAAAACAAGAGTTCCAAATGGTAAAGACTTATCCCGAAAAGCCGGCTTACTATGTACAAGAGATTGGGTAAAATTACCAGTAAAATATGAAAACTGTAATTTAGGTATCTTTCTCTGTAATTTGTCTACATTCGATCTGCTTTTATTTCTCTATTTTTGCAAAGTGAATCGTTGATAGAAAGAATTCTGAAAATAAAAAGTAATAAAGTAAAGTTATGGCTAAAAAGGTTTTGATAATTTCATCCAGTCCACGTAAAGGTGGTAATTCTGATTTATTATGTGATGAATTTATGAAAGGTGCTCTCGAAGCAGGTAATGAAGTGGAGAAGATTTTCCTGAAAGACAAAACAGTTCATCCTTGTACGGGATGCAGTGTTTGCAGTATGTACGGCAAACCTTGTCCGCAGAAGGATGATGCAGCGGAAATTGTAGAGAAGATGATTGCTGCAGATGTGATTGTGATGGCAACTCCGGTCTATTTTTATACCATGTGCGGACAGATGAAGATTATGATCGACCGCTGCTGTGCACGCTATACGGAAATAACCAATAAGGAATTTTATTTCATTATTGCGGCTGCGGAAAATAATAAAGCAATGATGGAACGTACCATTGATGGTTTCCGTGGCTTCCTCGATTGCCTGGAAGGACCGCAGGAAAAGGGAACGGTTTATGGAATTGGTGCATGGAAGGTAGGGGAAATTAAGGATACTCCCTATATGCAGGAAGCTTACAAGATGGGAAAAATGGTATAACCTTTTGAAGGATAAAAATAAGGATTCAATCAGAAAGATTGAAAAGTCAAGAATTTTAATTGATTAGATTGCTTGTTCTGCCACAGAATTATTATAATTTTGTGGCAGAACTTTTTATTTTACATTATTTGTTTGATAACTAAATGTCATGAGCTATAAAATAACGACTCTTGTGGAGAATTGTGTCTATGGACGTAAATTGCAGGCAGAGCATGGTCTTTCTCTCTATATTGAGATCCAAGGGAATAGAATTCTTTTCGATACGGGAGCATCTGACTTGTTTATCCGTAATGCCCGTCTGTTGCACATTGATTTACAAAAAGTTGATTATTTAATATTATCCCACGGTCACAGTGACCATACGGGGGGACTGCGTTATTTTTTGGAATTGAATACACAGGCAACCGTTGTCTGTAAACGTGAAATCTTTTCTCCTAAATTCAAGGATGAACGTGAGAATGGAATGAAGCATACGCAAAATCTTGATCTTTCCCGTTTCCGCTTTATCACAGAGCAGACCGAACTGCTTCCCGGAGTTTTTCTTTTTCCATCTATTGATATTATCAATCAGGAGGATACCCATTTTGAACGCTTCTGGGTTCAGCAAGAAGATGGTTGCAAAATACCGGATACCTTTCAGGATGAATTGGCAATGGTGTTAGTGGAACCGGAAGGAGTTTCTGTGTTGAGCGCCTGTTCTCACCGGGGGATCACCAATATCTTGCGTACCGTTCGGGCTGCATTTCCTGAATCTTCCTGCAAGTTACTTCTCGGAGGTTTTCACATTCATAATGCGGAAAAACAAAAATATCAGATCATTGCAGATTATTTGCAGGAATACCTTCCCCGGCAAATTGGCGTTTGTCATTGTACGGGAGTGGATAAATACGCCTTCTTTTTCAAAGATTTTGGTGACAAAGCATTCTATAATTACACGGGAAAACTAATTCAAACTGATTTTTCAGAATAAATATATAATAAATTGATATGAAGAAACTAATAACTTCGTTAGCACTGGTATTATCAGCATTATCCAGCTATGCAATCACTCCTTTGTGGATGCGTGATGCACGTATTTCACCGGATGGGACCGAGATTGTCTTCTGTTATAAAGGAGATATTTATAAAGTTCCCGCACAAGGAGGAACTGCCGTTCAACTTACCACACAAGCCTCTTATGAAGCCAATCCCGTCTGGTCTCCCGACGGAAAACAAATCGCATTTGCCAGTGACCGGAATGGAAATTTCGACCTGTTCATCATGCCTGCCGACGGAGGTGTTGCCCGGAGACTGACTTACCATTCCGCATCGGAAATTCCCTCGGCTTTTACACCGGATGGAAAGTATGTCCTTTTCTCCGCTTCCATACAAGATCCTGCAAACAGTGCTTTGTTTCCTACGGGAGCAATGACAGAATTATACAAAGTTTCTGTAGACGGAGGACGCACCGAACAAGTATTGGCAACTCCCGCCGAACTCGTTTGTTTTGATAAAGCAGGAAAGAACTTTCTTTATCAGGACCGCAAAGGTTTTGAGGATGAATGGAGAAAACATCACACTTCATCCATTACGAGAGATATTTGGTTATACAATACCCAAACCGGAAAACATACGAACCTGACAAACCGGGGAGGGGAGGACCGTAATCCTGTATATGCACCTGATGGTAATACAGTCTATTTTTTGAGTGAACGTAATGGAGGTTCTTTTAATGTGTATACTTTCCCATTGAATACTCCACAAGAAGTAAAGGCTGTCACTACTTTTAAGACTCATCCGGTACGTTTCTTGTCTGTCAGCGATAAAGGAACTTTGTGTTATGCCTATGACGGTGAACTTTATACCCAGAAACCCGGTGCCCGTCCGGAAAAAGTAAAAGTAGAGCTTGTCCGTGACGATGAAGAGCAGGTTGCTGCACTTAAATTCTCACAGGGAGCCACTTCCGCTTCTGTATCTCCGGATGGCAAACAGGTTGCTTTTATTGTACGTGGTGACGTTTTTGTAACTTCAACTGACTATGCTACAACCAAGCAAATTACAAATACTCCCGCGAAAGAAGCTGCCGTCTTTTTTGCTCCGGACAACCGGACACTGGTTTATGCCAGTGAACGCACCGGTAATTGGCAACTTTACACTGCAAAAATAAGCCGTAAGGAAGATCCTAATTTCCCTAATGCCACTCTTATTGAGGAGGAAGTTTTATTACCGTCCAAAACGGTAGAACGCGCCTATCCGCAATATTCGCCGGATGGTAAAGAGCTGGCTTTTATCGAAGACCGCAACCGTTTGATGGTACTCGATTTGAAAACGAAGAAAGTACGTCAGGTGACGGATGGTTCTACATGGTATAACACCGGAGGTGGATTTGACTACGAATGGTCACCGGATGGCAAATGGTTTACTCTTGAATTTATCGGCAACCGTCACGATCCTTATTCGGATATAGGTATTGTCAGTGCACAGGGAGGAGCGATAACCAATCTGACTAATAGCGGATACATCAGCGGTTCTCCGCGTTGGGTACTCGATGGAAATGCCATTCTTTTCCAGACCGAACGTTATGGTATGCGTGCGCATGCTTCCTGGGGATCGCAACAGGATGTTATGTTGGTATTTCTCAATCAGGATGCTTATGATCGTTATCGTTTGAGTAAGGAAGATTTCGAATTGCTCAAGGAACTTGAAAAGGAACAAAAGAAAGCAAAGGAGAAAGATGATAACAAGAAGAAAGACGGTGATAAGGAGAAGGCGGATGAGGAAAAAGTAGACCAGAAAGATATAGTAGTCGAGCTTAACGGTATTGAAGACCGTATCGTACGTCTGACTCCCAACTCTTCTGACTTAGGCAGTGCCATACTATCCAAAGATGGGGAGGATCTCTACTATTTCTCTGCTTTCGAAGATGGATATGACCTTTGGAAAATGAATCTCCGTGAGAAAGAGACAAAACGTCTGCATAAACTCAATACCGGGTGGGCATCGCTGATGCTGGATAAAAAAGGAGATATCTTCTTATTGGGAAGCCGCAATATGCAAAAGATGGATGCCAAGTCGGATGCTTTGAAATCAATCAGTTATCAGGCTGAAATGAAAATGGATTTGGCAGCTGAACGTGAAGCGATGTTTGACCATGTGTACAAACAACATCAGAAACGTTTTTATAATGTCAATATGCACGGGGTAAACTGGGATGCCATGACTAATGCTTATCGCAAGTTCCTGCCTCACATTGATAACAATTATGACTTTGCAGAACTGTTGAGTGAATGGTTGGGCGAGTTGAATGTTTCACATACCGGAGGACGCTATTCTCCCAAAGGTAAAGGTGATGTTACTTCCAATCTGGGACTTCTGTTCGACTGGGATTATCAGGGAAAAGGGATGCAGATTGCCGAAATTATCGAGAAAGGTCCGTTCGACCATTCGCGTACCAAAGTAAAAGCGGGATGTATCATTGAAAAGATTAACGGTGAGGAAATAACTCCCGATCATGACATCACTTGTCTGTTGAATAATAAAGCAGGGAAGAAGACCTTGATTTCAATCTACAATCCGCAAAATAAAGAACGTTGGGAAGAAGTTGTGATGCCGGTTACGAGCGGCCAACTGAATGGGTTGTTATACAAACGTTGGGTGAAACAGCGGGCGGCAGATGTTGAGAAATGGTCGAAAGGACGTTTGGGATATGTTCATATTCAATCCATGGGAGATGACAGTTTCCGTACCGTTTACTCGGATATTCTGGGAAAATATAACAACTGTGATGGAATTGTGATTGATACTCGGTTCAACGGTGGTGGTCGTTTGCATGAAGATATTGAAATACTGTTCAGTGGTCAGAAATACTTCACTCAAGTAGTCCGCGGACGTGAAGCGTGTGACATGCCAAGCCGTCGTTGGAACAAGCCGTCTATTATGCTGCAATGTGAAGCCAACTATTCGAATGCACATGGAACTCCATGGGTATATAAACATCAAAATATAGGAAAACTTGTCGGTATGCCTGTTCCGGGTACAATGACGAGCGTGTCTTGGGAAACTTTACAAGATCCTTCACTCGTCTTTGGTATTCCTATCATTGGCTATCGTTTGCCTGATGGCAGTTATTTGGAAAACACCCAGTTGGAACCGGATGTGAAGGTTGCTAATGATCCGGAGACGGTTGTTAAGGGAGAGGATACCCAATTAAAAGTGGCTGTCGATGAACTTCTGAAAGAAATAGATAAGCAGAAGAAGTAAATGCAAGTATAATTATATCTGAAATAAAAAGTCGCTTCTTTGAAAAGATATTGATTCTTTCAAAGAAGCGACTTTTTTATAAGGTGTTTATCTAAAACTGACGCAGGATTTACTTCCAGACTGGTAATAATTTATGGAGGGTCTTTCTCGTCATTATCTTTTGATTCAGGAAACTTACAATATATCCGGTTATGCAGGCTGCAATGAGCGACCCCTCACGTACTCCTTGAATACCTTGTGTCAGTAAGAGGGAGAGAATTACGGCCAACGTCACCAAAGTAATATCAAAATAGACTTTGAACTTTCCGAACTCCTTGTTATAATGGCGGGACGCATATTTCACGAATGCTTCTGCACTCATCATGGCTACTCTCGGTTTTAGTTCGAGAACTACTCCGATAGATTGCACCATGCATCCTGTAAGTAATAAAGCGATTGACATGCCATAATTGGCGGGATGCAGTTCACTTGTCAGCATCATATTAAAATCAATGAATGCCGAAAAGATAAAAGAGAACGGCATTTGAAGAAGAATTTCAATAATATCCTGCCGGGTTCTGTTTTTTCGGATTAACCAGAATTGTCCCAAGATAAGAACCATATTGATGATGAAGGTGCAAGTACCTAATGACAAAGGACTATTCAAGCTTAATACATAATTGATGCTCGATATGGGAGTAGTCCCTAGTGCCGAGCGTATAATCAATACAATGCCTGCCGCTAAAAAATAAAGTCCGATAACAAATACTAAATACCTCTTGAAAACATCTTTCATTTCCATTCCTTTTTGACCTCCTTTATTTATTTTCCTTTCATGTATTGAAAAGGATATGCAAAGGTCCCGTTTTTTACTCTGAAATAGATTATCTAATTCCGTACACTTTTTGTCATATCCGAAACAAATCGTATTTTTACGTCATAAAAAGAAGATGTAAATGGTAAAATCTCGTATATTTGATAATACACAGCTGTTGAAGGAGCATCCGGAACTTCCTCATTATAAAGAGGAGGTAGTTTGTTTTAGGAGTGAATATAAAGACAGAAGTTATCCGGCAAATGAATGTTATTTCAATCGGGAACTTTATATGATATTCGTTCTTGAAGGTCGTTCGGAGATTCTGCTGAATGGAGAGTTTATTGCGATAGAGCCGAATATGCTGCTTATTCATGGAGCAAATTATCTCACGGAGCATCTTTACTCAAGCCGTGATATTCAGTTTATTACTCTTGCCCTTTCCGAATCCATGCGGACAGACGACTCTTATTTGACACAAATAACGGCTATCTTATTGGCGACAATGAGGCAGAATAAACAATATACGATACAGTTGACAGAGTACGAAGCCCAAATCATCCGTAAGGAACTGGAAGTGTTGATGCGCCTGCTGAATATTGAACATCATTTTCTTTTCCGGCGCATACAGGCAGCGTGCAATGCTTTATTTCTTGATATAGCTGATTTTCTTTCCCGAAAGACAATTATTAAAAAAGAGGTCAGTCGTAAAGACCACGTTTTACAGGAGTTTCATGCATTGGTTACCCGGAATTTCAGGGAAGAACATTTTGTGAGCTTTTATGCGGATAAACTGGCTATCAGTGAGCAGTACCTGGCCCGTATTGTACGCGCCGGAACAGGCAAGACTATCAATAGTATTATAAACGAACTGTTGGTTATGGAAGCGCGTACCTTGTTGAGTTCTACAAAATCTACGGTTGGTGAGATTGCTTCCAAGTTAGGGTTTAGTGATGCGGCAGCTTTTTGTAAGTTCTTCAAAAGGAATGCAGGACAGACTCCATTGAATTATCGAAAAGGATTGTTACTTCATATCGAAATGAAATAGGTTGATGTAATTGTCTTAACCGACAATATACATCAACCTGTTGAATATATAGTGAATGGGTTTGATTTTAACCGATAAGTGCTGTGATATCTTCTACAATCTGCTCATCTGTCAAGTGATTGGCACGGAGAAACTCCTGTAAATCAAAACGATCTACAAATTCCTTTTTAGCTCCATAGTTCAGGACTTTCATGTCTGTAGCACCATAGTAGCGGGCAATTTTTTCACCGAAACCGCCATCCAATACACCATCTTCCAATGTTATCACTAACTCGTGATCTGCTTTCAGTTCATCCATCAGTTCGTTGTCTACACCGGTGATGTAACGCGGATTGATGAGTGTTGCGTCGACATTGTTTTTTTCTTTCAGAAGTGATGCAACCGACTGTCCTAATCCATAGAATGAACCCAAAGCCACAATGGCCACTTTCGAACCGCGATGAGTAACTTTGTAACGATTGAGAATGCTGTAATCGGAATCTACCGGTTCTCCGCTACTGATTACATCTGTTGCCGGCACGCGGATAGCAACCGGGTGTTCATTCTGACGGATACTCCATTCCAGCATGGCAATATATTCTTCCTTACAAGTCGGAGCCAGATAAACCATATTAGGAATATTGCTGATAAGCGGAATATCGAAGAAACAGAGATGAGTCACATCATTCATTCCGGATAACGTACCCCAGAAGACCAACAAAACAGCCGGATTGTTATTGATACAAAGGTCTTGTGAAAGTTGATCGTAGGAGCGTTGGATGAATGTACTATATACTCCGTAAACGGGTTTCCCACCATTGGCTGCGATACCCGAAGCAAGAGCTACTGCGTGTTCCTCGGCAATGCCTACATCTACGAATTGCTTGCCTGCTTCCTGACGACGGTCCGGAGTAAATCCCAGAACGGTGGGAGTACCAGAAGTGATTGTTACCACACGCGGGTCCTCCTTCATCTTTTTCAGCAGGTATTGGGCGGTTACCTCGCTGTAATCTTCTTCTTCATCACTCACTTTTGCTTCTCCGGTTTCTACATTGAATGGAGTACGCCAGTGGTAAGTCTCTTTATCTTGCTCGGCACGTGCATAACCCTTACCTTTTAATGTATTGATGTGTACTACTATCGGATGCTGAATATCTTTCACTTTAGAGAAAGCTTCAATCAATGCCTGTACGTTATTACCATCATTTACATACATATAATCCAGTCCCATTGCCTTGAAGAAGTTGCATTCGCACTGACCGTTACTGTCACGTAATTCTTTCAGATTCTTGTACAATCCTCCGTGGTTCTCGGCAATAGACATCTGGTTGTCATTAACGATAATAATCATGTTAGTACCAAGTTCTGCTACATAATCCAATCCCTCGAAAGCTTCACCTCCGCTTAAAGAACCATCCCCTATGACGGCTATGATATTTTCATTGCCGCCTGTAAGGTCGCGTCCCTTTGCCAATCCGCTGGCCAGGCTGACAGAAGTAGAAGTATGTCCGATGATGAAGAAATCATGTTCACTTTCTTGCGGTTCGGTATAACCTGATACGTTATCGTATTTTTCCGGATGAAGGAACGCATCTTTACGACCGGTCAGCATCTTGTGTACATAACTCTGGTGCGATACGTCAAATACAATTTTGTCTTTGGGTGAATTGAATACATAATGTAAAGCAATCGTTGCTTCCACCATTCCGAAATTAGGTCCGAAATGCCCGCCATGTTCACTTAATTTTTGCAGGAGTGCTGCACGGATTTCTCCACCTAACTCGTTTAGCTCTTTTTCCGACAGTTTCTTAACATCTGCAGGAGAATAAATATTTTCTAAATACATATCAAACAGTTTTTCTAAATAATGTTTTTACTTATTTCTTTATGACACCGCAAAGATACTGCAGGATTTGAAATCTGTTTGTATATGAATTACGGATTAATTTACCCATATTACAGTTCCCCATAATAGGATAACTCAACTTTTATAAGGAAAAGTATTGATGTGTTATTAAAAAAAGAAACGTTTTCATTTTTGTGGAAGCATTTCTAGATTATATATGCGGAAAATACCTTATTATTATGAGCGATAAATATTCATAAGGTTATTTATGCAGTAGCATAATACGGCCATCTTTCTTATTTACAACAATATTATTTTCTCTTGCCAACCAATAGCTAAAACTGCTTCTTCAAAAGTCATAGTTAGCTTTTGACACAACTCTTGTATGGAAAATTCGAATGTTCTTTTCTCAAGTTCATTCCATACACGTCCGGCATTACTGCCAATTTCTGTAATTCTTAAATTCATTTGTCCAATTACATTCTTTCTTAATATTCTACAATCTGTAATTGGGGTTATAATGTCAGTAATTCGTCTACAAATGGTCTCTTTCTTTCATCGTACTTTTGCAATGTCGAAAATAGGTAATCAATTTATTAATTATTAAAGCGCAAGAGATATGAAACGGATTTTATTATTAACGGCTGTATTTATGATGATGCTCGGAACCAGTTTTTCTTCAGCACAGACAAATGCTGATAATTTTTATAAAAGTGATCGGGTGGATGTAGAAAAAGTATCTTTTTCTAACCAATATAAGATGAAAGTAGTGGGTAATCTTTTTCTGCCCAAGAGTATGAAAGAAGGGGAAAAATATCCTGCAATCATTGTAGGACATCCGATGGGGGCTGTTAAGGAGCAGAGTGCGAATCTCTATGCAACGAAAATGGCGGAAAGGGGATTTGTTACACTGTCCATCGATTTGTCTTTCTGGGGTGAGAGTGAAGGCGAGCCGCGTAATGCTGTTTTGCCGGAGGTTTATTCGGAGGACTTTAGCGCCGCGGTTGATTTTTTAGGTACGCGTCCGTTCGTCGACCGGAATCTTATTGGGGTAATTGGAATTTGTGGGAGTGGAAGTTTTGCTATCAGTGCAGCGAAAATAGATCCTCGTCTCAAGGCCATTGCAACAATCAGTATGTATAATATGGGGGCGGCCAACCGTAATGGATTAAATCACTCATTAACGTTGGAACAGAGAAAGCAAATAATGGCTGAAGCGGCGGAACAGCGTTATACAGAATTTTTGGGTGGGGAAACTAAATATACCAGTGGCACTGTACATCAGTTGACAGAAACGTCCAATCCGATCGAACGGGAGTTTTATGAATTCTACCGTACGCAGAGAGGAGAATTTACTCCTGACGGAGCAACTCCTATGACCACTACACACCCTACGCTCTCAAGCAATGTGAAATTTATGAATTTCTATCCTTTCGAAGATATTGAAACTATTTCACCCCGGCCTATGCTTTTCATCACCGGAGAGAATGCCCATTCACGTGAATTTAGTGAAGACGCCTATCGATTGGCTGCCGAACCTAAAGAACTGTATATAGTACCCGGTGCCGGACATGTAGATCTTTACGACCGTGTGGGTCTTATCCCGTTTAGTAAGCTGGAATCTTTCTTTAAGGAGTATCTGAAGAAATAAGTTTCAATACTATAAATATGAGATACTATATAATAACAATTCTTGCTATACTGACATTATCAGTCGGTTCCGCATCATGTAGTGAAGATGAACCTATACAGGGAACAGGGCAACAGGTAATTCCGGGTAATGGCTCTAGTGATAATGGCAGTAATAATAGTGGTAATAACACTGGTGATAATGACGATAACAATGATGATAATCCTGTGAGTAATAATCTTAAAGTAACAATCGGGACTGTTTCATTCAATGCTACATTGGAAAATAATGAGACAGCAAAAGCATTTAAGAGATTGCTTCCTATGACAGTGAATATGTCCGAATTGAACAATAATGAAAAGTATTATTATCTACAAAACGGTTTACCAACAACCCCATCCAGCCCGGGTACGATTCGGACAGGTGATTTGATGCTTTACGGATCCACTTGTGTGGTACTTTTTTATGAAACTTTTTCCACTTCATACAGCTATACCCGTTTAGGGCGTATAACTAATCCTTCAGGGCTGCTTTCTGCCCTTGGAGCGGGAAGTGTAAATGTGATTTTTGAAATAACAGACTAAAAAATAAAATGATGCAACAAATAAGAAATAAAGAATATGGAGGCGAACGCCCTCTATTTGCAACCCATGACATTCAGTTGGAAGATGTAACGATTCATGCCGGTGAATCGGCACTGAAAGAATGTAGTAATATCATAGCGATAAACTGCCGTTTTGAAGGGAAATATCCTTTTTGGCACACCAATGGATTCACTGTGAAGAATTGTCTTTTTACAGAAGGAGCTCGTGCTGCCCTATGGTATTCTCAAAGTCTACAAATGGCGGATACCTTGGTGGAAGCACCGAAGATGTTCCGTGAAATGGATGGGATAAAACTCGAAAATGTGCAGTTGCCCAATGCCTTGGAAACGTTTTGGTATTGTCGTAATATAGAACTGAAGAACGTACAGATTGATAAAGCAGATTATCTTTTTATACATAGCGAGAATATCCATATACAAAATTACGCTCAAAATGGAAACTATTCGTTTCAATATTGCAAGAATGTAGAAATCCATAATGCAGTCATCAACTCCAAAGATGCTTTTTGGAATACGGAAAATGTAACTGTCTATGATTCGGAACTGAACGGAGAATATCTGGGATGGCATTCTAAAAACCTGCGTTTGGTAAATTGTAAAATTTCGGGTACTCAACCACTTTGTTACGCACATGATCTGGTGATGGAAAATTGTACGATGGCGGAGGATGCTGACCTTGCTTTTGAACATAGTAGCGTGCAGGCAACGATTAAAAGCACGCTTCATAGTGTGAAAAATCCTCGTACGGGGAGTATTGTAGCCGAAAGTTTCGGAGCTATTATTTTGGATGAAAATCTGAAAGCACCGGGAAATTGTGAATTGAAGCTTTGGGACGACCTAACCTGTTTTGATTGATATATGAAGTATAATTTCGATGAAATTGTTTCACGCAGAGGTACGAATTCTTATAAATGGGACTCGTCCGCAGATGCGGATGTCTTGCCGATGTGGGTGGCTGATATGGATTTCCGTACGGCTCCCCCCGTCGTGGAGGCATTGAAGAAGCGGGTGGAACATGGGATTTTCGGATATGTACGCGTGCCTGACGCATACTACGAGGCGATAACCAACTGGTTTGCACGACGACATGCCTGGCGGATAGAAAAAGAATGGATTATCTATACTACCGGAGTTGTGCCGGCAATATCTGCTGCAATTAAAGCACTGACAGTACCCGGCGATAAAGTGATGGTGCAGACGCCTGTATACAATTGTTTTTTCTCCTCTATCCGTAATAACGGGTGTGAGATGATTGCCAATCCTTTAGTATATAGAAACAAAGGGTATCAGATTGACTTTGATGATTTGGAGAGGAAAGCTTCCGATCCGAAGATAAAACTCATGTTGTTATGTAACCCGCATAATCCTGTCGGAAGAGTATGGAGTAAGCAGGAATTAAGGCAGATAGGTGAGATTTGTATTCGGAATAATGTGTTTGTGATTGCTGATGAAATTCATTGTGAATTGGTTTTTCTGGAACATGAATATACTCCTTTCGCTTCTATATCAGAAGAGTTTCTTATGAATTCGGTAACCTTTGTTTCGCCTAGCAAGGCTTTCAATCTGGCAGGGCTTCAGATAGCCAATATTATTTCTGCAGATGCAAATGTACGGGTGAGAATAGATAAAGCGATTAATATAAATGAAGTATGTGATGTGAATCCTTTCGGAGTGGAGGCGTTGATGGCTGCTTACAATGAGGGTGAAGAATGGCTGGAAGAACTTAAAATCTATTTATTTGCGAATTACATCTATTTAAAAGGTTATTTTGATGAATATCTTCCGGAATTTCCCGTAATGATGTTGGAAGGTACGTATCTGGTTTGGGTAGATTGCTCGGTCTTGAATCAAACGTCAGCAGAAATAGTAAAAGACTTGTTGAAGAAAGAAAAGCTTTGGGTGAACGAAGGCAGTCTGTATGGAGAGACTGGTGAAGGATTTATCCGTATCAATATTGCATGTCCGCGACAGCGGTTGATAGAAGGATTAAACAGATTGAAGCGGGTACTGAAATCATAAATACGAATGAAAAGCTAATTGTTCCATTTCTGCAGGTGAAGCATCACCCCCATGAAACAGACACAGGTAATCGCTTTTCCATATTTACCAAGCAGGATAGAAAACCTTCTTCATATTTTAGATTTTCTGAAAGCATAATAGATGTTAATAGGGCTCATAGCTTGCGAACTAATTTTTGGTATGACATGTTGTCTAAAGTGAATAACGAATTAAAAAATGAACTAGAAAGTTAGACATGAACATACAATACATTTCTAATGATTTAGCAGATAAAACATTACATTTAAAAACTTATGAATATGAGAAAATCTATTATTTTATTAGCTTTTATATTGGGTGGCTTTACAGCAGCAAATGCCCAATCAGTTGTAGAAGGTACCAAACTTACAGATAATTGGTCTGTCGGAGTAAATGCCGGTGGAGTCACTCCCCTTACTCACAGTGCTTTCTTTAAAGGTATGCGTCCCGCTTTTGGAGTGGGAGTCTCAAAGCAATTAACTCCTATCTTCGGTTTGGGATTCCAAGGAATGGGATATATCAATACCACATCCAGTAAAACGGCTTTCGATGCTTCGGATGTCAGCGTATTGGGTAAAGTCAATTTGATGAATCTATTTGCAAGTTACACGGGCGAACCTCGTTTGTTTGAAGTGGAAGCTGTGGCCGGAATGGGTTGGTTACATTATTATGTGAATGGTGATGGCGATCAGAATTCCTGGTCTACGCGTTTGGGATTGAATTTCAATTTCAACTTGGGTGAAAGTAAAGCATGGACATTGGGAATCAAACCTGCCATTGTGTATGATATGCAAGGTACTTACCCTGAAACAAAGAGCCGTTTCAATGCTAATAACGCAGGTTTTGAGTTGACAGCCGGATTGACATACCACTTTAAGACAAGTAACGGAACACATCATTTTGCCAAAGTGAGAGTATATAATCAAGCCGAAATTGACGGACTGAACTCTTCAATCAATGCACTTCGTGCAGATGTAAACAACAAAGATGGTGAGATCAGCAATGCAAACCGACGTATCAACGGATTGCAGGAAGAACTTGAAGCATGCCGCACAAAAGTGGTTCCGGTGGAGACTGTAGTAAAAACCGCCCGTGTACCCGAATCTATCATTACTTTCAGACAAGGTAAATCGTCAGTTGACGCTTCACAACTTCCTAATGTGGAACGTGTAGCTGCCTACATGAAGAAATATGCTGATTCAAAAGTGGTTATTAAGGGATACGCTTCTCCGGAAGGTAGTGTTGAGGTGAATGCCAGAATTGCTGCAGCACGTGCAGAAGCTGTAAAAACGATCTTGGTCAACAAGTATAAAATCAGTGCATCTCGTATCACTGCCGAAGGTCAGGGTGTAGGCGATATGTTTACTGAACCGGATTGGAACCGTGTAAGTATATGTACTATTGAAGATTAAACTGATGTATTACAGAAATAGAATAATGAAGGCTGCCCCCAAAGGCAGCCTTTGTTGTATATCTTGGGTTGTATTTTTGAATACTCTGAAAGTTTAGTAAACAGATTTCTTTGTACATTACATAAAATGGTTATTTTTGCAGGTATTGTTCATGCGCGTTCTGTGTTGAGTGTGCAAATATCAACCATTAAAAACTGTATTATGAAGAGAGTATTCGTTTTTCAAGATTTTAAATCGCAGAAATTCTGGAGTATAGATGTAGTCGGAACAGATGTTACTGTAAATTATGGTAAGTTGGGGACCGACGGACAAACACAAGTGAAAAACTACGCAACGACTGAAGAGGCTGAAAAAGCTGCCGGCAAACTGATTGCGGAAAAGACCAAAAAAGGGTATGTAGAAACTGCTGAAGAAACTGCACGTGAAATGAAAGTGGAAGCCAAGAAATATACTTTGAGTTACGATGAGTATGAAAACAATGTGAATCTTCTGGATAAGATATTGAAAGATAAACATCTCTCTGAATATAAACAAATAACAATCGGTTGTTGGGATTATGAGGGTGGCGACTGTTCTGCCTTATTACAGGGAATGATTGAAAATAAGGAGAAGTTCGCACAAATAGAAGGCTTGTTCTGGGGAGATATTGAGCAGGAAGAACAGGAGATTTCATGGATTGAACAAGCTGATATTAGTCCGCTACTCGATGCCATGCCTAAATTGAAGGATCTGAAAATCAAAGGAACCAATAATCTGCGTTTGGGAAAGACTTCACGGCCGGAGTTGCGGTCACTGGAAATTATCAGTGGTGGCCTGCCTACTGAAGTGGTAGAAGATATTCTTGGTTCTGATTTCCCCAATCTGGAAAAACTGATTCTATATGTTGGTGTGGAAGATTATGGATTTGAAGCTGATATTGAGATATTTCGTCCGTTGTTCTCCAAAGAACGTTTCCCGAAGCTGACTTATCTGGGGATCGTCAACTCTGAAGAACAGGACAAGATTGTAGAAATGTTCCTGGAGTCGGATATTCTTCCCCAACTTGAAACAATGGATGTTTCGGCCGGTACTCTCAAAGATGAAGGTGCCCAATTATTGCTGGATAATATGGATAAGATCGCTCATTTGAAGTTTATCAATATGCGCTACAATTATTTGAGCAAGGATATGAAGAAACAGCTGCAGAATCTTCCTATGAAAATAGATATTGCTGAAACTGAAGAAGCGGATGAATATGATGGTGAATTGTGGTATTACCCGATGATTACAGAATAGGAGATGCAGATAATCGTTGTCAGCAACTCTCTGTCCAAACGTATAGAATACTTTATTGAAGCAGGTAAATACTTGCAGACGGAAGTTCGTTTTATGACTTACGGGGAACTTTTTAATTGCTTGCCGCAATTACGGCAGGCAGTTATCAAGCTGGAACCTTGTGTAAGCAATGAAACGGATTTCCTGAAATATGCGCTGTTGAATCAGGCATATAAGGAAACACTGCAACGTTTAGGCGAGATGAGGCTATCTGATGACGTGCACTTTTTGAACACTCCCCATGCTTTGTTGCGTGCTCTTGACAAAAAGGAGACTAAACAAGTGCTGGTGGACAGAGGTTTGAGAGTGACTCCGATGTTATCTTCTCCCCATTCTTTTGATGAGTTGAGAGAGCTTCTTGCCGATTGCGGTAGAGGATGCTTTTTGAAACCCCGTTACGGTTCGGGGGCGGGAGGCATTATGGCTGTTCGCTATCAACCCAACCGGAATAAATGGGTAGTCTATACTACCTTGCAACAAGTGGATGGAGTCATTCATAACACCAAACGTATCCACCGTTTGAGTACGGAAAAAGAGATGATCCCGTTGGCGGAAGCGGTGATGCAAACAGAAGCTATTTTAGAAGAATGGATTCCTAAAGAGCAGTTGCAGGGAGAGAATTATGATCTCCGGGTAGTGTGCCGGGAATCTGAAATCGATTATATCGTTGTGAGATGCAGTAAAGGAAGCATAACCAATCTGCATCTGAACAATAAGGCACATTGGTGGAACGAGTTGGCTTTGCCGGACATAGTACGACAACAAATCTATTATCAGTCTCAGGAAGCGGTCCAATCCTTGGATTTGCAGTATGCCGGAGTGGATGTCCTGATGGAGAGAGGAACAGATATACCTTATATAATAGAAGTCAACGGACAGGGAGATCATGTGTATCAGGATATGTTTGCTCATAATTCTATTTATATTCAACAGATAAAAAACATAAAAAAGAGATATAACCATGCAAATAGATGAACTGCCGGCTGGCGAACAGACCCAAAATCCGGATCTGGATATGAATCAGGTGGTGGGTACTCATGATATATTGATGCTTTGTTTTGATACCTTGCGTTATGATGTCAGCAAGGAGGAAGAAGCGGCGGGAAGAACACCGGTACTGAACAGTCACGGAGGAGAATGGGAAAAAAGACATGCGCCGGGAAATTTTACTTACCCGTCTCATTTTGCCATCTTTGCAGGATTTCTGCCTTCTCCGGCGGAACCTCATTCGCTACGCAGCCGTAAGTGGTTGTTTTTCCCTGTGCAAGCTGGTACGGGACGTATTCCGCCTGCGGGAAGTTATCCGTTTACGGAAGCGACTTTTGTGCAAAGCCTTGCCAATGTAGGTTATGAAACGATTTGTATAGGAGGGGTGAACTTCTTCAGCAAGCGTAATGAACTGGGGCGTGTGTTTCCCGGTTACTTTACTAAAAGTTATTGGCTGCCGACTTTTGGATGCACGGCACCCGATAGTACTGAAAAACAAATTGATTTTGCGTTGAAGAAACTCGAAAACTACCCGGAGGACAAACGGATTTTTATGTATATCAATTTTTCTGCTATTCATTATCCGAACTGTCATTATGTGGAAGGCAAAATGAAGGATGATAAGGAATCACACGCTGCCGCGCTGCAATATGTCGACAGTCAGCTGCCCCGTTTGTTCCAGGCCTTTCAGAAGCGGGGAAATACGCTGGTGATTGCTCTTTCCGATCATGGCACTTGCTATGGAGAGGATGGATATGAATATCATTGCATATCCCACGAAACGGTTTATACAGTCCCTTACAAACACTTTATTTTAACGAAAAAATGAATCAACCGCTACCACGATATGTAGACTATATGTATAGTTATCCACATAAAACTGCTTATCGTTCTTTTCCGTCCCCGGTTTCGCTGGTTCCTTACCTGAAACAGGTGGAAGGACAGAAAGCATCGCTTTATTTCCATATTCCTTTTTGTAGTCATAAATGTGGATATTGCAACCTGTTTTCTCTGCAAACAAATCGTGCGGATTATATCGCAACTTACTTGGAAACTCTTTACAAGCAGGCGCAACAGTTGTCTCCACTCACCACCGGGCTGGCATTTGATAGTTTCGCCATTGGAGGAGGCACACCGTTGCTCCTCACTGTTCCTCAACTGGAATACCTATTGGATACAGCTGCCTTATTCGGAGTGCATCCTTCACATACCTTTACTTCCGTAGAAACATCGCCGGAATATGCCGATCCTGCCCGTTTGGACTTGTTGAAGCAAGCAGGAGTGGCTCGTGTGAGTATTGGCGTACAGAGTTTCCTTGACGAAGAATTAACAGCTTTGAAAAGACGCCCCCGGCAAGACACGATTAATCAGGCGCTGGAGGCTATCCGGAAGAGGCAATTCCCGTTTTTTAATATCGACTTGATCTACGGAATCAAAGGACAAACTGTAGCCAGTTTTCTTTATTCATTGGAACAAGCTCTTCTGTTTCAGCCTAACGAACTCTTTATCTATCCGCTATATGTACGACCGGGAACGGCTATCACGGAGCGGGAATCCGATGATGTCTGTTTTCAGATGTATTGTGCCGCTTGTGATTTGTTGAAAGACAGAGGTTTTCTACAAACTTCGATGCGACGTTTTATTCATCATCCGTCTACTGATGCGGAAATCTCATGTGGGGATGAGGTGATGCTGTCGTGTGGCTCCGGCGGACGCAGTTACCTGGGTAATTTGCATTATGCCACCCGGTATACTGTTTGCCAGCGTTGTATTGCCGGAGAGATAGATGATTATATGGGCACTACTGATTTTACAGTGGCTCGTAATGGATTTATTCTTTCGCAGGAAGAACAGCGACAACGTTTCATCATTAAAAATCTGATGTATTACATGGGGCTTGATAAGGCCGAATATAAGCGTCGCTTTGGAGAATCACCGGATAATGTGCCGTTGTTCCGACAGTTAGCTGAACGGCAATGGATAGAAAATACGGATAACGGTCGTATTTGTCTGACTTCCGAAGGAATGGCATACTCCGATTATATTGGTCAGTTGTTCATTACTCCTGAAATAAGAGAACTGATGGAAACTTATTCTTATTGAACGAAATAGAAATGGAAAACGAAGGCTCTTTACTTTCCTTCAGGCGTATATATTATCGCGGCAAATTGAATAGCTGCAACTATACCTGTTCTTATTGCCCTTTCGGCAAGAAGTCGCATCTGGCAGATACGACCCGGGATGAACAGGCATGGAATCGTTTTATAGCAGCTATTGAACAATGGAAAGGGGAGCCGTTGCAGTTATTTATTATTCCTTACGGTGAAGCATTGATCCATCGTTATTATCGGAAAGGAATGATGCATTTGGCAGCATTGCCACAGGTGGCTGGAATTTCCTGTCAGACTAACCTTTCTTTTCCGGCCAAACACTGGCTTGATGAGATTCGTGTGACTCCCACTGTGATAAGTAAGATAAGGCTCTGGGCCAGTTTTCATCCTGAGATGACTTCGGTAGAGAAATTTGCGCATCAGATTCATATACTCCATCATGCGGGAATACAGGTATGTGCCGGAGCGGTAGGAAATCCCTCTGCAAAGGCCGTACTCAATGATTTACGGAATACTCTTTTGCCGGATATTTATTTATTCATTAATGCTATGCAGGGGTTAAGGGCACCATTAAGTCAGGAAGATATTCAGTTTTTCAGTCAACTGGATAATCTTTTTGAGTATGACTTGAAGAATGCTCCGGCACAATGGGAAGTTTGTGCAGGAGGAAGAAACAATTGTTTTATCGATTGGAAAGGGGATATGTATGCTTGTCCCCGAAGCCGGGTGAAGATTGGTAATTTTTATCAAGGTGATGGAGCTGTTCTGCCGCTATCTTGCGAGAGGAAAGTTTGTGATTGCTATCTTGCGTTCAGTAACCTGAACAATCACCCTTTACATCGAATCATGGGAGAAGGGGCGTTCTGGCGAATACCTGACAAGCCACTTATTACGACTGTTTTCTTCGATGTGGATGGAACACTGACTGATTCACAGGGAAAAGTTCCTGAAAGTTATGCTAACGCTTTGCGATATATGGCACAGTCCGTTTCCTTATATCTTGCGACTTCTCTGTCAATGGAGCAGGCGAAGAAAAAGCTGGGAAAGGCTCTTTTCGATTTATTCAGCGGAGGAGTGTTTGCAGATGGAGGTTTATTATCTTATTCCGGCCAGATCAGGTGTTTGCCGGTGAAAGTATATCCGGAGGTATATGGAGAACCGGCAAAAGTCACTATTCATAGTTATGAAGGAGTGGTTTACAAGTATAGCATATTGGTACGTGATAAAGAGCAAAGAGAATCTATTCTTACCCGGTTGAAAGAGAATCCCTGCCAGGTCTTTCATAAAGCTCCGCTGATAACAGTCATTCATCCTGAAGCAAGTAAAAAAGAGGGGGTGCTTCAGTTATGTAAGGCTTTGACTTTATCTTTTGAACATACTTTAGTTGTAGGAAATTCGTTAAAGGACTGGCCGATGATGTCCGTGGTTTCTCATTCTTGTGCCGTAATGAATGCGGAACCCTTATTAAAAGAACGCGCACGTTATACGCTGAATCCGGATCGGTTGGCAGCTTTCTTTCGTTTTTCTAACGGAGATTCTATAGATCAAACCTCGTCTGATAATAGTTGATATATAGCTAGTTACATCTCCGTGAGAAAATAAAAGCTGGTTAAAATTTGGTAATTATGAAAACAAAGCCCATATTTGCAGCCCTGAAATAGGGACAGGCATAAAAATCCTCATCGGAGGGTGCTATAATAATAATTATAGTGCTGGATAAGATGAATGGTGCAAATCATTCGCTTGTCCGGCACTTTTTTATGTTGTAACAAAATAAGATAAAGAGGAAAAGTATCGAAGAAACTATGAAAGAGTTAGATTTGACACAAGGAAGCGTACCGAAGGTATTGTTGCTGTTTGCAGTACCTTTTTTAATTGCTAATGTGCTCCAAGCACTTTATGGCGGGGCTGACCTCTTCGTTGTCGGACAATATGATGATTCGGCAAGTGTGGCAGCCGTAGCTATTGGTAGTCAGGTGATGCAGACAATAACAGGTATTATTCTGGGTATTACTACCGGAACAACCGTACTGATTGCTATTGCTACCGGAGCCAAAGACAATCGGAAAGTAGCTTTTACAATCGGGTCTTCCGTATGGTTGTTTTCAATAACCGGCGTAGTGCTAACTTTGGTCATGGTACTTTTCCATGGTCAGATAGCAGAACTGATGCATACTCCCGTCGAAGCTATGGCAGATACGAAAAACTATATTTTGGTATGCTCTCTGGGTATTCTGTTTATAGTGGGATATAATGTTGTATGTGGTATTTTGCGTGGATTGGGTGATTCTAAAACACCGCTTTATTTTGTCGGGCTGGCATGTGTGATAAATATAGTGCTCGATTTTATATTGGTCGGTTATTTCCATTGGGGAGCTACAGGAGCGGCTATTGCTACTATATCTGCACAAGGTGTCAGCTTTGGAATAGCACTCTGGTTCTTGTACCGGCACGGATTTTCTTTTGACTTTTCACGGAAAGATATTCGATTGAACCGGAATCTGTCTAAAAAGATCATGGTGTTAGGAGCGCCTATTGCTTTGCAGGATGCTTTAATCAATGTTTCTTTTCTGATTATCACGGTCATTGTCAATCAGATGGGAGTCATTGCATCTGCTTCCCTGGGTGTTGTTGAGAAAATCATCGTGTTTGCTATGCTGCCTCCAATGGCTATATCATCGGCTGTGGCAACCATGACTGCACAGAACTATGGAGCGGGGCTTATCAAGAGAATGAATAAATGTCTGGCTTCGGGGATTGGGATTGCTCTTGTTTTCGGTGTGTCGGTTTGCGTGTATTCGCAATTCCTGCCGGAGACTCTTACTGCTTTCTTTACGAAAGATGCTGCTGTGGTGGCAATGGCGGCAGATTATTTGCGGGGATATAGCATCGACTGTATCGTGGTTAGTTTCGTGTTCTGCATTAATTCTTATTTCAGCGGACAAGGAAACTCGTTATTCCCGATGATTCACAGTCTGATAGCCACTTTCCTGTTCCGTATACCGTTGTCATACTGGTTCAGCCAGATAGATAGCTCGTCGCTGTTTATCATGGGATTTGCTCCACCCATTTCAACGGTCGTTTCATTATTGATTTGTATCTGGTATTTACGATATACCCAAAGGAAATTATATTTGAGAGGCACAATGATGCCTGCTATGTCGAATTAGGTGTTTTTAAGTGACATATATTAACTAAAATCTATTTTGTATGGAAGCTTATTTGAAGAAACTCTGTTTTGAGTATCAGGTGGATGAAAGAGAAGTGAAAGAGCTGTTGGCTCGAATGGAAATGGTGTATCTGGATAAAGGAGAAACGATTGCTTCTGCCACAATGCCAGAGCAGAGCTTGTACATTATTGTTTCCGGTATTCTGCATACATATACCACTCATGAAGGAGAGGAGAGAACCAGCCGGTTTTTCTCTGCGGGTGATGCTGTGTTATGCTATAATTCAAGTCTGTATTCTATCAAGACACTGACGAAATGTGCTGCTTATTACATCAGCGAAGAAGAGATTGAAGAGTTGTGTGCATCTTCAATTTCATTTGCGAATCTGGTCCGTCAACTGATGGAGTATCAGTTTTACTTTAAAGAGGAAGAGGATATGAGTGCCCGCAAACTGACAGTAAGGGAAAGGTATCTCTCTTTATTGGCGGAAATCCCGGATATTCTGTACAGGGTGCCATTGAAGCACATTAACCATTACTTGGGGGCAGATGTAACCAGTTTGGGGTATCTGGCCGGAGGTTCTAAATAGGAAATATAACCTAGACATATTTTTTCTATGTATTCCTTATCAGATGGCTCATGGCTTATTCAATCGAATCGATTTTGGAAAGTCTTTGGATTATTTGGTAAGGAATACTATTTTTGTATTCTGAATGAAAAACTCAATACCTCGATATACTTTTTATAAGCATAAGTATGGGAGTGAACTTTTGGTCGATGTAGTAGAACTGAAGTATGTGAAGAAGTTCCTGGCTAAAAGTACTGTCCACACTCTAAATTATTATGATATTACTTTCATAACAGAAGGTAAGGGAGCTTTTTCAGTCGATAACCAAACCTATGAAGCAATTCCATGTGACGTTCTTTTCTCTAAACCGGGGGAAATCCGGAACTGGGATACTCATCATATCATCAATGGGTATGCTCTGATTTTCGAAGAAGAGTTTTTGTCTTCCCTCTTTAAAGATTCTTTGTTTGTACGGCATCTTTCGTTTTTTCAGATAGAAAGTTTTTCATCGCGACTGCATTTGTCTGATGAACTTTATACACGCATACTTGAAACCTTGCATGATATAAAGATGGAGATTGATTCGTATCAACAGGACGATGTACACGTTTTGAGAGCATTGCTTTATGAAGTCCTGATGTTGTTGGATCGTGCTTATCTTAAAAAGACTTCGATGGAAGAGGGCAGGAACAGGGAAGTTTCCAATAATCATGTAAGCAAATTCATGAATTTGGTTGCTACACATGCAAAAGAGCAACATTCGGTTCAATATTATGCGGATAAGCTCTGTATTACTCCTAATTATCTGAATGAGATGATAACCTCGACCATGGGGTTCAGTGCAAAACAATATATCCGGAACAAGGTGATGGAAGAGGCTAAAAGGCTGCTTGTTTATACGGACTTTCCTATAGCTGATATTGCATTTGAACTCTGTTTTTCAACAGTTTCTTATTTTATCCGTAGTTTCCGGCAGCATACGGGAGAAACTCCATTATTGTATCGTAAAGCACACAAACCGTAAAAAGTGCTATTTCTGCCTTTCTTTTTATTGCATTACTTTTCTGGTATTTCTCTACTTTCGCATCAGATAATAAACCAATAATAAAAAGTAAAATGATGAGAGACGCGGAAAAAACAGTAGGCAACATGATTGATAAGCTGAAAACAGCTTTTATCGGTTCGGTAGACGGTGAAGGATTTCCTACCATCAAAGCAATGCTGCAACCTAGAAAAAGAGAGGGCATAAAAACGATTTATCTGACAACAAACACTTCGTCCATGCGTGTGGCGCAATACCGGGAGAATAACCATGCATGTATCTACTTCTGTGATACGAGATTTTTTAGAGGTGTTATGCTACGCGGCGCGATGGAGGTCTTGACGGACAGTGCCAGTAAAGAGATGATCTGGCAGGAGGGAGATACCATGTACTATCCGGAGGGAGTGACGGATCCCGATTACTGTGTATTGAAGTTTACTGCTGTTTCAGGACGTTTCTATAGTAATTTTAAATCGGAAGATTTTGTGGTCGAATAATGTCTATACTATTCCTCATAACATAATAAGTTCTGCCACTGGTTGATGATATTTTGCTTCCTTTATTTGATAAAGGAATCCGAGTAAACACTCTTATATTTTTATCTTAGCGGCAGTAGAGCTTATGTCTAACCCCACTTTATATGCATTCATATACCAAACATCTTAAATTAAACCCAATGTTTGACATCTGTGTCAGACGCAAATGTATGTAAAATATGGTAGATGCCGTGAGTCGTATTCAACGTTTTGGATTTAATTAGCGAATTGGAAAAATAGAAAGATGGGATGTGGAGGAGGAAAACGATTGTGTAAATAAAGAAGTAAATGAATTATTGTGTATTTATATTACCTGTAGAGCTGTTCCGAAATTTTTTCGTGGTGAATGCTAAAATTATTGCTTACTCTATTTTTGACAAAAGAAAACGTCGTTTTTAATAAACCCGAATCCTGTTTATAATAAACTTTTTGATAGTTTTAGTAAAACGGTATTCGAGTTTATTATAAACTATTTGATAGCAGTTTTAGAATTAGACGAGAGATTTTAAGCTGAATTATAAACAAAATGGGGCAATAATCATTCGACTATTGCCCCATATCATGTAGGAGTCGGTATTGTAAAATACCGGGTTGTTTATGATTTATGTATGATTATTTCTATCTAATTTCATGCTTTTTATACTTTTTCTTTTCTCAAAGATACAACATAAAAAGTCATTTGTCAAGAGTCTGATGCGAAAAGTATCTTATCGGTTTTAAAAACAGAAGAAGAATTTTGCTTCTGGCAACTGATTTTTATCCGGCTTGTGCGCGGTACTCATTGGGAGTAGTTCCTATGACTTTCTTAAATACCCTGCTTAAATGATGGGGGTATTTAAAACCGAGTTCGTATGCTATTTCGCTGATTGTTTTATTACTTTCAATCAATAGTTCTTTTACTTTTTCCATTATGGCCAGTTGGATATATTCCTGTGCGGACTTTCCGGTTTCCTTTTTTACCAGATCTCCAAAATAATTGGGAGAAAGGTGCATTTGTTCTGCACAGTATTGTACGGAGGGCAAACCGATCTCGGAGGGTTTGTCCGAATTGAAATATTGCTGAAGTATCTGTTCGAATTCGGTTAGTAAATCATGGTTGACTACTTCACGAGTGACGAACTGGCGTTCGTAAAAACGCACGCAATGATTGAGCAGGGTCTCTATATTGGAAGTCACAATTTGTTTGGTATGCTTGTCGATTGCATTTTCCAATTCTTCCCGTATTTCATGAAAACAGTTCAAGATGATCCGGCGTTCCCGGTCAGACATGTGAAGAGCTTCATTAGATTCATAAGAGAAAAAAGTATAGTCTTTCATTCTGCGGGCAAGGGGAGTACCATATAACAAATCGGGGTGAAACATAAGCACAAGACCTTTGGGATTTATAGTCTCACCGCCATCATTCACACCGGCTATTTGTCCCGGAGAAATGAAAACTAACGTACCATCTTCGTAATCGTATTTGTTACGACCATATTGAAGCACACCGCAATCAAGTTCTTTATAGAACACACAATAAAAGCCGAAATTCTTTCGACAGTGCTTGAGGGATTGGAGCGTAGAGAAATCGGTTACACTAACCAGAGGATGCAGGGTTTCTGCACCTAGAAGTCTGTTATATTCCTGGATAGTTTCCAGTTTAATTATATTCTCCATATTCATATTCTTTTGTTTCACAACAAAAATAAAGGTTTTCAATGAGAATGCCATACGGGATATGTCATAAAAGGTAATTTGTGTTTGATATTCAGTAATTTGTGTTAGTGTGCTGATTTGCAATATCGTGTGCTTAGTAAAAATGGTTATAATATCAGTAATTTGTCTATTGTGTTACTTTCTATATTCCGGTAACTTTGCATCATCGAAAGGTAATAACTAAAATGAAATTGAAGATGAGAAAATTAGTATTGATTATGATGATGTGTTTAGCGGCATTGAGTTCTTACTCATGTGCCCAAAGTGATGAACCGGTCACCCAGGTGAGTGGAAAGAAAATCCTTGTTGCTTACTTCAGCTGGGGAGGTACTACAAAACGTTTGGCGGAGGAGATTGCTTCACTTACAGGTGGCGATTTGTTTTCTATTGAAACCGTTACACCTTATCCAACGGATTATACTCCTTGTACGGAGGTGGCGAAAGAGGAATTGGAGAAAGGTATTCGTCCTCCATTAAAAGATGTTGTTAAGAATATGGATGATTATGATATTGTTTTTGTAGGCTGTCCGGTGTGGTGGCATACAGCTCCAATGGCGATATGGTCATTTCTGGAAAGTAAAGAATACAATTTGAAGGGAAAAATCATTGTACCATTCTGTACTTATGCAGCCACTTACCGAGATGAAACTTTGGCTAAAATAGTAGAACTTACTCCGGATTCAGAACATTTGAAAGGTTTTGGCTCTACAGGTAGTACAAGTGGAGCAAAAGGTTGGTTGAAAGAAATTGGAATAATAAAATAACAATAGATACAAATAGGATAAGTATTATGAAGTATAGAGAATTAGGAAATAGTCGGCTTCGGGTGTCTGCTATCTTTAATCATAAGAAAGCATCTCGTCGTCAATTTCAGATATTGCTTTCTTTTCTGCATCCGAGAGGGGGGCAATAAAATGATTCCAAATTTTATTTTGTAGGGGGCTTCGAGTTTGAGATATTCTGTAAGTTTGGCTTTTATCGGACGTGTCATGTCTGACATGTAGGCTTCACTGTTTTCAAATGGAATGTATGTTCTGCTATTACTTCTGTTGGTATTGCCAAGTATAATATTGTTAATTTATAAAAAGAGAGAACGAGCCGTTGATAAATAATTAATTTTGTAGCAACAAAGAGTGATATGGTAATGTGCATGGAACAGGGCATAAATGGACAGAGTAATGAAAATGATTGTAATATGTATTGTTGGCATTTGTAGCTTTTCTTTCTTATCTGCTCAAAATTTGGCAGATAATGTTATGGCGGAAAGAAGAGATAGTTTGCGTATCTCTACAACAACCAATTTTAGTAGAAGGCTTGATAAATTCTCATCTTCCCGTTTCTATCAGATGATGTATATCGGCATTCCGTTAATGGTTGGTGGCTTGATTGTAAAAAATGAGGACGATCATTTTCGAGGTTTACGTAACGACTATCTGCCCCGTTTCAATCGTCATTTGGATGATTATATGCAATATGCCCCTGCTGCAGTGATGCTTGGTATGAAAGCAGCCGGAGTGCAAAGTCGCAGCTCATGGGGTAGAATGCTCGTTTCCGACACTTTTTCCGCACTGCTGATGGGTGGTGTGGTAAATACTTTAAAGCAAACGACAAACGTCGAACGTCCGGATGGCTCAAACAAACATTCTTTTCCATCCGGACATACGGCTACGGCATTTATGACTGCTACCATGTTTACCAAGGAATACGGACATAAAAGTCCATGGGTAGGTGTCGGGGCATATAGTGTGGCTACTGCAACCGGTCTTATGCGGATGGCAAACAACAAGCATTGGTTAAGTGATGTGCTGACGGGGGCAGGAATCGGAATATTGTCGACGGAAGTGGGGTATTATTTTGCAGATCTGATATTCAGGGAAAAAGGAATCAATAGGTTTGCAGGTGAAGATAGGTTCGACAGAATGGATAGGCCTTCATTTGTCAGTTTGTATCTTGGATTGAATATCCCGTTGAGCAGTTATGATATCGACGAACAAATGGAGTTTCGTACTTCATCAGGCAGTTCGGCCGGTGTGGAGGGGGCCTGTTTCTTTAATCCGTATGTAGGCGTGGGAGGGCGATTCACTGTTTCCAATACTTTGATTATTGTCAATGAAGAACAGGCAGAAAATAACACATTTGATGCGATATCGCTTTGCGGAGGAAGCTATTTTTCATATCCGTTGTCTTCACGATGGCTGATAGGCAGTAAACTTCTGGGTGGATACGTGCATTATCCACAATTGGAATTAACTGACCGGTCGGTTTCTGCAAGAAATGGTTTCTGCATGGGAAGTGGGGTTTCCTTGACGTTCAAAGCAAAGGAATATTATGGAATCCGTTTTTTTCTCGACTATGATTTGCTTCCGTCGCATAGTAGGAACAGTGGTGAGTATATGAATATGCTTACTTTAGGGTCATCATTTATGATTACGTTTTAAATCGTAGCATATTTTATTCTTGCCTTTTTATATAAAGACTAATTCTGTGAGCGGAATTCATTGGGGGTACAACCCGTAATCCGTTTGAACATCCGGCTTAGATGTTGCGGATATTGGAATCCTAGTCCGTAAGCAATTTCACTTGTAGTCTTATCTGTTGCCAGCAAAGCTTCTTTGGCGCGTTCGATCAGTTTATTCTGGATATATTCCGAGGCGGTCTGTCCCGTCTGTTTGCTAATCATATCTCCGAAATAGTTTGCTGATAGAAATACTTTGTCGGCAAAGTATTTAACAGTAGGTAATCCCTCTCGTAGCGGAGTCTCGTTGTCGAAATACTCATCCAGCAACCGTTCGAAACGGACAATGATGTCTTTGTTCACTTCTTCGCGTGTTGTGAACTGCCGTTCGTAGAAACGCATGCAATAATCGAGCAGTAGTCCGATATTGGCACAAATTAATCGGCGGCTGTGCTTGTCTATGTTGTGTTTCAGTTCTATTTCAATCTTATGCAGACAATCCATCACGGTCTCCCGTTCTTCCTCTGAAAGGTGTAATGCTTCACGGGTTTCGTAGGAAAAGAAAGAATAGTTCTTGATCTCCTGACCGAGTGCCGTGCCACGAATCAGGTCGGGGTGAAACAGGATGCCGTGAGCATTTGGCTGGACATTTTTAACCATCTTGGTTTCCGTTACCTGACCCGGAGCAAAACTGACAATCGTGCCGTCCTGATAGTCATAGTTCTGACGGCCATACATGATATTTCCGCAATAAGTATCTTTCAGAAAAAGAGCATATACGCCGTAGTTGATCTTGAAATGTTCCGGCCACTGCGTTGCTTTCGACAGATCGACAACACTTACCAATGGGTGTCGTGTTTCGAGTCCGAAAAGTTTGTTGTATTTATCTACCTCATCAAGTTTAATAACCTCTTCCATAATCCTTTCTTTTATATTCTTTATCGCAAATATAATTCATTTTATTTGAATTATAGATGGCTTTATTACAGAATCGAGGATTTGGGTACAAATATCAGTAAATCATATACAAGCCCACTCGTTTTATCGCAGTAAATTTGCAATCAGAAGTTTAACAATGAAAAGATAGAAGGTGATGAGAAAAATAATTCTAAGTGTTTTGTCTTTATTCGTTATGTTATCATGCTGTATGACAGGGAAAAAGGATACAAAACAACAGCCCGGAATGTGTGCCAAATTACCTATGGCGGCTGACGGTATTGTACGGCTATCGAAAATCGAGGTTTATCCGGAGTATCTTGAAGAATATATGAAATATGCGACCGAAGTGGGTGAAGTCTCCTTGCGTACTGAACCGGGAGTGCTGACTATGTATGCCGTCAGCGAAAAAGAGAATCCCGGCAGGATAACTATTCTTGAAACTTACGTGAGTCAGGAGGCTTATAAATCTCATATTGCATCGGAGCATTTTCAAAAGTACAAGCAAGGAACGCTGCACATGGTTAGGACTCTCGTACTCTCTGACCAAACGCCGCTTAACCCCGCAAATTGCATTAATAACTTCATTCAATAAACGAAATGATTATGAACAAACTCCTTTTATTTTCAGTATTTAGTATTTTAACACTCAATGTTATGGCACAAGAAAAGATAGTACAGACGGCAGGACGTGACCAGTTAGGAACGTTTGCCCCCAAGTTTGCGGAACTCAATGACGATGTTCTCTTTGGAGAAGTTTGGAGCCGCACTGACAAACTCGGTCTGCGTGACCGCAGTTTAGTAACCATTACCTCCCTTATCAGTATGGGAATCACGGACAATTCGCTCGTTTATCATCTTCAGTCGGCGAAGAAGAACGGCATCACCCGCACGGAGATCGCAGAGATTATCACTCATATAGGTTTCTATGCAGGTTGGCCGAAGGCGTGGGCAGCGTTCAATTTGGCAAAAGGAGTATGGTCTGAAGATATTGTTGGTGAGGATGCCAAAACAGCTTTCCAGCGTGAGATGATTTTCCCTATTGGCGAACCCAATACAGCCTATGCACAGTATTTTATTGGTAACAGTTATCTTGCTCCGGTTTCGCGCGAGCAGGTGAATATCTCTAACGTTACTTTTGAACCACGTTGCCGCAATAACTGGCATATTCACCGTGCAACGAAAGGTGGCGGACAGATGCTTATCGGTGTAGCCGGTCGAGGATGGTATCAGGAAGAAGGTAAACCGGCGGTAGAGATTCTGCCTGGTACGGTTATCCATATTCCTGCTAATGTGAAACACTGGCACGGGGCTGCTGCCGACAGTTGGTTTGCTCATCTGGCTTTTGAAGTTTCCGGTGAAAACACCTCCAATGAGTGGCTTGAACCGGTTACAGATGACGAGTATAACAAACTCGAACAGACGAAATGATGATTTCTGCTAATCCTGTTTTATCTTTTGAAAGGAAATACTATGACTACCGAGGAATTTAAGGAATATGTAAAGACGCGCAAGGCGCTTAATACAGAAGAAATACATCGTTTGATGGATGATATGAGTAATGAGGCAAGACGTATCACCTTCCAACTGAATACGGCATATCACACACCGGACGAAGTGCGCCGATTACTCTCCGGGTTATTCGGTTATCAGGTGCCATCGTCGCTCCGGGTCTTTCCACCGTTTTATACGGATTTTGGTAAGAATATTACCGTTGGTGAGGGGGTGTTTATGAATGCCTGCTGTCATTTTCAGGATCATGGTGGTGTGACTATTGGTGACGGTTGTCAAATCGGGCATAATGTGGTTTTTGCTACACTTAATCACGGGTTGGCTCCGCAAGACCGTAAAACGACTTATCCTGCACCTATCGTACTCGGTAAGAATGTATGGATAGGTTCTAACGCGACGATTCTTCAGGGAGTGACTATCGGTGATAATGCTGTTGTTGGTGCCGGAGCTGTAGTGACAAAAGATGTGGAAGCGAATACGGTTGTGGGTGGTGTTCCTGCACATTTTATCAAAGTAATAGAAGAATGAGAAGCCTGTGGGGTTACTCCATCGTGATAATGTCTAAACTAATTAGTGATAAGAAATATTTAAAATCAAAATAAAATGAAACAGATTATATTCATATTTATGAGTCTCCTTTGCTTTAGCTGCTCATCAAAAGCGCAGAATCAGACAGCGGATACTAATGTACAGTCCGATAAGAAAATCCTGGTTGCCTATTTCTCTTGTACTGGAACTACAGAAAAAGTTGCCGATGCCATTGCAAAAACGATTGGCGGCAAACTTTACCGGATAACTCCCGTTACGGCCTATACCTCAGCAGATCTCGACTGGAACAACAAGAGTAGCCGTAGCTCAATTGAAATGACGACTGAAAATTCACGTCCGGAATTGGGTGGAGAAGCGCTTGATCTGAAAGATTACGACGTGGTATTCCTTGGTTATCCGATATGGTGGAATTTATGTCCGCGTCCGGTCAATACATTCCTTGAGAAATATGATTTCTCCGGTAAAACCGTTATTCCATTCGCTACTTCCGGAGGAAGCTCGATAACTAATAGTGTAAAACAACTCAAGAAACTTTATCCAAAAATTACATGGGGAGAAGGGCAGTTGTTGAACGGAAGCGTTAAGCAAGCCGGAGAGTGGGCGAAAGGAGTAATGTAAAAACGTAAATTTATGGTAGAGAACAATAAAATGAATATTAGCCGTCGCGGATTTCTCAAGGCGACGGCACTGGCGGGAGCAGCATTAGCTGTGCCAACTGGATTGGATAAGGTTTTTGCATCTGAAACGAAGCAACCCGAAACATCTCGTACTGACAATGAGTCTGCACGTATTAGAGAGCATCGGGTATTGGGTACAGGCAAGGCGGCTTTCGAAGTATCGGCACTCGGTTTCGGTGTGATGGGGATGACTTACAACCGCAGTCAACATCCGGACAAGAAACAGTGCATCCGCTTGTTGCATGAAGCGGTAAATCGTGGCATTACGCTTTTCGACACCGCTATTATCTATGGACCGCTAACAAATGAAGAACTGGCCGGGGAAGCATTATCCGAATTTAAAGGCCGGATTAACGTAACGACTAAATTCGGACATGAGGTAATTAACGGAAAAGCCACGGGGCGTCAGAACAGCCGCCCGGAAACCATCCGTCGTTATTGTGAAGAGTCACTCCGTCGTCTCCGACTCGATTCACTTCCCATGTTTTACCAGCACCGCGCTGATCCGGATACTCCGGTGGAAGAGGTAGCATCGACTATTGCCGACCTGATGAAAGAAGGGAAGGTGCAGCGTTGGGGAATGTGTGAAGTGAGTGCCGAGAGTATTCGCAAGGCTCATGCTGTATGTCCGCTCACAGCGATTCAAAGTGAATATCATTTGATGCATCGTTTGGTGGAAGAAAACGGAGTGCTCGACACCTGTCGGGAATTGGGTATCGGGTTTGTTCCATATAGTCCGTTAAATCGCGGTTTTCTAGGTGGTTGTATCAATGAATACACGGTTTTTGATCCGAACAATGATAACCGCCAGACCTTGCCACGTTTTCAGCCGGAAGCGATGCGGATGAATACCCGTATCGTGAATGTTCTACAAGCTTTCGGCCGCACGCGAGGCATGACCTCGGCGCAAGTAGCACTCGGCTGGCTGTTGCAGAAAGCACCTTGGATCGTACCCATTCCCGGAACGACGAAACTGTCACATCTCGAGGAAAACCTATACACATTGTCTTTGGCTCTTTCGCCCGAGGAGTGGAAAGAATTGGAGGATGCCGTTGCAGCTATTCCTGTTATAGGAGACCGGTATAATGCAGAACAGCAACGGCAGGTAGGTCGTTGAGAATCTCTTTTCTTTGTTATATAGAACTTGGAACAGGATAAGCATTTATTATCAACAAAAAAGGAGAATGATTTTACTCATTCTCCTTTGCGGTGCGTACGGGACTCGAACCCGTGACCCCATGCGTGACAGGCATGTATTCTAACCAACTGAACTAACGCACCAAATTTCATTTTTCTTATACTGCATCTCTCTCGATTGCGGTTGCAAAGGTACGCAAAATTTCGATATCCGCAAGCATTTTACGAATATTTTCTTGAACTTTTTCACATCAACTCTGATAATAAGCCATTTAAGATACAAGAAAAATAAAAATACAAAAAAAAGAGAGCACTTCATGTATTTTTTAAATATAATATGTATATTAGTAGTGTAAATAAAAGGAAACGCAACTATGGATATGCATGTTTTTCAAGTAGAATCAAATAAAGTACTTCCACAACAGGGAAGCATCCTTATATCCTCCCCTTTCATGAACGACTACCACTTTACAAGAGCAGTCGTGCTTCTTATCGAGCATAATGACGAGGGAAGTATGGGTATTATCATGAATAAAGATTTCCGTTACCACATTCTGCTCAATGACCTCATCCCCGAATTGGAATTCGCACAGCGGGTCCCGGTGTATAAAGGCGGGCCGGTGAGCCGGGAGACAATTTTTTTCCTGCATACGCTAAAAGATCTGGAAGGCGCACTGCCTCTGGGAAACGGACTTTATCTGAATGGTGATTTCAATGCCGTGCAACAATATATACTGGACGGGAAGCCCATTGAAGGAGTGATCCGTTTCTTTGCCGGTTACGCGGGATGGGATCATGGACAACTTGCCAAAGAAATAAAAGAAAACTCATGGCTCATAGGAAAAGCCGGGAAAGAAACGTTGCTCAACCAGCACTTCCGCGACTTATGGCATACCAGTTTGAACGAAATGGGAGGGAAATACGCCATTTGGGCCCGCTATCCCCAATACCCCTCCCTCAACTGAGATTCAGCTTCTGGACAACCAGCACATCTGTATATCCACCGCCAAACGTATGCGCCCACTCTTTCAATACCGCACTCTCTTTGTACCCGCACGCCGCAAAGAGCCTGCGGGAAGGAAGGTTTTCCACAGCGATATAGGCAAACAACTGATGAATTCCCAGATAACGGAAACAGTGTTCTTCCAGCAAAGCCAGGGCATTACGCCCTATCCCCTGCCTGCGACAGGATTTATCCACCATAATCCCCACCTCGGCCCGGTTGTGCAAAGGGTCAAATGAACATACATCCACCATCCCCACCACCTGCCGGTTCCCGTTTTCTATCATCAGGCGTAACTGGCGGTCGGCAAACAAATCATTCTGGGTCTGCTCTATGTACTGCTTCAACTGAAAACGCGAATACGGGCCTGTGGTATTGCTCATTTCCCACACATCCGTAGCATTCTCAAAACGGAACATGACTTCCAAGTCTTCCGGCTCCGGCGCACGGAGCCTTATCCCGTTCCCTTGAAAATGCCGGTCACTCATCATAAAGCAGGCTCCTCATTCTCCTCTTTTACCAAATCCAGCTCATCCAGCATCCGCTTGCGGGTAGGGACACAGAACAGGGAAGAGATCAGCGCCATCATGGCACACAATACACCCGTGTTGTTCAGAGTCAGATAATAAAATGACAAGTTCACCAATACGGGAACCACCAGCATCCCTGTCCTTATCTCACTCCAGCGACGATAACTTCTCAAGGCTTCCGGCAATGAACGCTGTTTCACATTCTTCACCAAGGAAAGGCTGAACAGCCGGAGCGATAAAGGAATCAACCCCACCGCCAATAAAATTCCTACCGTCTGCAAGACATAATCCATACGGACATCGCCCGCGTAAGCCCCCTCGGTCATCACCCCTGTTTCATAAAGAGCCACCAGGAGCAAAGGCAACACCCATACCGCCACATATTCTATCTGCAAGTATCGCAGCAATTGTTTTATCTTCTTTTCCATCTCTTTCTGTTTTTCCCAGTTTATGCCGTTCCCGTAAACAAAGTACGATTTATGATGGAACGTCCCAACGTCACTTCATCCGTATATTCCAACTCATCCCCGATAGAGATACCACGCGCTATCACACTCAGCTTCACGTCCATGCCGTCCAGCTTGCGCGAGATATAGAAATTCGTCGTGTCCCCCTCCATCGTCGAGCTCAAGGCAAGGATCACTTCCTTCACCTCACCGCCTTTCACCCGTTCCACCAGACTTTCTATCTGCAGATCGGAAGGGCCTATGCCATCCATGGGCGAGATGACTCCCCCCAGGACATGGTACAGCCCCCTGTACTGCTGCGTGGCTTCCACCGCCATCACATCACGGATACTCTCCACCACACAGATCGTGGAAGCGTCCCGCGCCGGATTGGAACAGATACGGCAAGTTTCCGTGTCCGATATATTATGGCACACTTTACAATATTTCACTTCATGTTTCAAGGTAATCATCGCATTACCAAACGCCTCTACCACAGCTGTATCCTGTCTGAGCAGATGCAATACCAGCCGCATGGCGGTCTTGCGTCCCACACCCGGCAACTTGGCAAACTCTCCTACCGCTTTTTCCAGCAGCATGGACGGATATTGTTGGTTCATCAGTTATTTTGTATTATAATGGGTGCAAACTTACGCAATTTCAGCGATTTTGAGTACATTTGCACTCAAAAAAATAAAATGAACGGAATTTATATTCTGCTGACCATACTGCTCTATTTCGGAATGCTGCTGCTTGTAGCCCGCCTTACCGGCCGTCATTCCGATAATGACGCGTTCTTTCGCGGCAACCGCCGTTCTCCCTGGTATATTGTTTCTTTCGGAATGATCGGAGCCTCCCTTTCAGGAGTTACCTTCGTTTCCGTCCCGGGTATGGTACGCGGCATCGACATGACCTATATGCAGACCTGTTTCGGTTTCTTCATAGGCTATCTCATCATCGCCCACGTTCTGCTGCCGCTTTATTACAGGTTGAACCTGACATCCATCTACACTTATCTGGGAGACCGGATCGGAAAACACGCTTATAAGACGGGAGCCTCTTTTTTCCTTCTGTCTAAAATCATCGGAGCCGCAGCACGCCTCTATCTGGTATGCCTTATCCTCCAGCATTATGTATTCGACGCCTTTCATATTCCTTTCGCCGCCACGGTGATAGGGATTGTCTTACTGATCTGGCTATACACCCGCCGCAGCGGCATACGCACGATTGTGTGGACGGACAGCTTGCAGACACTCTGCCTGCTGCTGGCGCTGGGATTAATACTTTATGAGGTTTCCGGCCAACTGAATCTGGATTTTCCGGGACTAGTACATGCCATCCGGGAAAATGAACACAGCCGTATCTTTGTTTTTGACGACTGGCACAGCAAACAGAACTTCTTCAAGCAGTTTTTCAGCGGCATCTTCATCACGATTGTCATGACAGGGCTGGATCAGGATATGATGCAAAAGAACCTGTCGTGCAAGAACCTGCATGAAGCCCAAAAGAACATGTATTGCTACGGCATCTCATTCGTTCCGGTCAATTTCCTGTTCCTGTCACTCGGAATCCTGCTGTTATTGTTCGCCTCGCAACTGAACATCCCCCTGCCGGCAGCCGGGGATGAGATACTGCCCTTGTTTGCGGCGGAAGGCCATCTGGGATTCGCCGTACTGATATTCTTTACCATCGGCATCATTGCAGCCGCCTTTTCCAGCGCCGATTCGGCATTGACCGCCCTCACCACCAGCTTCTGTATAGACATAGCGGGCATAAGCCATTTGTCCGGCAAAGAAGCGGAAAGACGGAGGAAGCTCGTGCACTTCTGCATATCAGTCCTCTTTATCGGATTCATCCTGCTGTTCAAGGCAGTAAACAACAAGAGTGTCATTGACGCTATCTATACCATCGCCTCGTACACTTACGGCCCGTTATTGGGGCTGTTTGCATTCGGGCTGTTCACCCCAATGCGGCCGCGCGACCGTTTTGTTCCTTACATAGCCATCGCCTCGCCGCTATTATGCTATGCCATAGACCGGCTGGTGTTCACCTCCACCGGCTATCAGTTTGGCTATGAAATGTTAATGTTTAACGGCTTCCTGACTTTTATGGGGCTGACTTGTTTAAGTATAAAAACAAAGAATTATGGAAATACTCAGTGCAGAATTTGTAGTAAGTAACACAAAAGTAGAGAAATGCCCGCAGGACAACCTGCCCGAATATGCATTTATCGGCCGTTCAAATGTAGGTAAATCGAGTCTGATAAATATGTTGACCAAACGTCCCAAACTGGCTATGACTTCCTCCACTCCGGGGAAGACTTTGCTGATCAATCACTTTCTGATCAATAAAGAATGGTATCTGGTAGATTTACCGGGATATGGATATGCCTCCCGGGGCAAGAAACAGGTAGAAAAGATACAGCAGATTATCGAGGATTATATCCTGGAACGCGAGCAAATGACCAATCTGTTTGTATTGATAGACTGCCGTCTGGAACCTCAGAAAATAGACTTGGAATTCATGGAATGGCTGGGAGAAAATGGAGTACCCTTCTCTATCATCTTCACCAAAGCCGACAAGCTGACCAATGGCAAGGTTAAGGATAATGTAAACAAATATCTGAAAAAACTGACAGAACAGTGGGAAGAACTCCCTCCTCATTTCGTATCCTCCTCTGAAAAGAAAACAGGCAGACAGGAGATTCTGGATTATATTGACAGCATTAACCGGTCGCTTAAGGCATAGTGTTAAATTACCTAGTGATGACTATTTAGAATGCAAATGACGCAAATGACACAAATTTATCCCGGTTCCTATTTGTGCCATTTGCACTCCGTTCCGGCAGACGCTCAGAGTTTTATGGTCTTCACCTTACCCGGAATCACCGTCAGATGCACCGTACCGTTGCATTCTATATCCACCTTCTGGTATCTGGCCTCCACCACCACTTTTCCGTCCAGAGCCATTATTCCCCATTGGCAGGCGTTTTCCTCGTAAGCGCAATAATAGCCCACAGGAGGCAGAATCTTCCTGTATTTGGGAGGCACAATGATACGTTCCCCCAGTTTCAAGCCCCATTTCATCCCCATCCGGAAAGGCAATGCATCCCTGATCTCTTCCAACCTTTTCAGCCTTTTCTGTTCCTCTTCCTGCAATTGTTTCCGTTGAGCTATCCCGGCACGCCGCCCGGCTTCTTCCTTCAGACGTTCCATCACCGTATGGAAATCTTCCTCGCCCGGCCGGGGAGCGTTACAGGCTATATACCGCTTTTCCTTCCCTTTTTCCACATGATAATAATTCCCGTTCCCGTCCATCACCACAATGCTCCGGTCCGCCAGACGGCCACAGCACCAATACACTTCCTCCTCATCCCCTGCCAGCACACAGGCGAAAACATCAAACAAGGTAGTCCAGACAGGATCCACCAGTTGGCAGTCCTTCGGAACACGGTAATCCGGTATCTTCAGATAAAAATCATAAAAGTAGATGCCGTTCTGATCCACCCCGCGCATGGTGACATACGGTTTTCCGGTACGGCTGAAAAAGAACTCTCCCACCTTCAGCAGCTCCACACCGCCGTATGGCAATTCCATACAGCCGAATGACAACACCACGGGTTTCTCCCGATAGGTTCTGTTTACCTTCAGGTCGATGTAAGATTCATTGCCCGCACAGTCTGTCACGACAAGCAAATCCTCCTTCATGAACTTCATTTTCCGGCAGCGGTCCAGCTGTATTCCGGACTGTCCGGTCTCATTCACCACACCTGCCCGGTTATTCCCGAATCTCACTGCCGCCCAGTCTCCACAAATATCAAACACTTCCGGATACCGGGGCCTTACCGTCATCCTCTCCCCGCGCCTCAATCCCCAAAGCCCGCTTTGTCTGTCATAATAACTTTTCAAAACGGGCTGTCCTTCTTTCTCTGTTGCGGAATCCCTCCGGTTTGTAAGGAAGTCCATCAGCCGGTCGTGCGTTATCACCACCTCCAGTTCATCCTCCCGCTGCCTTTCATCTTCCGGCAGCGGGCCGGATACGGACAGCCTGCCCGTTTCCGTCCGTGCCCGGGACAGCGCGTTGCCAATCATCCGTCCCTCGAACATCGCC